>Ga0209391_10000735_pt1 | contig 16126 bp, 10 predicted proteins | sample PPLLak3March2015_FD_187246 | JGI IMG/M metagenome (GOLD analysis project Ga0209391, IMG submission 187246) | Freshwater sediment microbial communities from Prairie Pothole Lake near Jamestown, North Dakota, USA - PPLs Lake P7 Core (1) Depth... | ecosystem: Environmental > Aquatic > Freshwater >... | reverse complement strand
AATCGTTGGTTACATTCTTAAAGTGCAGGTCGCCGGAATTTTTAAAAGCGTAATTCTGGATTTTAACTTCGGGGATCTGTTCCAATAGTTGTCTCTTGGTTGCAATCAGGTACGCCTCATCCCGATAAGCAATGAAGTCATGATCAGTAACATCTTTTGGAAAACCATTTGAAATAATGATATCCCGAAACCCATCATTATCGAAATCAGCAACAGATGGCGTCCAGCTCCAATCAGTTTCAGCCACACCGGCAAAAAAACCAAGTTCTGCAAATACGGGGTTCGCTGCCGTGTCTTTCCTGCCAATACCCCATCCCTGGTTCACTTGCAGGGTGTTGCGAACATATTGATAATGATATCCAAAATAATCCAGGTTTTGATAGGTCTGATAACTGTTTGGATTCATCATCATTTTTTTCCGGTAATTATCTTCCGGATTCATGTCCAATTCAATTAAGTCGGCGAGTCCGTCATTATTAATATCGGCAATATCGTTACCCATCGCATTGGCTGAAGCGTGCTTGAAATAATCTTTGACTTTATTGGTGAAGGTCCCATTTTGATTATTTACATACATCAGGTTTCCGGAGAGATAATCGTTACTTACGTATATGTCTTTCCATCCGTCCCGGTTAAGGTCACTGATGTTTAAACCATGCGCATATCCTTCCCATAAAATACCTGCTTCCTTTGATACATTTTTAAAAATAGGGTGACCGGCACTGTCGGAATAATCATTGCGGTACAATCGGTCTGTATTGGCATGGGAACCGTCTTTTAGTATTGGCCTGAATCTGTTTGGAAAATCCCCTTCCACAATTTCATTAACGGCGATATAGAGGTCGAGGTCTCCATCATTATCATAATCAAAAAATGCCGCCATGGTAGACTGACTTGTATCTGCAATTCCGTATTCGGCAGCCATTTCAGAGAAAACAGGAACTCCATCTTTATTTAGTCCCTTGTTAATGTATAGCAGGTTTGCTTTATCTGCAGCTTTCTTTTTTAATGTGGCACAAACATAAATATCCAACAAGCCATCATTATTGATATCAACTGTGGCCACACCTCTCGACCAGCGTCCTTTACCTTCAACTCCCGCCTCGCTGGTAATATCTTTGAACTTCAGGTTTCCCTGGTTGAGGTATAACTTATTACTAACTACATTTCCGGTAAAATATAAATCCTGCAGCCCATCGTTATTAAAATCACCAGCGGCTACACCACCTCCATTAAAAACATTTTCAAGATCAATCACATTGATCGAATCATTTTGGGGGATATCATTTCTAAATTCAATTCCTGATTTGGAGCCTTCAATTTCCCTGAAAATTGTATTGTTACTTTTACAGGAAAATTCCAGTAACATAATGATAAAAATCAATATCAGTAGGGGTTTCGGCTTATAGTTGGTCATGCTTCAAAGATAAATTGGGCCGGAAAGATACAATAAAAAAAGAGGCGGAAACTGTTGGTTCCGCCTCTTCTATATTAGAAATCACTTATAAATTAGTAGCCGGGATTTTGCTTAATATTAGCAACACCACCAGATACGCTGCGATCAATTGCAGCCTGTGGAATTGGGAAATATTCATGCTTACCAGCAGTAAAGTTTGCCTGGCCCATATAAGGACGTTTGTTGATGATGGAGGGGTTAGAAACACCACCATTATAATCAAGAATCCTGTTTATTTCTGTTGCAGCAACCTGCCAGCGAACGAGGTCAAAGAAACGATGGCCTTCCATTGCAAATTCCAGTTTCCTTTCAAAACGAACTGCAGTACGCGCAGCAGCCTGTGATGCAAATGGGGTAGTATAAAGTCCTACTTTGTAATTTGCCGCAGGAACTGCGCCATCAAGTACAAAGCCGGCAGGATTAGCTGCCCTTGCCCTTACTTCATTGATCAGTTGACGGGCTTTTTCCAGGTTGCTTCCTTCAACTTCACACTCTGCCAACCAAAGAATGACATCTGCAAAACGGATCAGCGTATAATTATTTGCAGTTACTCCCGCGGTCCAGAAGGTATTATCAGTTAAAACCTTTTCCTGAGATTTATAATAGGTATTCTTAATTGCTGCATAGGGTCCGCTATATGCCTGGTCACGAATCCAGTTGAAGCCTGGATGTTTTCCCCAATCAAGGAATGGTATTCCCCTGCGACCTACAGTCCAGTCAAGTCTTGCATCTAATGTGCCGGTTTCTGGAGTAAATGGATCGGCAGAACGAAGAGTCTGGTCACTTTTTACCTCATTGCTATTGTAATTAGCGGGATCCGGCAAGCCAGTGGTAGCATTTACCTGGTAAGAGTTTACCAGGTCCTGTGAAGGCTGGAAGAAACCGCAGCAAGTACCCGGACCGCCAGTATAAGGGAAGTTCAATACTTCGCCCCATCCACCATTGTCACCGCCATTAGAACCATCATTTACAGAATACTGAACAGCAAATACAGACTCAGTACTGTTTTTGGTTTCGGCATTAAAATTCGCTGAAAATTTAGCCTGCAGAGCATATTTCTGACCCTGGGCGTTTTTTCCGGTAGTATAGATGGCATCCAGAATGGGCTTAGCTTCTGTGTATTTACGCTGGAACATCAGGGCTTTTGCGTACAGAGCACCTGCAGCCCATTTGTTAACACGACCTTTAGCACTCATGATTTCGGGAAGGTTATCATAAGCATTCTTGATGTCTGCTTCAATTAACGGCCAGATATCAGCATCATTTTTCAGGTTAAAATCAGTAACTTTTTCATCTACATAAGGAACGTTGTTCCACATTTTCTTAGCCTCAAAATGATAATGGCCGCGGAGAAAACGGGCTTCTGCGGTTATACGCTTGACATCAGCATCACTTACATCTGTTGCTGCAGCTAATTGCTTAAGAACACTATTACTCCTGGCAATACCTTCGTAAACCAGGTTATATTTTATCCTGAAGTAGTTATTAGTTGGTGTTGCCGTAAATGTTTCAATAGGGTTAATGTCTGGCTGATCACCAGCGTCAGATCCCTTATGCGCATCACCGGCTACCACGCTGCCATATACCCAGTTGGTACCAGAACTTTCCCAGCCACCAAGGAATATACCCCCTCCATTGATAAATCCGTCGAGAACTGAATAGGCGCCGACCAGTAATGCCTCAACCCCATTCTTATTAGCCAGGGTAGTGGCATCCAGTCCACCTAGCGGTTTCCTGTCGAGGAAACTCTTGCTACAAGACCAGGTAATAACACCCACTGTAGCGAGGCTTAAGATGGAAAATGCTATTTTTTTCATATTGCTATTATTATAATAAAATTAATAAAATCAGTTAAAAATTAATATTTACACCAAACAAAAATTGTTTAACTGTTGGATAAATTCCTTCGTCTACGCCACCGGCATCATCAGCACCAATGAGTTCCGGATCAAGTCCGGTGTATTTGGTAATAGTGAACAAATTGGTTGTCTGGAAATAAATCCTTGCTTTGTCTATTTTAACCTTGTTGGTCAAAGCACTTGGTAAAGTGTAACCCACTGTCAGGTTTTTCAGACGGAAGAAAGACGCATCTTCCAGGTAATATGAATTAACAGCATTATTGTTTGAAAAGTTCGAAAGATTTTCAGCAATTGGTGTTTTAGCACCCAGGTTTGTTGGAGTCCATGAATTATACAAAAGCTCCTTGCTCTTGTTTCCCTGGAATGAAGGGAAGAAATCTGTCCACCATTTAACATAGTTCATGGCTTCTTTACCCTGAACACCATAGAAGAAAACTCCCAGGTCAAACCCTTTCCACGCACCATTTAATTGCAAACCATAACTGAAATCCGGATTCGGACTACCCAGGAATGTACGATCAGCATCAGTGATCCTGCCATCAGGAGTTCCGTCAGGATTTCCAGCTATATCGGCATATTTGAAACGACCGGGGGCGGCGGCATCTTGTGTTGGAGACTTTGTTACATCAGCTGCATCAGCAAATAGTCCAATCACTCTATAGCCAAAGAAAGAAGAGATTGGCTGTCCAACGGCGTTACGAACAAAATTACCAATCCTTGATCCACGGGTTTCGAAGAAGTCGATTCCTTCGGCCAGCTCGGTGATCTCATTCTTATAAGTAGTAAATGTAAGTGTTCCACTCAGATTCACACCTTTCGTTCCACCAATTAAAGCACGCTGTGTAATCATCAGGTCAATACCGGTATTATTCATTCCTGCTACGTTTACGAAGGCTGGGTTGCTTACAGGACCAGCGCCCTGGTATGCAAATCCGGCCAAACGGAACAACAGGTCTTTTGTTTTCTTTTGATACCAATCAAAAATCACCTCGGTTTTGCCACCAAATAAGGTCGCATCAAATCCTACGTTAACAGTTTCATTGGTTTCCCATTTGCCATCTGGATTACCCACAAAAGACAACTGGAATCCCTGAATAGTGCTATTGCTTGAACCATTAAGATCATAGTTAGAAGATCCGGGACCACCAAGATATTGGTCAAAGGCGTTGGCCGGGTTGATCCTTTGGTTACCCATTTGACCCCAGCTTGCGCGGAGTTTCAGATCGGTAATCCATTTAACATCCCTCATAAAATTTTCGCGTGAAATTCTCCAACCTACCGCTGCAGAAGGGAAAATACCATATCTGTTGTTTGGACCAAACCTGGAAGAACCATCACGACGTAAGGTAAATGAAGCAAGATATTTATCATTAAAAGTGTAGTTAACACTACCGAAAATTGAAAATAAAGCTGCCGGAGTATATGGTCCGCCATTGGCAACCTGACCGGAGGCACCACCTGAGTTAAGTGCACGGAAATTCAAATCTTCAATGAAGTAATTGGAACGACGACCTTCGATATTCCTTCCCCACTCTTCAATGGCTTCAGTTCCAATCAGGGCCTGAACATCATGTTTTTCTTTGAATGTATTCTTATAGGCAAGGGTATTTGTCCAGGTCCATGAGCGGAAACGGTTAAACCCTTCTGTGAAAGTATTCCCTGTATTATTCTCTGAGTTTTCGTATGTCTTAAATCCAAAGAAGAAATAATTACCATAGTTAATCTGGCCACCAAAGCTTGTTCTGGCAGTGAAATGCTTAAGGAAATCAACTTCCGCATATACGTTTCCGAATATAGAAGTATTCTGCCCGCGGTTATCTTTTGAACGCATCCTGTTTGCAACCGGATTACCAGAGTTACCAAGGGTTGGAGCCCTGGAGCCGGCAAAGTTGCCCTTAATATCATAAACGGGTATAATCGGTTGGTTACGATATGCAAAACCAATTTCAGTACCCTCACCATTATTACCGTTATTTTGAACTGAATTGTCTTCAGAAACAAGTATCTGCAAATTTTGTCCGATACGAATATTATCCTTTACATTGAATTCTGTATTCACGCGTAAAGTATAACGCTTGAAGAAGCTTTCAATAATAACAGCCTGCTGATCAAAATAATCCAGGCTCATCATGTAACGGCTCTTGTTGCCTCCACCAGATACGGCAAGATTGTAATTCTGAATAGGGGCGTTACGAGTAATTTCATCATACCAGTCTGTTCCTACTTTATTAGCTCTATGGATCAGATAGGAACCGTTGATATTATTCAGGTCAAGGTTGTATAAATCCGGATTTACAGCAGGGTCGCCCTCAAATTTACCTGCAGGCAGGATATAATCAGGAAGTACCGGATTTGCACCAGAACCATATTGTGTTGTTGGTGTTGGCTGATTGGCATTTCTAAAAGACTTAAAAGTAAGGTCTGCCATTTCCTGTGAATTCAGGAGATTAAAACCTTGGGCAGGGTTCTGTGTACCATAATACATATTAAAAGCAACTTTTGCACCACCCTGGCGTCCGCGCTTAGTTGTTACTACAATAACACCATTAGATGCACGCGCACCATAAATGGAGGCAGAAGCAGCGTCTTTCAGAACCTGCATTGACTCAATATCATTTGGGTTTAAACCACCCAATCCACCAGTTGGAACACCGTCAATAATGTACAATGGCTGGTTGTCACCAAAAGATGCAAATCCACGGATCCTAACATTTGCTCCGGCACCAGGACGATTGTCGATGGTAACATTAACACCGGCAGCACGTCCCTGTAATTGCGCTTCCGCATTGGCCTGAGGTATGGATTTCAAATCTGTTGTATTTACAACAGCAACAGAACCCGTGATGTCTTTTTTGGCTTGAGATGTATAACCCGTTACAACAACCTCATTAAGACTGCTCGTTCTTTCTTTAAGGGTAATGTTTACACTACTTAGTCCTGTAATCGGAACTTCAATACCATCAAACCCTACATATGTTACTACCAGCGTACTACGATCATTGGGTACGCTAAGAGCAAAGGATCCATCTGGTGCAGTGGAAGTTGCCAGGTTACTGCCCTTAACGGCAACTGTTGCGCCGGATACAGGCTGACCATTTGCGGCCACAACCTTACCGGAAATGGGTCTTTGGGCAAATGCCGCAGTACAGAGCAGCATTGAAAAAAGAAGCATAGGTATTGCCCTACCAATGCTTTTCAGGAGTTTTTGTTTCATACGACAACACAGTTAGAGTTGGTTAATAAATAAAAAAGGGTGCTAAAACGATTTTATGATAATTCTATGAGTGTTAAAAGTAAGCCAATTTATTAAACCATTAAATTTTTTTAAAGAAATCTTTGGAATAATGTTAATTCAGATGAAAAATTGGTGTTTTCTTAGTCAATGTGTAAAATCGACACTAAGGTTAACAATTCGTTAATAAGTTCCAAACTGACGAGCAGACAAAAAAGATATTACGAACGCTGCATTAAACACAAGATTAGTTTAATTTACTGCTTTAAACCTCCAGATTATGATTTCACGTAGAAAAATGATTGCATCCCTTGCGGGCTTTACCGCCGGCTCCCTTTTGTTGAACAATGCCTACGCAACAGCTAAAAAAAAGCCACATGCCATTGGCCTTCAACTATATACTGTTAGAAGCGAAATGGGCAAAGATGCCACCGGAACACTGAAAAAGGTCTCTGGCCTGGGTTTTAAAGAGGTTGAAAACTTTGGCTACAATGGAAAGTTCTTTGGCATGGACGCTAAAACCTACCGGGACACCCTTAGTGGTCTCGGCCTGTCAACTCCCAGCGGCCATTATTTGTATGGTAATTTTGGAAACAAACAAATTCCGGGTACTATTCTAACCGGCTGGGATAAGGCGGTGGAAGATGCCGCGGCTCTGGGACAAAAATATATGGTCCTTGCCTACCTCATGCCCGAAGAAAGAAAATCTTTGGATGACTATAAAAAAATTGCTGCGGATCTGAATAAAGCAGGCGAGACCTGCAAAAAAGCCGGTATTCAACTCTGTTATCACAACCACGATTTTGAATTCCAGGCAATGGATGGAACCCTTCCATTTGATATTCTGATGTCTCAAACAGATAGCAAGCTGATAAAAGTAGAACTCGATCTGTATTGGGCGGTAAAAGCTAACCATCAACCACTTGACCTGTTTAATAAATATCCTAAACGTATAGAACTGTGGCATGTAAAAGACATGGATAATACGGACAAGAAATTTTTTACAGAAGTTGGCAGCGGAACAATCGACTTTACCTCCATTTTTAAAGCTGCCAAAAGATCTGGAATGAAACATTTTTTTGTGGAACAGGATCAGTGCCCGGGCTCTCCTTTAATTAGCATAGAAAAAAGTATCGGCTATATCAAGGGAAACCTGGTAAAACTTGTCTGATAAAATAAATAATGTCAGGTGAGGTATATTCATCTTTCGCTGGGTATTCTTTTTGTGTTTTTTGCTGCATTGCAATATAATGATCCGGACCCCTATATCTGGATCCCGATTTATATTTATGCAGCTTCCTTGTGCTTTCTGGCTTTTCGTGGAAGATTTTTCAAACGAGCAAGCCTTGCAGGTATCCTTTTTTGCCTGGCTTACGCACTTTATCTTTTTCTCGACAAAGACGGGGTCCTTTCCTGGGCAAGGGATCATAAAGCAGAAAGCCTCGTTCAAACGATGAAAGCCACCAAACCCTGGATCGAAGAATCGAGAGAGTTTGGTGGCTTACTGATCGTTATTTTTTCCCTGGCATTAAATTACCTGAAGGCCGGAAAGAAATAAATCATCATTTATTCAATTATCGTGCACTGAACTTCATGGACGATATGGCCATGGTTTTTGTTTCCAGCGGATCGGCTTTCCGTATCATTACATATAACTTACGGGGATGATCACCTGTATTTTGCAGCGGAACTTTCACGCTATTAAATCCCGGCTTTCCCCCGGCGGCAATTTTAACCTCACCCAATTTGGTACCACCGGGCCGGTCTGCATACCATTCAACTATATATCCCTTTTGCAAAGGTTCCTGCATACCATAGGTGAGCTCAACCCCGGTAACAAATTGTAAATTGATATTATCAAACATAAGCCAGCCACTCTCGCCATTTACAATGGCATATTTTGTGTTGTTAAAGTCGCCGATAGTAATTCTTTCTGCACTATCATTTTCATCCACTCTCAAAACAGGATTTCTTAAATTGAATGAAGCAAAACCCGTAAGTGGCTTTGCTCCTTTGGCCCCCTTATCTGTATAGCTTGCTGAAATCTGCATCATCTTATTATCTGCCGCATTTTTTTCTGTTGCCGTGATGGTACCTGCAGCTGGTAAAGTTGATGCTGGTTTACCCTTGCTCAATGATAATATCCATTCAACAATTTTTCCGGCTTCTTCAGGTTTCAGATCGGGATGCGCGGCCATGGCTGTTTCTCCCCAAATACCTCCGCCTCCTTTGATGATCTTGTTTACGAGGTAATTCTTTGCTGCAGGGTCTTTGTCATATTTGGCTGCTATTAATTCATAAGCCGGGCCAATTGACTTCTCCGTTTCCTTATGGCAGGTTTTACAATCCAGGCTGGCCACCAGGTTCTTGCCCTCTGTCAATGCACTTACGCCCTGGTGCCCCTGCACCTGTGCCTTGTCTGTGCCGCTTACATAATCAACTTTCACATAAACCCCCGCAGGATCAATGCCGCCTTTATCTGTACTTCCATCTTCCTTATCGTTTATGCTTACCCGATATTTAATTGATTTTCCCGGAAAATAAAAAGTGGCGTTTGGTTCAATCGTGATCTTAAGTTCCGGCGTTTCATTACCCGCATACACGGGAATTGATGCACTCTTAGTAATGGCGCCTTTATCGTCTTTAACCTCTACATAAATTTCGTTCTCCCCGGCTGTATTAAATGTAAAATCAGCTTCGGGGGTTTTGGTTTCCTTTGGCGGGTTATCGCCAAAATGCCAGACATAAGTAAGCGGGTCCTTATCAGGATCTACTGTTTCCACAGCAGATGCTTTGATTGTAAATGGCAATGGGCCGGTTGTTTTGCTTACTGTAATATGTGCCTTAGGAGCACGGTTTCCTCCATTATATTCTACCCTCGACAAGGCTGCGTCTGCATTTTTAGTGAACCAACCTGTTCCGTATTCAAGTATGTATAAACGCCCGTCTGGTCCCATTTCGATATCAATAGCAGAATTAAGCTGGGTATGCGGCATGAAGGATTCCATTTTCTCATAGTTTCCTTCTTTATCCATCGTCACAATTTTTATCCATCCTCTTATCCAATCATAAAAAAACAGTTTGCCGTCAAAATAATCAGGGAACCGGGTCTCTGCAGGATACAGTGATGAATAATAAACCGGTCCCGCCATCGCGTTTCTGCCACCGGTTCCTACTTCTGGAAAATCGGGAGATGCGGCATAAGGATAATAAATAAATGCCGGGCTTACCGGTGGAAGTTCCTTTATGCCGGTATTATTGGGTGAATTATTAACCGGTTTCTGTGGATCAAAAAGCGGCCCGCTCTGCCCTTTTGCATAATCATATTCGCGGTAAGGGTAATTATTTCCTACAAATAAAGGCCATCCAAAAAATCCGGCCTTGCGTGCCTGGTTTAGTTCATCGTAACCCCTGGGGCCACGTGTTTCAAGGCTGTCATTACCCGCATCCGGCCCAACTTCTCCCCAATAAAGAAATCCTTTTTTGGGGTCAACGGATATGCGATATGGATTTCGGTTACCCATTACATATATCTCCGGCCTGGTACCTTCTGTGCCGGGCTTAAAGAGATTGCCTTCCGGAATGGTATAGCTTCCATCGGACTGAACTTTTATCCTTAAAATCTTACCCCTTAAATCAAGTGCGTTTCCGGAACTCCGGCGCGCATCAAATTGCTCAAAACCCACCCGCTGATCCAACGGTGCAAAACCATGATTGGCAAATGTACCCGGCTGGTCAAATGGCGTTGAATTATCGCCCGTTGAAAGATATAAAAGCCCATCGGGGCCAAATGTTATTGAACCGCCTGTATGACAACAGATTTGTCGTTGCGAATAAACATCCAGCACTTTCTTTTCTGAAGCGAGATCAATTTTTCCGTCTTTGAAAACAAACCGGGATAACCGGTTTACTGAAGTATCTATTGGCGAATAATACAGATAAACAAAATTATTCTTTGCAAAATCAGGATCCGCCGCAATCCCCATCAAACCTTCTTCTGCATTAACATTGGGTACTGTTGCCTTGTGGTAAACGTTTAGTTTGCCGGCATCACTTAGTTTGTGTGTTTTATTATCATAAAAAAGAACTTCGCCTTTTCGCTGCACAACAACAATATCGAGGTTGGGCAAAATGGCCATTTCGGTTGGTTCATCAAAACCGGTTGTCAGCATATTTTTAGTGAACCTGTCTTCTTCGGGTACGCGTTGACTATAGGCCTTCCCGTAATCGAGTTCTTTATTTTTCCCAATGGCATATTGTATACCTCCCAGAATATGCTTGAGATAGGCCGGATCAACATATGACTCTTCTGTATGCCCGAATTCAGTATAATACGCCCGGCCCCCATCAAAGTCATGATACCAGGCCATTGGATGGTTATTCTCATTTTCCCCGCCTTCATAAGATTTTTCATCAATGCGGATCAACACTTTTACATTACTGTCTGAAGGTACTTTTTTGAAATTATACCATTCATCGGTACGCTCCCAGACATCTGGTAAATGAGCCGTACTTGGATGCGTTTTATCAACCACATTAAGTTTTGCTTGCTGGATTTTAGGATGACTCTTAAAATAAGCTCCCACCAGTTTACCATACCATGGCCATCCATATTCACAATCTGCCGCAGCATGTATACCCATAAATCCACCACCGGCCTGGATGTACCGCTCAAACTCAGCCTGCTGATATGCATCCAGTACATTACCGGTAGCGTTCAGAAAAATAACAGCACTGTATAACCGAAGAGAGTCTTCATTAAAGATGGCTGCATTTTCCGTAGTATCTACAGAAAACCCATTCTCCTTTCCCAGTTTTTGGATAGCGGCTATTCCGTTGGGGATCGAACTGTGCCTGAAGCCCGCTGTTTTGGAAAAAACAAGTACGCGCGGGTTTCCGGTTTTTTTCCCTGAACATCCTCCCAGGATAACTACTATCAAAAATAATGCAAGCAGTGATTGAATAAATTTCATTTGATTATTGTTGAGCTTAAACTATAATTTTTTGATCATGATGTTCCGGTAAGAAGCTCCGCCGCCATGATCCTGGAGGGCGATTTTACCGGTTGGTGTTTTGGCGAAATATTTTAACGTACCAAACTTACTGCCCGCTACAAGATTATCCCAGCTGGCATTCCATAAAGAAGTGCTTACGGCATTTTTTCCATTTACAATAAAATCCAGTTTTCCTTTTTCCAACTTAATGACCGTTGTGTTCCACTCGCCGGTGGGTTTGATATATTCAACAGGGCAGGGGATAAGGTCATATAAAGAAGCAGCCATTTGTTTGGCGTCAAGCTTATCCGGATAACCAGTATTATCGATTACCTGGAATTCCGGGCCCGTATGCCAGGTAGCACCATGGGCATCAGATTCCTGAACAAGAAAAATGACCCCACTATTAGAACCCTTTGCCACCTTCCAGTCGAACCTGAGTTCAAAATCACCAAAGGTTTCGTCTGTTACTATATCACCACGACCTTCCTTTTTGTTTGCATCGAGAGAAATAACGCCATCTACAGAGTTCCATGCAGTATTAATGCCGGGCTGTTTAAACAGGTGCCAGCCGGTTAAGCCTGTTTCGCCAGACAATTTAATCCAGCCGGTATTGTCCTGTGCTTCGGGGGATTGTATCATAACTGTAAAGTAAATCAATGAAAGAAGAAGGACTTTCATAATGGTGCATTTAAGTTGGTGAAAGAAGATAAAATTAATGGTTCGCTTTTTAACATTTCCAGGAAAATTTTCGGGAACCTGATCATAGGCTTAAAAACAAAAAAGGGGTCGGGATATAATCCCAACCCCTTCACCTTTTTTAACTGAATATCAATATTTCTTAATCTTAATATTCCTGAACCATACAGGGTCACCGTGATCCTGGAGACCGATATGTCCCGATTTAAAACTGGCAAAATCCGGCATTGATTTGAACTTGCTTCCGGCAACTAAGGTTTTCCAGTTTTCATCCCATAGCTGGGTAGAAACAATATTCACACCATTCAGGTAAAGATCCAACTTTCCATTGATCACTTTGATTTCTGCTTTGTTCCACTCTCCAACCGGCTTAACCGGCTCTGAAGATGCGGCAATCAGGTCATAAAGATTGCCGGCACGGTGTTTTACAATTTTTCCGTCACCATGGCCATCATTATCCAGTATCTGCATTTCCATACCAGTATGCCAGCTATGTTCATACTTTGGCAAATCCTGGATACCGAAAATGATACCACTGTTACCCTTAGGCGAAATTTTCCACTCGAGACTTAAATGATAATTTTCATACGCGGCATCAGTAATAATATCTCCACCGCCTATTGTTTGCCAGTCCTTTTTACTCCTGGGATCCAGCATGAGCATACCTTCTGAAACGGTCCAGGCAGAACCATCGCTTTTGCCCTGAAATATATGCCATCCCTTTTTTGAAGTTCCGTCAAACAATAGTTGCCAACCCTCTTTTTTCTCTGCTTTAGAGAGGGTATTTGGGGGGGCAGACTCTTTGGCTGACTTCGGCTTCATCGAATGCGTACATGATACCAGGATGGCAATGACCAATAGAAGTGCTCCGGCATTTTTCATCAATACTATTTAATCGTAAGGATATACTTTACCATCGCTTCAGCATCTTCCTGGCTAAGGTTAGGATGACCGGCCATAGGAATTTCTCCCCATACACCTTGTCCGCCTTTCAATATTTTTTCACCCAGCATCTTAATATTCTTTTCGTTGCTCTCATATTTTTTGGCAACTTCTTTATACGAAGGGCCAATGAGTTTTGCATCATCTTTATGACAAGTGCGGCAATCGGATCCTTCGATCAATGCCTTACCATCTTTTCCCGCAGCAGCAACAGGCTCTGCAGCAGGTGCCGCCGCTGTTGCGTCAGCTGCCGGTGCCGTTGAGGTTGCAGGCGCAGCCGCATCCCCGCCAATCTGCGAGTTTTTATTGTCTTCATTGGTACTTACAGGTTTTGAATCGCCTTCTGTTGTGCCGCCTCCGCATGCATAAATGCCTGCTGCAATAAATAAGACTAATAATCCTTTTTTCATAATGCTAATTATTGGGTGGTTAAATGTTTCGATTTGCAAAGTTCGTATTGTTTTATTCCAGTCCAAGCACTTTTCGATTAAATTTTTCATCGCTGCCCGTTCCGGCAAAGTCGTCAAAAGCCTTTTCAGTTACGCGGATGATATGATCCCTGATGAAAACAGCGCCTTCGGCAGCTCCGTCTTCAGGGTGTTTAAGCGCGCATTCCCATTCCATTACAGCCCACCCGGCATAATCGTATGCGGCAAGTTTGCTGAAAATCGCTTTAAAATCCACCTGTCCATCGCCAAGAGAACGGAACCTGCCTGCGCGGTTCACCCAGCCCTGGTAACCACCATATACGCCCTGTTTTCCCGTTGGATTAAATTCGGCATCTTTAACATGAAACATCCGGATCCTTTCGTGGTAATGATCGATATAGGTCAGGTAATCGAGGCACTGCAAAACAAAGTGGCTTGGATCATATAACAAACAAGCGCGGGGATGGTTGTTCACTTTTTCGAGAAACATTTCATAAGAAACCCCATCGTGTAAATCTTCCCCGGGATGTATTTCATAACAAAGGTCAACCCCATTCTCGTCAAACACATTCAGGATCGGCATCCAGCGTTTTGCAAGTTCCGTAAAGCCGGTTTCCACCAGGCCTGCCGGGCGTTGTGGCCAGGGATAAACGGTTTGCCAAAGCAGGGCGCCACTAAAAGTGGCATGGGCGTTAAGGCCCAGGTTTTGTGAGGCCTTTGCGGCATATTTCAGCTGCTGCACCGCCCATTCGGTACGGGCCTTACTGTTACCCCTAACCGATTCCGGGGCAAACCCGTCAAACAAATCATTATATGCCGGGTGTACGGCAACCAGCTGACCCTGCAGGTGGGAAGATAATTCCGTTATTTTCAACCCGCAGTCTTCCACTGTTCCGCGAACCTCATCGGCATAGGTTTTACTTTCCGCGGCTTTCTGCAAATCTATGCAACGCGGATCCCAGGAGGGTATCTGAACACCTTTGAAACCTAATGCTTCCGACCATAAACAGATCGCCTTTAAATCATTGAATGGTGCTTTATCTCCCATGAATTGGGCGAGAAATATACCAGGACCTTTAACTGTTTTCATGATAAACTATTTTAGAACTTCAAAGAAATACAGGCCACAGAGAACCGCGGAGAAATGTGAGGGCCACAGAGGACTTTTCAAATACTCTGTGGTTCTCTTTTCTTTCTCTGTGGCCCTCTGTGGCCTAAAAACAGCATAATTTTATTTCAATATACCACATGATCTGTCCACTTTTCCGATGAAGCTGCTGAGACCACTACATTATCTATAAATGCCATTCCCCTGATTCCCTCATCCACCTGCGGGAAATCGAGCATTTCTTTTGTTGGGGTTGTTCCGTCCATCCTGGCGGAAAGGGTTAATGCGAAATTCCGGTAGATATTGCCAAAAGCTTCCAGGTATCCTTCCGGATGTCCGCCGGGCGTACGACAGTTATGCGTTGCAAATGAACTGAGCCTGTCGCCGTAGTTTCCGCCGGCACGCAGCACCTGCATTGGTTGATCCAGCCACTTTACCAGGAGTGTATTTGGTTCTTGCTGTGCCCATTCGATTCCGCCCTTTTCTCCATAGACCCTGATCTTAAGCGCATTTTCTTCTCCGGCAGCTACCTGGGAAGCCATGAGCACACCGGCGGCTCCATTATCAAATTTCAATAATACATTGCCATCATCATCCAACGCACGTCCTTCTACCATTATATTAAGGTCTGCACATATCTTACTGATCTTTGCCCCCGTAATATACTCTGCCAGGTGCGCCGCATGTGTGCCGATATCTCCCATACATCCGCTTTTGCCTGATTTTTTGGGATCCGTTCTCCATGCAGCCTGGGCATTGCCTTCCCGCTCTGTGAGTTTACTCAGCCAGCCTTGCGGATACTCCACATATACTTTCCGGATCTTTCCCAATACACCGCTCTGGGCCATAAACCTGGCCTGTTTAACCATGGGATATCCGGAGTAGGTATGCGTGAGGCAAAGTATCAGTCCGGTTTCCTCCACTTTCTTTTTTAATTGCTTCGCTTCGTCGAGGGTAAACGCAATAGGCTTTTCTATCACCACATGAAACCCGTGATCAAGTGCCATCATGGCCGGCGCAAAATGCGCAAAGTTGGGGGTAACAATCGTTACAAAATCCATTCTTTTGTCGGCTGGCAACTGGCTCTCTTTTGTGATCATCTCATCAAAAGTCAGATAGGTCCGATCTTCCGGGAGAAAAAGGGCACGACCTGAGTCTTTGGCAATTTCGGGGTTAATACTTAGCGCCCCGCAGGCCAGTTCAATAAGTCCATCCATATTAGCGGCAAGTCGATGAATGGCACCAATGAAGGCATCCTTGCCCCCACCTACCATACCCATCCTGAGTTTTCTGTTCATAGCATTGATTTTGAAGAGTTGTAAAACTAAATCAGTTTAAAAATATAAAAATGTAGATTTAAGAATTATTTTAGAGCCGTCTCTGATTGCTAAATATACGCGATCGACGC
>Ga0209391_10000734_pt1 | contig 16156 bp, 15 predicted proteins | sample PPLLak3March2015_FD_187246 | JGI IMG/M metagenome (GOLD analysis project Ga0209391, IMG submission 187246) | Freshwater sediment microbial communities from Prairie Pothole Lake near Jamestown, North Dakota, USA - PPLs Lake P7 Core (1) Depth... | ecosystem: Environmental > Aquatic > Freshwater >... | reverse complement strand
CTCGAACACCAACGCACCCTCATGCATGACCGAAACCCGGTCGGCTACCTGTAGGGCGACGTCCATGTCGTGCTCGATGAGTATCACCGTGACTTCCTGCGGCAGCGCGCGCAGCATGGTGGAGAGTACCGGGCGCTCCAGGGGCGACAGGCCGGCGGCGGGCTCGTCGAGAAGCAAGAGCCGCGGCTTGCCGGCGAGCGCCATGCCGATTTCGAGCTGCCGTTGCTCGCCATGGGAGAGTTCGCTGGCCATGAATTCGATGCGGTCCGAGAGCCCCACCTTGGCGGCAAGTTCTCGACTACGGACCCGATACGCGTCATCGGACCGAGGTAGCCGAAGGCTGAAGCGGTACCGCTCCACACCGCGGACCGCTAGATACAGGTTATCGAGGACACTCAGGCCATTGAGGACCCGGGATGCCTGATACGTCCGCGAAATGCCAAGCCGCGTTCGCCGGTACGCAGGGAGATGCGTTACGCCCGTCCCGAAAAACCGAAGCGAACCATGCGTTGGCGAAAAGTCGCCAGCGATGACGTTGAACAGCGTGGTCTTGCCGGCGCCGTTGGTGCCCAGGATGGCTCGACGTTCGCCGGGAGCGATCGTCAGCGAGACGTCGCGAACGGCAACCAGGGCGCCGAAGGCCTTGGTGACGCTGTCGACTTGTAGCGCCGGCGTCATGCCGGGCGGCCGAGCAGTCCGTACGGACGCCAAGCCAATACTGCGACCATGATCACGAACGAAATGACGACCGAGTAGGTTGGGAAGTAAGCAAGCCCGATCTGCTCGGCCAGACCCACCAGGAGAGCGCCGATTGCCGCTCCTGGAATGCTGCCCATGCCCCCGACGATCACTACGACCAGGGACGAAAGAAGGTAGCGCGCGTCTTCGCCAGGTGCGATGGACAGCGCGGAGCTGCCCACCACGCCTGCCACACCGACCAAGGCAGAACCCAGTGCGAAAACAAGCGTTGAAACACGGGTCAGGTTGATGCCAACCGCGCCCAGCATCTGTCGGTCGTCGACCCCGGCGCGAATGATGATGCCGAAGCGCGTCCGCTGCACCAACAACCACAGGCCGACATACAGCGCGATGGCGAAGACGATCAATGCCAGGCGGAATGTCGGATAACCGCCGACGATCGGCATCGGCACGCTTCCATACAAAAATTCCGGGACCTCGAACTGATATGTCATCCCCCCGTAGCGGGCAAGGAGCAGGTCGGCTGCAATGAGCGACAGTCCGATGGTGACCAGTGCCTGGCGAAGATCCTGGCCCTGGTACCGGTCAAGCACGAAATACTGCATTGCCACGCCCACGAGCGCAGCCCCGATGGCGCCGCCGAAGAGGGCCAGGAACCAATAGCCCGTCACCGAAGCGACGTCGTAGCCAATGTACGCGCCGATGAGGTAGAGGGAGCCGTGCGCGAGGTTCACCACGCGCATCATCCCGAAGATCAACGTGAAACCGCTCGCAACGATGAAGTACAACGCGGCAAGCGTTACACCGTTCATCGTCGCGAGCAGGAGTAGCTTCATGGGCAGGACGGGTTATCCCGGCTGGGTACGCCGCGGGCCACGAAGGCATCCTTGGGTTGTCCAAGCGTCTGATTGACGTTCGGGATCACTTTGAGCGGACGGTTGTACAAGGAGCCGTCGGCACGGCGGGCAACTTCGGTCACATAGATGTTCGCGATCGCTTGCCGGTTTTCGTCGAGGCGGACCGGTCCGTAGGCCGTGTCGAGCTTGACGTTCGCGAGAGCCTGCCTGAACTTGGCCTGATCTCCTCCGACGTCCCCACCGACTTGGTTTAGGGCCGCGAGCACGGCCTTAGTTGCGACGTAGTAGCCATAGTAAGGAGCCGAGGGCGACGACAATCCATTGGGGAAGCGCTTTTTGTACTGCGCCACGTAGTCGCGATACGCTTGGGTGTCAATTTCATCAGCGACCATATGGGCCGACGGCGTACCGACCAGCCGCCGCTGGAACGGACCCTTGGCGCTAAGTACGGTCTGATCGACAACGTTGGAACCAGCGATCAAAGGCTGCGTTGCCCCCGACTGGTCATACTGCGTCAGGAAGTTGACCGCATCCGCGCCGCCCAGCATCACGTACACGGCATCGGCTTTGGCTGGTATGCGGGCAATCGACGAGCTGAAGTCCTTTGTACCGTTAGGTACCCAGATCTTCTCGATCACCTTGCCGCCTTTGGCGCAGAACTCGGACATGAAGCCGAGAACCTGCGTGTAGCCGAACGAGTAATCACCGGATACGACTGCGACGTTGCGGTAGCCCTTGACGTCGTATGCGTAGGTTCCGAGACCGGCCTGCCACTGTGCGCCGTCTGTACTGAATCGGAAGAAGTTCGGCGCGGGTGATACCAGCGTCGTTTCCTGTGCCGCCGAGAACCCGTTGACGAAAGTCTTGTTGGGTACCTGCTTGGCGTACTCCTTGACCGCTAGGCCCTCGCCGCCAGACATCGGGCCGATAAGGATGTCGACCTTGTCCTGCTCGATGAGTTTGCGCGCTTTGGTGAGCGCGACGTCGGGTCGCCCATCCGAGGACTCCTTGATCCATTCGATCTTGCGGCCGCCGGCGGTGTAATTGGCCTCCTCAAAGGCAAGTTCCATTGCCCGAAAGGCTTCCTGACCAAGCACTACGAATGGTCCGTCCAGCGTTGCCAAGCCGCCGATTCGGACCGTGTTCTGAGCGAATGCAGACATGGAAAATGCCGTCGCGACCCCCGCGACAAGGGCTAGCCGACCAAGTCTCCGATTAATCATTTACGTGCTCCTCTTTTCTTTGTAGGTCGTGTTACTGCCTGGGTGTAACAACAACACCGCCTGAGCCGGTCTGGTCCCCGCGAATCCGTCTCCACAACCCGGTCAGACCGTCCGGCGACATCATCACAATTACGAGAAAAACCAAACCGATCAGCGTATTGAATCGCTCGTTGCCGACAAGATCGACTGCGAATGTCTGTATCAGGACATAAGTCAGCGCGCCGATGAATGCTCCACGGGGGTGGCCGAGTCCACCGATGACGGCCGCAATCAAAACGCTTACGGTCGCCGTCATGCCGATTGATCCCGGCGAAATGCCGCCGTGATACCAGAGAGCGAGAACACCGCCGACGGCGGCAATGAAGCCAGCGACTCCGTAGGCTGCCACCTGGTGCCACGCTACGCGGTAGCCCAACGAGGCCATGCGCCGCGGATCGTCGCGGACTCCCTGGATGACCAGCCCAAACGGCGCGTGCACGAGATAAATGACCAGGCCGTAGACAAGGACGCCGCAAGCGAGGCATAGGTAATAGAACAACATCGGATCCCGCAGAGATTTGCCGCCCACAGACGGGACCGCGACGCCTCGGAAGCCATCAAATCCGTGCAGCAGCGTCGTGTTCTGCTGCGCTAGGTAAAACAGGATCATCGCGATGGCCAACGTGCTCATAAGCATGTAGATGCCTTGGCTGCGTACGGCCACAATGCCAATGAGAAGCCCGGCGCCTGTGCCAACGATCATCGCCACTGCGACCGCCCACGGCCATGGCAGGACTGCGACTTCACCGCTGGCGGAATGCAGGCTGAAGATCGCCAGTGCGTATCCCGCCGCACCTGCAATAGCCATTTGCGCCAGAGAAATCATGCCCCCATAGGCCGCAAGGAAGGTGAGGCTCAGGGCAATGATGCCGAGCACGATCGCGTAGGCGCCGACGCTCACGATCCAGAAATCGGGCACGAAATGGGGATAGGCCCCGAGCGCGGCGAGGAACAGCGTAGAGACGATCCAGCGCTGCGCCTGCATCTATTAACCGTTTACCTTTGCGTCTTCGCCGGCGGGAATGACTTCACGCACATGCCTTACGACGATATCCGCGAATGCCGGATCGTTGATATGGTGCGGAACCCTTATGAGTCGATGCAGGCCGCTGTTGACAAAGGTTTCCTGGGCAGCCTGGAACAGTGCCGCATCGGCGTCCGGATCGTGGAAGACCTGACCAGGGGCGTCGATCGCAGACACGCCGCCTTCCGGGAGCAGCCAGCGAACAGGCCCGGGTGATGCGTTCAGCTTGCGCGCGATCCAGGTGCCGATCTGACTCATCTCTTCGGCAGTGGTCCGCATCAAGGTGACATTTGCATTGTGAGAGTGCAGCAATCGCTTGCGGTACTTCTCTGGCACGGTCTCGAGTGCCCAGAAATTGACCATGTCGAGCGCGCCACATGAGCCCACCCAAGGGACGCCCGATCGAACGATTGCATCGAGCCGTTCGCTGCCCGCGCTGCACACACCGCCGAACAGGAAGTCCGCAACCTCGGTGGTTGTTATGTCGACGACGCCGCGCAGCATCCCGGCGCCGACAAGCGCTTCCATGGCGCGGCCTCCGACACCGGTCGCGTGAAACACCTGACAGTCAAACTCGCTCAGGGCGGCGGACACTCGCTGCACACAGGGTGTCGTGACTCCGAACATCGTCATTCCAAGCGCCGGCTTTGAATCCGCCACTACAGGCGGTTGGCGCAGCACCATGCCGGCGAGCGCGTGAGCCGCGTTGCCGAGTATCAGCCGTGAAAGCCGGTTCAGCCCCGCGATGTCCGTGACCGGAAACATCATCATGATGTCGTGGACGTCCACGTAGGGGGCAGTGTTGCCAGACGCCAGGGTGGAGACCATCAGCTTGGGGACCCCGAGGGGCAGGTCGCGCATGGCCGGCGTGATTATCGCCGTACCTCCTGAGCCTCCGAGCCCGATGACTCCGGCGACGTCGTCGCGAGTGGCCATGAACGCTCGCAAGGCCGCGGTCATTGCCGTGACAGCCTGGCCGCGGTCGCCGCATTGAAGTACGGCTTCCGATCCTTGTGGATGGTGAGCTGCGACGGCGCCCGCTGGGACCTCGACATCCGTGGCAGTACCCCTAGTACCTACATCAACACGTACTGTCTCTAAGCCCGTGGCACGAATGAGGTCCGACACGTAATGCAACTCGGCGGCCTTCGTATCAAAGGTGCCGATGACGTAGGCACCGGATTTCATCGTTGGCCGCCGAAAGTCTGGTCAACGCAAGCGAAGAAGGTGCGGAAGGTGCCGCTCACGCGCTCCACGGCGTCGGCCTCCTGGTCGGCCGGCACTTCCCACGTGGCCCACCATTCGCCGAAGCAGCGTTCGCGGCCGCCTTCAGTGACCGGCAGCAGGTGCATCTCGGCGACATAATTCTTCCAGTCGGCGTCGACCTCGATGATCGCGTAGCGGCAGCGGTGCTCGTCGTCAGACAGCGCAAGCAGCCGTTCGCGGATGACGCCGCCGCCATCGCGCACCTTGAAATTGCGCACGCAGCCAACCTGATCGGCGGGGCGGCCGTCCTCGATGAACGATTCGCGGAAGAACGGGTGGTAGTTGCCCAGCGCGCCGAAGTCGCGCAGCAGGCTCCACGCCTGTACCAGCGTGGCATCCATGACCGCGCTCACATAGACCTTCGCCATCTCTGCCTCCTGCGGTAGTCGTCGTTCAGAATCTCACCTGCTTGTAGCGCTCCACGTGCGCCTTGATCGCCACTTCGGTGGGCAGCCGCTCCATGCTGCTAGCGCCGTAGAAGCCGTTGCAGTGGCGGCTTTTTTGCAGCACGTAGGCCATGTCCTCAGGCATCGAGATCGGCCCGCCATGCGCGATGACGATGACGTCCTTGCGTACCCGGCGCGCGGCCTCCGCCCACTCGTCGATGAGCCGCACCGATTCGTCCAGCGACTTCGAGGTCGCGGCGCCGATGGTGCCGCCCGTGGTCACGCCCATGTGGGGCACTATGAAGTCCGCGCCGGCCTCGGTCATGGCGACGGCCTCGTCGACATTGAACACGTAGGGCGTAGTGAGCAGGTCGAGTTCGTGGGCCTGGCGGATCATGTCGACCTCGCTGGCGTAGTTGATGCCGGTTTCTTCCAGGCTCTGCCGGAACGTGCCGTCGATGATGCCCACCGTCGGGAAATTCTGCACGCCGGAAAATCCCATCTCCTTCAGCCGCCGCAGGAACACCGGCATCAGCACGAACGGATCGGTGCCGTTGACCCCGGCGATGACCGGCGTTTTCTTGCACACCGGCAACACCTCACCCGCCATCTCGACGACGATGTCATTGGCGTTGCCGTAGGCCAGCAGCCCGGCCGACGATGCGCGACCGGCCATGCGGTAGCGACCCGAGTTGTAGATGACGATTAGGTCGATACCAGCCGCTTCCTCGCACTTGGCCGATATGCCGGTGCCGGCGCCGCCACCGACTATGGGTATGCGGCGCTCTACCATGTCGTTGAACTTCTGCATCAGCGCCTGGCGCTCGAAACGGGGCATTGGAGCTCTCCTGAAGGTGTTGTCAGTCGTGACCCGTGGAAGCGGCCGGCGAGCGCGGCGCGGCCCGGGTCTGCATCGCGCCCGCGATTCCGCTGCGGAAGGCCATCACACAGAACATGAAAATGACGCCGGTGATGAGCGTGACCCAGCCGCCCAAGGCGTCGAGGTAGTACTGCAGGCCGACGACAAGCGCAGCGCCGATCGCCGGACCCAAAACAGACTGCATGCCTCCAAGCAGCGCCATCAGCACAACGTCACCTGACAGGTGCCAGTGCACGTCGGTCAGCGCGGCCAGCTGGAACACCAGCGCCTTCATCGAACCGGCCAGGCCCGACAGTGCCGCCGACAGCACGAACAGCGTCAGCTTGTAGCGCGCCACCGGATAGCCGAGCGCGCGGGCGCGCGGCTCGTGATCGCGGATCGCCACCACCACGTGGCCGAAGGGCGAATGCACGACGCGGTGGATCAGCGCCAGGCCGCCTACGGTCAGCACCAGCACGAGGTAGTACATCGCGCGGTCGTTGCGCAGGTCGATCAGGCCAAAGAGATGACCGCGCGGAATCTGCTGCATGCCGTCTTCGGCGCCGGTGAACGGCAGCTGCAGGAAAATGAAGTACACCATCTGCGCGAGTGCCAGCGTGATCATCGCGAGGTAGATGCCCTGGCGTCGGATGGCCAGCGCACCGATGACGGCGCCGAGCAGCGCGGCGCCGAGCGTGCCGGCGAGCAGGCCGAGCTCCGGCGTCAGTCCCGCGTGCTTGACGGCCAGTCCGGTGAAGTACGCGGCGGAGCCGAAGAACGCCGCGTGGCCGAAGGACATGATTCCGCCGAAGCCCAGCAGCAGGTTGTAGGCACAGGCGAACAGAGCCATGCACATCAACTTCATGACGAACACCGGATAGATCAGGTGCTGCGGCAGCCATGGCATAACGACGAGCACGGCCACGACCATGGCTATCAGGAGGCGCACGCCGGCGCGGGTCAGGCGCGGCAGCTTCATTGCATGCCCTCGCGTCCGAACAGGCCCTTGGGCCGCACCAGCAGTACCAGCGCCATCAGCACGAAGATGACGGTGTTCGACGCTTCGGAGTAGAAGACCTTGGTCCATCCTTCGACGACGCCGATTGCCAGCGCCGTGACGATCGAGCCGGCCACCGAGCCCATGCCGCCGATGACGACGATCGCGAACACCACGACAACCAGCGTGGATCCCATCGCGGGGTTCACGTGCAAGATCGGTGCGGCCAGTACGCCGGCAAAGGCCGCCAGTGCGATGCCGGCGCCGTAGGTGACCGTCAGCAGCACCGGCACATTGATGCCGAAGGACTGCGTCAGCGCGTTCTTCTCGGTCGCGGCGCGCAGCACGGATCCCAGCCGCGTGCGTTCGATCAACCACCAGGTGAGGCCACAGCAGGCCAGCGCCGCGACGATGACCCACAGGCGATACAACGGCAACAGCATGAACCCAAGCTGCGCGTTGCCGCGCAGCGACGGCGGCACGGGATAGGGCTGGCCTGACGACCCGAACAGCACACGGAAGCCACCTTCGAGCACCAGCACCAGCCCGAAGGTCAGCAGCAAACCGTAAATCGGATCGAGGCCCAGTAGTTTGCGCAGCATCGTGCGCTGGAACACCGCGCCAACCACGCCGACGATGAGGGGCACCAGCGCCAGCGCCACCCAGTAGCCGATGCCCAGATAGCGATGCAACATCCACGCGCCGAAGGCGCCGGCCATGAAAAAAGCGCCATGTGCGAAGTTGACGACGCGCAGCAGGCCGAAGATCACCGCCAGTCCGAGGCTCAGCACCGCGTAGAAGCAACCGTTGACCAGCCCGAGCATTGTCTGGCCCGCGATTACCGTGAGTGGCATGCCGAAGATCTCTGTCATGGCACCCGGCCTGCATCTATGATCGAAGGCGTGATGGAAAGCGGCCGGGCGCCAGCAATGGCGCGGGCCTGTGTCCCTTGTCCCCTGCTCCGATCGAACTCGTCGAAACCAATGTGTGGGGCGACGACAGTCGCTACACGCAGATACGCGCCGAGCAATGCGAGGCGCTGGCGACGCGCCATATCGCGCACGTCGGCGTCATCGACGCGGCGGCGCCCTACGCGATCGTGCGCACGCATCTGAGCGGCGCGTATCTGCACGTGTGCCTGGGAGGTGAGGGCCTTACGTTGCTCGACGGGCGCTGGTTCGCGCACCGTGCCGGCACCACCAGCTTCGCGCCCGCGCACGTGCTGCACGCCTTCCACTGCGTTGCGCGCAAGCGCTGGCAGGTCTGCTGGGTGCGCTTCATGCCCAGTTCCCCGCGCTCGGCCGACGGTGCGATGAAGCCCGGTGCAACGCGTTTCGACGGCAAGGGCCTGCAGCACGCGATCCTCGGGCTGGCGGCTGAAATGGCAACCGAAGCCGATCCTGGCAGTTGTGCGATCTGGGTTGATGTCATCGAGCGCTATGTCGAGCGCGTGCTCGAGCCGTGGCAGCGCGAGCCGCGGCTGGTGGCGGCGTGGAATGCGGTGCGCAGTGACCTGTCGCGCGGCTGGACGCTGGCCGAACTCGCGCGGCTGGCCAGTACGAGCGAGGAGAACCTGCGGCGGATGTGCCACCGCAGCCTCGGCCGTAGCCCTGGAAAGCAGCTGGCCGCAATGCGCATTGCCGAGGCCGCGCACCGGCTGGCGACGTCGAACGACAAGATCGCGACGATCGCACGCGACGTCGGTTATATAAATCCCTTCGCGTTCTCCAATACCTTCAAGCGGCTGACGGGCTTCCGGCCCTCTGAGTACCGCGCCAAACCGCATGGCCCTGGCTCGCATGTCTCAGAGGCCCAGTCGCGCCGCGACGCGGTCGAAGTCGCGCCCCAGCGTTGAGCGGTCGAAACTGTCCGCCACCCGGCCCGAGTCAATCAAGTAGTGGCGGTCGGCGAGTTCCGCCGCGAAGTAAACGTTTTGCTCCACCAGCACGACCGTGTAGCCGCGCGCCCTGAGCTGTACTAGTAGTTCGCCGATGCGCTCGACAAGAACTGGTGCTAGCCCTTCAGTGGGCTCATCGAGCAGCAGCAGCCGCGCACCGGTGCGCAGGATGCGGGCGATCGCGAGCATCTGCTGCTCGCCGCCGGACAGTTGTGTGCCAGCAGCCTTGCCGCGCGCGGCGAGATTCGGAAACAGGGCCATCAACTCATCTTCGGCGATGCCACCGGGGGCCACCACCGGCGGCAGCAGCAGGTTCTCGCGCACGCTCAGCGAAGCGTAAATGCCGCGGTCATCCGGGCAGTATGCGACGCCGGCCCGGCCGATCTCGTGAGGAGCAAGTTCGCCGATCTCGCGGCCGGCCAAGCGAATAGACCCGCTGCGCCGCGGCACTATGCCCATGATCGACTTCAGCACCGTGGACTTGCCGGCACCGTTGCGCCCGAGCAGAGTGACGACTTCTCCGCTGCGCACGTCGATGTCGATGCCGTGGAGGGCCTGACTCGGTCCGTACCACGCCCGCAGGTCGCGTATGGCCAAAAGCGCGTCATGCATGGTGCGCTCGCGTTCGGCCGGATCCCAGATAGGCCTGTACAACCCGCTCGTCCCCGGCGATGGTGGCGTAGTCGCCCTCGGCAAGTACTTCGCCACGCACCAGCACCGTGATGCGGTTGCACAGATTCGCAACCACCGACAAATTATGCTCGACCATCAGCACGGTGCGGCCGCGCGCGGCCGCGCGGATCAGCGCGGTGGCGTGGACGATGTCTTCGCCGCCCATGCCGGCCATCGGCTCGTCCAGCAGCAACATGCGTGGCTCCAGCGCCAGCGTGGTCGCCAGTTCCAGCGCGCGCTTGCGCCCGTAAGGCAGTTCGCCGGCCGGATGCCAAGCCCAGGCTTCCAGTCCCAGTTCGGCCAGCAGCTCGTGCGCTCGCGCGTCGTGCACCTCCAATACGCGGTCGCTGCGCCACCAGTCGAAGGACAGTCCGCGCTGCCGCTGGAGCGCCAGCCGCACGTTCTCGAAGGTCGTCAACTGCGCGAACACCGCAGAAATCTGAAAGGAGCGCACCAGCCCCAGCCGCGCGACGGCATCGGCCGGCAGGCGCGTGATGTCGCGCCCGTCGAAGACGATGCTTCCGGCCGTGGGCTCGACGAAGCGCGTCAGCAGGTCGAAGCAGGTGGACTTGCCTGCGCCGTTGGGTCCGATCAATGCGTGGATGTCGCCGCTGCGCACGCGCAGATCGACACCCGATGTGCCCCCGACGGCGCGGAAGCCGTTGAAGTCGCGCACCAGCCCCCGCGCTTCCAGCGCGTACGCCGGGGCTTGCATGTTGCGGCTCCTGCTGTTGCTCGCTGCTAAGCGGCTACTTCTTGACGAGGAAGCAGGTGCTTGTCGACAGCGGCGCAAACGCCTGCTCGGCGGGAATCGTCTTGATGAGCCTCAGGTAATCCCACGGCTGCTTGGACTCCCGCGGCGACTTCACCTCCCACAGGTACATGTCGTGCATCATGCGGCCGTCGGCACGGATCCAGCCCTTGGTGGCGAAGAAGTCGTTGATGGGCATCTCGCGCATTTTGGCGGACACCACGTCGGGATCATCGGTGCCGGCTGCCTGCACCGCGCGCAGATAATGCATCGTCGCCGAGTAGTTGCCGGCCTGGCTCATGTTCGGCATCAGTTTCATGCGCTGCTCGTAGCGGCGCGCGAACTTGCGGGACTCGTCATTCATGTCCCAGTACCACGCGTTGGTAAGCGTCAGTCCCTGCGCCGTCTCAAGGCCCAAAGCGTGCACGTCGTTAATCCACAGCAGCAGCGCCGCGAGCTTCTGGTTCTTGGTGATTCCGAACTCGTTGGCTGCCTTGATGGCGTTGATCGCATCGCCGCCAGTGGAGGCGATGCCGATGATCTTCGCCTTGGAGGCTTGCGCCTGCAGCACGTACGACGAGAAGTCGGTCGTGCCCAGCGGATGCCGCGCGGCTCCCGCCACCCGGCCCTTGGCCGCGCGCACTACGTCGCTCACTTGCTGCTCGAGGCCGATGCCGAACGCGAAGTCCACGGTCAGGAAGAACCAGGTGTCGCCGCCCTGCTCGACGACCGTGCGGCCGGTGCCGTTCGCCAGCGAATAGGCGTCGTAGGCCCAATGCACCGCATACGGCGAGCACATCTGGTTAGTGATGCCGACGTTCGAGGAACCGTTAACGATGATGTGGCGCTTCTTCTCCTTGGCAACCGCGGCGACGGCTAGCGCGACGCCGGAGTTTGACAGGTCGGTAATCATGTCGACGCCGCCGGCATCGAACCACTCGCGCGCCTTGGCCGCGCCGACGTCGGCCTTGTTCGTGTGGTCGGCGAAGATCACTTCGATAGGCTTACCTAGTACCTTGCCGCCGAAGTCCTCGACGGCCATTTTCACCGCCTCGACCCCGCCCTTGCCCGACAGGTCGGCATAGATACCCGACATGTCGGTCAGCACGCCGATCCTGACCACGTCACCCGAGAGCTTGCTCGTCTGCGCGCCGGCGCCGCCGATCGAACCCCACGCGATGAGAGAGGCAGCAGCCAGGCATTTCAGTTCGCGTCGCATCGATGTCTCCTAATTTTTGTCCGAACCGTGCATGCAACCAAGCAGGTCATGTCACGCCGATAGCGGTAGGGGAATGCTAATGAGCGAAGCTAGCTCAGAGGAGCAGACGTGGTTACTCGCAATCCACAAGCACATACTCAATATCAACAGGTCGTTCGTTCAAATGCTGCTTTGCGAGCTTTCCCCAGTGCCTCGGTATACCCGTGGCGCACAAGCTGCATTGCGCGATGCGCGCCTGCGCAGGATACGAGTTGGCTTCCTGGTCCTGGCTTGGTTGTGGGCTGAAGGTCTTGGTCCGCTGCAGTTTGAGAATCGCAGGGAAGCGAAAGACCGCCATAGGTTCGATGGCCGTCTTTCCCGTCAACTCCGGAGCGTCTGACCCATTCCAGGGCCGCGCAGATCCATTGCAATCAACTCGTGATTAATCCCGGACGCAGACGATGTTTGTCGCGTTGTTGCGGTACATTCGCAGCGACGTCGTAAGCGAAGCTACCTTCACACGGCAGGGGTCACAGGTTCGAACCCTGTACCACCCACCAGTCAATTCGGAAGCGGCCGTCGGCCCGACGGACTCGTCTTCCCCTCCCGGTCTCGCCCCCTGCAACTCCTCTTCCTGTTTGTGACAAGTCCGCGACTTGACACCGCGCAAACACGGTATTCCGTCGACAAATTTCCGATTTCTTGCGAATAACCCGTTGTACGCCGGGTCGTAGTGCCAGAAATTACGGGCGCGGGGGAGACAAGACAAATGGACGAAGAAGTGGGCGCGATGCGCGGAATACTTCTCGGCGTGCTGACCGGAGCCGCTGTCTGGTTCCTGGCCTACGTCGCGATGTTCCACTAGCCGCCAGTCGCAGCACGGCCGCAGCACCCAGTCGAGCGCCGCCATTCGCGCGGCCAGTGTCCCCGTCACCCCTGCGTTTCCGCACGGCTCCCAACGGTTGTCCGATGTGAGCGTCGGCGTGCGGCCGCTCCGGTCCAGCACGAACGGTTCTACAGTGGCGCCGTGAGCCCAGACGAGTCCGCCGTGCCCGCCCAGGCCGCCTCCTTCGGCACGGTTGCCGCTCTCGGCGTCGCGCAGATCATCTCCTGGGGCTCGCTGTACTACGCCTTCAGCTTCCTGATCACGCCGTTGATGGAGGCGAGCGGCGGCGACAAGCCGACCGTGTTCGCCGCATTCTCGCTGGGCCTGCTCGTGAGCGGGCTGCTTTCCGCGCCGATCGGCGCGCTGATCGACCGCCGGGGCGGGCGCGGGGTGATGACCGCGGGATCGCTCGGCGGTGCTGTCCTGCTCGCATCGCTGTCCCACGTGCAGTCGGTCTTCGCGCTGTACGCGGTCTGGGCAGGCCTCGGCGCGGTGATGGCCGCCACGCTGTACGACCCCGCGTTCGCCGTGATCTCGCGACTGTTCGCGGCCAACTACCGGCGCGCGATCACCATGCTGACGCTGTTCGGCGGCTTCGCAAGCACCGTGTTCTGGCCGCTGACGCAGTTCCTGATCGCGGAGATCGGCTGGCGTCAGGCGCTGCTGGTGCTGGCCGCGCTCAACCTGATCGTGTGCGTCCCGGTGCATTGGCGGGTGCTTGCGCCCGGCCGCCCCGGTGCACCCAGGCGCCCCGTCGCGCCGGCCGGACCCGGCGCGTTTCGCGCAGCGCTGCGCACGCCCGTGTTCTACCTGCTCGCGCTCGCGTTCACCGGCAACGCACTGGTGTTCTCGGCGACGCAGGTGCACCTGATGTCGATGCTGCAGGCCAAGCAACTCTCCGCTGCCTCCGCGGCGCTCGTCGGCGCCATGATCGGACCGATGCAGGTGACCGGCCGCGTGCTGGAGCTCGCGTTCGCTTCGCGCCTGTCCGCATCGGCGGTCGGGATCCTGGCGATGGCCTTCCTGCCGATCGCGCTGTGGGTGTTGCACATTGCCGGGGTGCAGTGGCCGCTGCTGGCGGCGTTCGCCGTGATCTACGGCATCGGCAACGGCGCGATGACGATCGTGCGCGGCGCCATCCCGGCCGAACTCTTCGGACGCGACGCCTACGGCGCGATCAACGGAGCGATGGCCGCTCCCGTGACGGTCGCCAAGGCCGCGGGGCCCCTGGTGGCGGCGCTGCTGTTCGTGGCTCTCGGCGGCTACGACGGCACACTGTGGGTCCTGATCGCGATCGGCGCCGTTTCGACCGCCGTGTTTGTCCTTGCCACGAGAGCTTCGTCCCGCGGCCGGCCCGCCACGTTCCAGTAGACTTTCGGCCGTCGATACACGCCCGAGCCCGCCCTGCGCGGGCTCTGTCATTGATGACCCAGGTCCGCACCCGCATCGCGCCCAGTCCGACGGGCATGCTCCATCTCGGCACCGCGCGCACCGCGCTGTTCTGCTGGGCCTACGCGCGCCACTTCGGCGGCACGTTCATCCTGCGGATCGAGGACACCGACCTGGAGCGGTCGACCGAGGAGGCCGTGCAGGTCATCCTCGACAGCATGCGCTGGCTCGGCCTCGACTACGACGAGGGGCCGATCCGGCAGACGCACCGCCTCGACCGCTATGCGCAGGCAATCGCCCGGTTGCTGGCCGAAGGCCGCGCCTACAAGTGCTACGCCAGCAAGGACGAACTCGAGGCGCTGCGCGAGGCGCAGATGGCGCGCGGCGAAAAGCCGCGCTACGACGGCCGCTGGCGCCCCGAGAACGCGGCCGGCCGCACGCCGCCCGCCGGCGTGGCGCCGGTGATCCGCTTCCGCAACCCGGACGACGGCGACGTCGGCTGGAACGACCTCGTCAAGGGCCCGATCAGCATTTCGAACCACGAACTGGACGACCTCGTGATCGCGCGCGGCGACGGCGTGCCGACATACAACTTCGCGGTCGTCGTCGACGACATCGACATGCGGATCACCCACGTGCTGCGCGGCGACGACCACATCAACAACACGCCGCGCCAGATCAACATCTACCGCGCGCTCGGCGCCGCGCTGCCGCAGTTTGGCCACCTGCCGATGATCCTCGGGCCGGACGGCCAGAAGTTGTCGAAGCGGCACGGCGCGGTCAGCGTGATGCAGTACGACGACGACGGCTTCCTGCCCGAGGCGCTGTTCAACTACCTGGCGCGCCTGGGCTGGAGCCACGGCGACGAAGAGAAGTTCTCGCGGGAACAGCTGGTCGCCTGGTTCGACCTCGACCACGTGAATCGCGCGCCGGCGCAGTACAACCTCGACAAGCTGCTGTGGCTCAGCGGCGAGTACATGAAGGAGGCCGACAACGGCCGGCTCGCCGCGCTGGTGGCGCCGCGCATCGAGAGCCGCGGCGGCGTGCTGGCCAACGGGCCCGCGCTCGACGCGGTGGTGGCACTCCTGAAGGACCGGTCGCGCACGCTGAACGAGCTGGCGGACGGCGCGCTGCTCTTCTACCGCGAGCCGGTGCGCAACGACGCGGCGGCCGCGGAACACCTGAACGCGAGCGGACGCGCGGCCGTCGCGGCCTTCCGGGAGCGTGCAGGCGCCGTGGCGTGGGAGAGGGCGGCGCTCAACGGCCTGATCAAGCAGGTGGTCGCGGACCTGCGCGTGAAGATGCCGCAGGTCGCCGTGCCCATCCGCGTGGCGGTCACCGGGCAGACGCAGACCCCGTCGATCGATGCCGTGCTCGAACTGATCGGCCGCGACGTCGTGATGGCGCGGCTCGACGCGGCGCTCGCGTCCTGAAGCGCGTTGGAGCCGGTGCTGAAAAACCGCTATACTCCGCGGCTGCCCGTGGGGGTATAGCTCAGCTGGGAGAGCGCTTGCATGGCATGCAAGAGGTCAGCGGTTCGATCCCGCTTACCTCCACCACAGGACATCGGAAGCAGCCGACGGCAACGGAAGCTGCAACCTGTCCCCTTCGTCTAGAGGCCTAGGACACCGCCCTTTCACGGCGATAACAGGGGTTCGAATCCCCTAGGGGACGCCACTCATGACCCGGCGAAAGCCGGGATCGCGTGGTCAAGACAGGCGCTTACGGCGCCTGTTTTCGTTTCGGAGAGGCTGATCCCTGGGCAGGATGCTTCGCCGGTGGGCCACAGGCCGCTGTCGCGGACAGGCCTCAACTGGGCAGTTCCAACCAGGTCGGCATTTGGCTTCTGGGCGGACACTCCCGCGAGGGTGCCAGCCGACACTTCTCGGCCATGAGCTGACGCGTCCGCCTGATAGCCGATCATCTTCGAAGCGGACGTCTTTCTGTGATCTATCCGCTGACTTGCTTAGGTGCCGCCGAAGGCTGTCTTGAGGTTGTCAGCGTCGCACCTGG
>Ga0209391_10000732_pt1 | contig 16165 bp, 17 predicted proteins | sample PPLLak3March2015_FD_187246 | JGI IMG/M metagenome (GOLD analysis project Ga0209391, IMG submission 187246) | Freshwater sediment microbial communities from Prairie Pothole Lake near Jamestown, North Dakota, USA - PPLs Lake P7 Core (1) Depth... | ecosystem: Environmental > Aquatic > Freshwater >... | reverse complement strand
CAACGCGCACTCGGTCGACGCACAGATTGCGAATGGTTGAGCGCGGTGGGCGGCAGGTAATGGCAAGCTTTCATCGTTGTCGCTGCTTCTGGGGAGCGGAGTTACCGCGCACTGTTTGTTGGCCGCGCTTTGCACCCTGGTTGTGATTTCTATGACGGTTGTTCACCCGGACTGAATCCGGGAAGCTGGTTGGTGCGAGCCGACCATTTTCCGAGGAGACAGCCGGATGAACATCCACAAGAATGCCCGCACCACGCCGCAGAGTCGAGCCTTGCTGATACGCCGAGTCTTGATCGAACGCTGGCCGATCGCCGAAGTGGCGATGTCGATGGGGGTGTCGACCCGAACGGTCTATAAGTGGCTGGCGCGGTACCGAAGCGAAGGGCTTGAGGGCTTGCAGGATCGCTCCTCGGTCGCGCGGCGCCGGCGGCATGCCTTGGCGCCGGCCTGGATTGCGCTGGTGCGACTGCTGCGGCAAGCCAAGCTGGTGGCCGAGGAGATCGCCCGGCAGGTACCGATCGCGCGTTCCACGGTAAGCGCGGTCCTGGTCCGGCGCGGCCTGAGCCGCTTGCGTTATCTGACCCCGCCCGAGCCCATACGACGCTACGAATGGCAGCGGCCTGGCGAACTGGTTCACGTCGACATCAAGAAGCTGGGGCGCTTTAGCCGAGCGGGACATCGGGTCACCAGCTCGCGACAGTTGCGGCTGACTTTGCGTGTTCGCCGGCGCATGTCGGGCTTGTCGCGCGCACCCAGGATCGATGATCGGGCGGAGAGGGTTGGAGGCTGAGAGCCCATCCGAAGCCCTCCGCCGGGCAGTCGGCAAAGCAGCGGCGCCGTCCCCGGAACGCCGCGTTCGGATCTTTGCTGAACAGCAACTATCGCTGTCTCGCCGATTATCAGATGCCGCGTTGCCCTTAGCGCAGGCGACGAACGTTGCTCCGGCACGCTGACAGCAGCGATGTTCTCGTGCGTGCATCGCGTCATTCGTGACACGAATGGCGGCGGTCACGCGTGATCCTGCCGACGTCCGAGGCACGGGCGTGAAGGTCATGAATTCGTTCGTGTCCCAAGCGACGCGGCGATGAGGTCCTTGGCGGTCGATCGCGGACCGGCGACCAGCGCGCGGATTCGCCCGTCAGCTTCATCGACCCATCCGCCGTTCCTCGCGGCATCCAGGGTGCTCGAGCAGGCGGCGAGCACGTCGAGACCCGTAATCTCGTAGCCATAACCGGCGGCGATCCAGCGCAGGGCGGCCAGGCCCGCTTCGACGGCGAAGCGGGGTTTCGTCGCTGCAAAGTCACGTGCCGCCCTCGTCAGGGTGCGCGGATCGCTGGGCGTTCGCTGGGCAAGGGCGATCGCCTCGTCGTAGAGGCCGGCATCCTTCGCCGCGGCGAACCACTTGCCCTCCTGTCCCGGCGTGCTCGCCACCAGATCATCGAGGATTTTCGCGGGCGCCTTGGTTGGGTACTTCTTCGCGATCGCGCTGAAGGTCGCGAGGAACGTCGTTCGCTGGTTGGCCGCGAGCGCGTAGCGCGCGTACGCCTCTTCGGCGGGTCCCGACGAGAGCAGGATCTCCTCGCAGGCGCGTGCGATCGCGATCGGGTGGTCGTTCAGGCCGCGGCTCGCTTCGGCGTAGCGGATCGCTTCCGCCAGCGCCGGGTCCTTCTTCGCGACCTTCCGGATCTCGGCCGTGGCTTCCCGGACCCGCTGCACGGCGGGCTGCGAGCGCCAGCCGAAGGCGCGTCGGCGAAAGCGCGACGCGGACAGCCACTTGTGTGCGGGGGGTCTCGTCATCGATAATCACGCTTGACGTTAATCACGCGTAGCGTTATTATTTTGCCGGTTGCGATCAGGACGTTCAAGTGTGCCGACACCGAAGCGCTGTTCCGGCTGCGGCGTGTGGCGCGCTTCGCCAGCATCGAGCGCCCTGCGCTGCGCAAGTTGAAACAGCTCGACCTCGCCCGACGCATCGAGGACCTGCGCGGGCCGCCGGCGAACCGTCTCGAGCAGCTGAAGGGCGATCGTGCGGGCCAGAGGAGCCTGCGGGTCAACGATCAGTTCCGCATCTGCTTTCGCTGGACGGGAAACGACGCCGAAGACGTCGAGATGGTCGACTATCACTGAGGCAAAACGACATGAGCAGGAAACTCAAACCCGTGTCGCCCGGCGAGATGCTGGCCGAGGAGTTCTTGAAGCCGCTGGGCATGAGCAACTACCGGCTGGCCAAGGAGATCGACGTTCCCGCGCAGCGCATCGGCGAGATCCTCGCCGGCAAGCGTGCCATCACCGCGGACACCGATCTGCGGCTGTGCCGCTTCTTCGGACTCTCAAACGGCTGGTGGCTGCGTCTGCAGGCGGACTACGATACGGAGGTAGCGAAGGCGAGCCTCGCGAAGACCCTCGCGAAGATCAGACCGTGGAAGGAAGCAGTGGAGCAGGCTGTCGATGCGCACTGATGCGCCGAGTCCGTGCGGGGGCGTCGTGACGGCAAAAAATCACCGAAGAGTTTCGATGCGACAGCACGTTAAGACATCTGATGCCGGCGTCGTCTTGACAACCTGGAAAGCGGAGAAACCCATGTCCACTTTGATCGCAATCGTCTACCCGTCGGAGCAGAAGGCCGAGGAAGTGCGCAGCCTCCTGTTCGATCTCTCCACGCGCTACCTCATCAAGCCCGGCGATGCCGCGCTGTTAGCGCTGGTGCAAGAAATGACCGCGGACAAGGTCCTTGCGGAGATCCAGCCGCACGGCGGAACGGGGTTCCACACAACGCTCGACGAGTCGCGCGAGAAAATGCTGCGCGACGCGCTCGCATCCGCCGCCGCAGCGGCACCGGAAGCCTGATCTCCACCCGGCCAATAGCGGGAGTCGAAACGATGAGAGCAGCACGCATGCTCAAATGGCTGCTGATCGCCGCGGTGGCGATTGCTGCGGTGGCGCTTGGCGTCCGCGCATATCGAGCCCTCAGCGGCCCCTCCCTGCAGCCGTGGCACACGTTCGTGCCGCATGAGTTGCGCGTGGACGAGCTGGATGCTTCCGACTGGTCGCGCTATCTCGCCCAGGAGCAGGCGATCCTCGAGAGCGTGCGCGCGAACGTCAGCCAGCGGCTCGACCCCGACGCGCGCGTGCCCTACAACCGCTACTTCGAGCAGAGCCCGGTCTATCCGGGACGCTTCAAGCAGGACTGGAATCGCTCCTACGTCCTGGACCCCGCGGGGACGCCGGTCGGTGTGGTGATCCTGTTGCACGGGCTCACCGACTCGCCCTACAGCCTGCGGCACGTCGCGCAGCGCTTTCGCGAACGTGGATTCGTCGCCATCGGGGTGCGCATGCCCGGGCACGGAACGGTCCCGGCTGGGCTCACCGACGTGCGCTGGGAAGACTGGATGGCCGCCACGCGACTGGCCGTGCGCGAGGCACGCAAGCGTGTCCCTGCGCCTGCGCCGCTGCACCTCGTCGGGTTCTCGAACGGGGGCGCGCTAGCGATGAAGTACGCGCTCGACGCGATCGAGGATCCGGCGCTGCCGCGCGCCAACCGTGTCGTGCTGTTCACGCCGATGATCGGCATCACCCGCTTCGCGCGCTTCGCGGGCTTCGCGGGCCTGCCCGCGGTTCTCCCGCCGTTCGCGAACGCCGCCTGGCTCTCCGTCGTGCCCGAGTTCAATCCGTTCAAGTACAACTCGTTCCCGGTCAACGGGGCGCGGCAATCCTATCGGCTCACCGATGCCCTCCAGGCGCAGATCCAGCGCCTGGCGCGCGCAGGCCGGCTCGGGCCGCTGCCCCCGGTGCTCACGTTCCAATCGGTCATCGACTTCACGGTGAGCACGCCGGCCATCCTCACCGCGCTCTACAGTTTCCTGCCCGACAACGGCAGCGAAATCGTGCTCTTCGATGTCAACCGCACGGTGAAGTTCGGGCCGCTGCTGCGGCCGTCGGCCTATGTCGCGCTCGACGGGTTGACGCCGACCTCGCCACAGCCTTATCGCTTCACGGCGATCGTGAACGCGGGCGACGACACGGACGCCACGGTGGAACGGAGCATCGCGCCGGGCCAGTTGCAGGCGGTGGAGCGTAAGCTGGACATCGCGTATCCGCCGGGGATCTTTTCGCTCTCGCACCTCGCGATCCCGATCCCGATGAACGACCCGCTCTACGGCATCGCGCCCGACCCCGGATCGCGCAGTGAGTTCGGCCTGAACCTCGGCGCGCTCGACGCCCGTGGCGAGCGCGGCGCGCTGATCGTTGACCAGGACTTCCTGATGCGGCTGCCCTCGAACCCGTTCTTCCCGTACCTGCTCGCGCGCGTCGAGGAAGGAATCGACCGGCCTTCGGGCGCGACCGGTCGCAACCTCACCGGGACGCCGTCGCCTGGTCTCCCGGTCCGGCTGGAAGCGCTGCTCTCGACCTTCCTCCCGGACGACGCGGACGCGCAGCCGTTTGCGGGTCCGTGACTTCGCGCCGTCCGTCACCAAGGGCCGGGGCCTCGCGCAGCTCCTCTGGTTGCGGTAGGGACGGGAATTGCTACCCGCCCCCCGCACACATCCGTACGTGCGGCACTACCGCATACGGCTCCTGCCCCGGGTCACATGCCGTCGCTGCACGTGGATTCGCGGAGGAAGGCAACGAGCACCCCCCCGCGCCTCCTGCCGGCTTGCCGCGCCAGGCCCACTCCCGGATCGCTCGATGCGCGTCGCGCTTCCCCTGTAAGCCACCGGCGGCGCGTCCGGGCACGAGAGCCGCGCGACGCTTGGCTCGACCAGCGTTACGCTCCACGAGGGCTCGTTGCCGAAACAGATGAGGGGCCGCTCCTATGCCGCCGCCGGACGGAAGCCGATCAGGGCCACGAGCGCCACAACGCTGGCACGGCAAACGGCCGCATTCGGGAACGGGCACTGTCAAGTCCGCCTCGGGCGCCACCACGGCGGCATCGGTGGCGCACGCACAAGACCCCGCCGATCAGCGATAATCCGCGCGCTGCGGCGTTGGCTCGGGACCTCGGGCCCGGCAGCATCGCGCTCTGCCTCGGGAGCATTCGGGCTCCCCGGCATCACCCTCAATCACAACGGAGCAAGTCCATGAACCGAATCCCGTTCGTCCAAGGTTCGATGGCCGCCGCGGTCCTCGCGCTGACCCTGATCCCGGCGCTCGCCGACGCCCAGTCGCGCGTGCAGTATGGGCGCGTCACCAGCGTCGTCGCTGCCACGGTGAACAACCAGAGCGCCCAGACGGTCGGCACGCTCGTCGGCGGCGGTGTTGGCCTCGCCAGCGGCAGCGGTCAGTCGGGCAGCAACCGTGCCCTGCGCACGCTCGGCGGCGCAGCGGCCGGGCGCGGCATCTCGAACCTTGCCACGCGTTCGCAGGCATTCGAGTACACCGTTCTCATCGATGGCACGACCACCGTCCGCATCATCTCCGAACAGGCAGGCAAGCGGGTCGGCGACTGCGTGGCGGTCGAGCAGGGCCAATTCAGCAACATCCGGCTGGTGCCCGATGCCCGCTGCAACCCACCACCGCGCCCAGCGGCACCTGCCCCAGCTCGGACCCCGGCTCCGGCAGCCGACGTGGAAGCAGCGAACGCCTGCGAACAGGCCAAGCTGCAGGTGCTCGCTGCCGAAACGGACGATGCCTTCGCGCTGGCCGAGCGCCGGATGCGCCTCTTGTGCGGCGAATGACGCTGCCGGCGTCGGAAGGTTGAGTGAACCCCCGGCCACGCGGCCGGGGCGAACGCCCGGCGCTACGGCGCCCGCGGCGCGAGGAGGTTCTTGTAGACCTTGTCGTCCGTCATGGTAACGACGAAGTTCCTGGCCGGGTTCTCGATCGGCTTGATGTTCTCGAGAGGGTTGCCGTCGACCGGCAACAGGTCGGCGAGTGCGCCTTCTTCAACGACGCCCAGCTTGCCGGTGCAGGGGCTGCGCAGACCTGACAGGGCCAGCAGCTCGGCGTTTGTGGAAGTTGCCATCACCAGCGCCTCGGCGGGCGTGTCCCAGCGGGTCATCTTGGATAGTTGCGCTCCCTGCCGGTGCGCCAGTTCCTTCGAGAACAGGACGTCGGTACCGAACGCCGTCTTGAGTTTGTACCTCTTCGCCATCCCGTACAGGTGACCTGGTCCCGCGAGCACCACGAGTTGCTTGATGCCGTCTGCGCCTTTCCGGCGCTTGCGCTGGCGCAGCAGTTCAGCCAGGAGCAAGTCGATCAGCTGACTGCGCAGATCGCGCTCTAGCCCGACTCGCTGCTCTCGCAGGTGCTGATGGCTTCGACCTGCCCGGCGGACGTCGCGGAGGCCGCGAAGTGGTCGCGCGAGCATCCCGACGCCAAGGGTGACGACGCGGTTGGCATGGTGGCCCCGGCACCCGCCGTGACGCCCGCTCCGGTCGCCGTTTCGCTGCCGGTCGAGGTCTACTTCGACGTAGGCGCGGCTGCCTTCGGTGCCGACGGCAGCAAGACCGTTGCCGTGGTCGCCGACCTGATCCAGAAGGATGGTCTAAGAGTTACCGTGACCGGCTGCACCGACAAGACCGGCGACGTGGCCAAGAACGAGGCGCTGGGCACGAACGGTGCGGCCGCTGTTCGCGATGCGCTCAGAGCCGCCTGCGTGGCCGAGGCCAGCGTCGAGATGAAGCCGCCGATGTTCGTGTAAATTGGCGCCGGCGGCAGCGATGTCTAGGCCCGCAGGGTCGAAATCGGTAAACAGCAAGCGAAGGACGAAGTACCCTAAGCATGCGGCGGCCCGATGGGTCGTCGAGACGAGCGCCGAGTTCGAAAACGGTGGACCGGCAAATTGCGTGGGAATTCGAATGCTCATTGAGTGGCGGGGAGATGGCAAGATGAAATGGAATGCGGCGGTGTCGAAGCTGATCGGGGCGCTGTTGGTCATCCCTGCGCTATTCGCCTGGCCGGCGCACGCCCAGGACGCCAAGCCCTTCAGCAACGCGCAGCTCGATCAGTTGACGGCGCAGATCGCGCTGTACCCCGATTCGCTGCTGGCCCAGCTGCTGATGGCCACGACTTTTCCGGAGGACTTTGCCGCGGCTGCAGCCTGGTCGAAGGCGCATCCGGACGCCAAGGGCGACGATGCGGTGAAGATGGTCGAGAACGAGCCCTGGGATTCGTCGGTCGCGTCGCTGGTCGCGTTCCCCGAGGTGCTCATCACCTTTGGCGGGCAGCCGGACTGGGTGCGCAACATCGGCGACGCGTTCCTGGCGCAACCCGACGACGTCATGGACTCCGTGCAGCGGCTTCGCCAGAAGGCGCAGGCCGCGGGCAACCTCCAGTCGAACGAACAGGTCAAGGTGTCGGTGCAGGCACCGGAGCCGGGGCCTGCCACGCAGACGGTGGTCGTCCAGCAGTCGGCGCCGCCGACGCAGATCATCGTGATCGAGCCGGCGCAGCCGTCGGTGATTTTCGTGCCGTCGTTCAACCCGACCGTCGTGTTCGGACCGTGGCCGTGGGTGGCGTACCCGCCGTTCTTCTTCCCCCCGCCGCCCGGCTTCTGGTGGTCGCGTCCGATCGCCACCGGCATCGCCTGGGGAGTCGGCATCGGCGTGACCAACGCGCTGTGGGGCGGCGTCCGCTGGGGCGGTGGCTGGGGCAACAACAGCGTCAACATCAACGTCAACCGCTACAACAACATCAACGTCAACCGACGGATCGACACCAACAACCGGACGGCGAACTGGAATCACAATCCCGATCGGCGCGGCAACACGCCGTACCGTGGCGGTGACACCACCCGCAGGGACCTCGAGAACCGGCGCGACGCCGGCAACCGCGAGCAGTTTCGCGGCAAGGACGCGGGGAGCCGCGAGGCAAGCCGGGAGCGCGCCAACCAGGCGATGCAGAACCGCGGCGTCGACGCCGGCACCGGGTCGGCGCGCGAGCGCGCGCAAAGCGTCGATCGCAGCGCCATGCCGGACAGGGCGCAGAACGTGGACCGCAGTGCCGCGCAGAACAGGGCGCAGAACGTGGACCGCAGTGCCGCGCAGAACAGGGCGCAGAACGTCGACCGCAGTGCCGCGCAGAACAGGGCGCAGAACGTCGACCGCAGTGCCGCGCAGAACAGGGCGCAGAACATCGACCGCAGTGCGGCACAGAACAGGGCGCAGAACGTGGACCGCAGCGCCGTGCAGAACGCGGATCGCGACGCGGCGCGCCAACGCGCGCAGTCCGCCAGCCGCGACAACGCGCTGCGGGGCGCCAACAATCCTCAGGCAGGCGCGCAGGTCGACCGCGGCAGGGCGAGCCAGGCCGCTGCACAACGCACGGGTGGCGGCGGTGGCGCCGCGCGTCCCTCGGGCGGCGGTGGCCCTCGTCCGTCGGCCGGCGGCGGCGGCGGTGGCCGTCAGGGGGGCGGTGGTGGAGGTGGCGGCGGCGGAAGGGGACGTTGAGATGGAGCTCACGAACATGACGAATATCAAGCACCTACTGAGCATCGCCGCGGTGGCGGGAGCGCTGGCCCTGACGCCGGCCGCTGTTGCGCAGAACGCTTACCCCACGCCGGAGGCTGCCGCGGAGGCGCTGGTCGACGGCATTGCGCGGCATGACGAGGACGCGATCAAGGGGGTGGTCGGGGCCGATTACCGGAAGTACATTCCTGCCAGCAACTACGATCCGGAGGATGTCACCAACTTCCTCGAGGCGTGGGCGCGCGGACATTCGATCGTGCCAGCAGGTCCCGACAAGGCGTTTCTCGGTGTCGGGAAAAACGGCTGGACGATGCCGATCCCGATCGTGAAGACAGCGGCCGGGTGGCGTTTCGATACCAGGAGCGCACCGGAGGAAATGCGCGTACGCCGCATCGGGCGCAACGAACTTGCGGCAATCCAGATCGCACTCGCCTACACGGACGCGCAGAAGGAATATCACCAGCGCGACCAGAACGGCGACGGCGTCCTGGAGTACGCGGCGCGCGGCCTGTCGACGCCGGGCAAGCGGGACGGGCTGTACTGGGCATCATTACCCGGTGAGCCGGAAAGTCCGATTGGCGCCGAGCTCGCCGATGCGAAGGCCGGTCAGCCGTTCCACGGGTATCTGTACAAGATCCTGACGGCGCAGGGAACGAACGCGCCCGGGGGCGCCAAGAGCTATATCAAGAACGGCCGGATGACCGATGGCTATGCGCTGGTGGCCTGGCCGGCCAAGTTCGACGACACCGGCGTGATGACGTTCATCGTCAATCAGGATGGCATCGTCTACGAGAAGAGCCTCGGCCCGAACACCGGATCCATCGCACGCGCAATGAAGACCTACGATCCGGATTCGAGCTGGCAGAAAGCGCAGGCGGTAAAGTAATCGCCGACCGCCGGCGGGGGGCATCGGCGTCTTGAAACGCGCGTCTCATGTTGGCGCCACCCCGGGTGCACATGAGCGGGAACGCTTCGTAGATGCGGGCGAGCAGCAGCGTCCTGAGGTAGACGCGGTCTCTTGCAGTACGCAACTGTGCACGGCCTGCGGAGGCGGCGGTTCGCCGGGCGACTTTGGCGTGTTCTTTCAACGAGTCCGCGCCGCTCAGCGCGAGGCGATGCGGGGCACTGTTGTTGACACACCATGCATGAGTTCCGGCACGATGATGGCGCTGCCGCGGCAGCGCCCGCCCGGCGGCGCCGACCCCGAGGCGCGGCGGCTGTTCAGCAACGGTCGCATGGCATTCACGCAGGAGATCGAAGGCGGCCGTGCCGTGCGCTACGCCATGGACCGTGCGGCCTTTTTGGAGTGCAAGCGCCTGCCGTTGACGTGCGTCGTTGACGCGCCCCGGCGACGCGCGTAGATTCGTTCGACAGCACGCAAACAATAGTTCGCGTTCCGAATTCGGGACTCGCGGACCCGGAGCGTCGGCAGAGGGGGCGCATGGCGCGGCAACGCGATGAGGGGAGCGACTCTCCCGCACCTTTCACGAACCCGAAGAACCTCCTGCGGTCGCTCGACAAGGGCTTTCGCGTGCTCGAATCGTTCGGCGCAGCCGAGCCCGGCCTCGCGCTTGTTGAGGCGGCGCGCCGCACGAAGCTCGACAACGCGACCGCGTTCCGTTTGCTGAATACGCTTGTCGCGCTGGGCTACGTCGACCGCGTAGCCTGCACCCGCCGCTTCCGGCTGACCTTGAAGTGCCTCGACATCGGCTTCAACGCCGGTGATCCGCATGTCGGCGGAGGAGTTCGTCAAGCGTACGGCGGCACCGGTGCTCGATGCCGCGCGGACTATCGGCAGGGCCATCCAGGCCGGGGGCGCGATCGCGGCCCCCACAACGGCCTGATACTGCGTTCGGTTCCATGAAAGGAGACCTACGATGAGCAAGTGGACCTACAAGGGCATCGTGCCCGCCATGCAGTGCCCGTTCAAGACGGACTATTCGATCGACGAGCCGGAGCTGCGACGCTTCACCGCGTGGCTCGCCCGGCACGACGGCATCAGCGGCCTCACGACCAACGGCCACACCGGCGAGGTGTTCGCGCTGTCGGCGAAGGAACGCGCCACGGTCACGCGCATCGTTGCCGACGAGGTCAACGGAAAACTGCCCGTGGTCTCGGGGATCTGCTGCGAGGGTCTCAACGAGGCGGTCGAGCACGCGATGATGGCGAAGGAAGCCGGCGCGTCGGGGTTGCTCGTGATGCCGCCGCACATGTGGCTGCGCTTCGGGATGAAGCCCGAGCACGTGGTCGAGCATTTCTCCGAGATCGGCAAGCACTCGGGCCTCGACCTCGTGGTGCACATTTACCCGTCGTGGACGCGCGCCGCGTACTCGTGCGAGCTCCTCGCCGAGCTCGCGCGGCTGCCGTGGGTCAAGGTCTTCAAGATCGGCACCCGCGACATGAACAAGTACGTGATGGACCTCCAGGCGATCCGCGAGGCTGCGCCGGAGAAGACGATCCTCACCTGTCATGACGAGTACCTGCTCGCGTCGATGGTCCAGGGTGTCGACGGCGCATTAGTGGGCTTCGCCTCGTTCATCCCCGACCGCATTGTGGCGCTGTGGAGGGCCGTCCAGGCCGGCGACCTCAAGCGCGCGATGCAGCTGCAGTTCGAAATCAATCCGCTGAAGCAGGTCGTCTACGGCTTCGGCGAGCCGACGGGCGAGGCGCACGCGCGGATGAAGACGGCGATGGCGCTGGCGGGAATCCTCAAGTCGCCGGTCGTGCGCCGTCCGACGAATCTGCCCACGGGCACCGACTTGGCGAAGATCCGCGACGCGGTCAGGAATGCGGGCTTGCTCGTGCCGGAAGCGGCGTAACGAACCTCACTAGGAGGAAGACCATGAAAAGGCGCGAATTCCTTGCGAACAGCGGGGCGGTGGTGGCGGGCGGCCTGGTTCCCGGATTGGCATGGGCCCAGCAGGAGCTCAAGTTCCAGGCGATGCCGCTGGGCTCGATCTGGTACGTCTTCGCCGCAAGCTTCTCCAAATACATCCAGCCCGCGCTTCCCGCGGGCGCGAAGATGGACATCGTCGCGCGCGGCGGCGGCATCGGCAACCCGATCCTCGTCAACGACAAGAAGGCCGACATCGCCTTCGCCAACGTCTGCACCTCGGTCTGGGCGATGGAGGGCGAGGAGGAGATCTACAAGGGCAAGAAGTACCCGGACATCAGGGCGCTCCTCGGCGGCCTCAACGAGATCTGGATAATCGCGATGATGACCGAGGAGTACATCAAGCGCACCGGCAACGACACGCTCGAAAAGGCGTTGACCTCGGCCAACCCGCCGCGGGTCATCCTGAAGCCGGCCGGCAGCACCGTGCCGCCGGCGACCCGGATGGTGTTCGAGAGCCTCGGCCTCACCTTCGAGCAATACAAGGCGAAGGGTGGGCAGATCATCCAGGTCGACGTTGGCCAGATCCCGCAGATGATGCGCGACGGGCGCGCCGACCTCTACTTCGAGAGTGCCTCGCCAGGCCATCCGGCGACGCAGGAGGTGTCGCTCACCGTGCCGGTGCGCTTCGTCGACCTGCCGGACAAGTCACTCGCCGTGTTGGCGAAGAACGGGATGAAGATCCACCCGATGCCCGAGTCGTTCAAGGGTCAGAAGGGACCGACCAAGGCGGCCGACTTCGGGACGAACCTCATCGTCAACAAGGACATGCCCGACGCCACCGCGTACGCGATCACCAAGGCCGTGATCGAGAATCGGGACGCCATCGTCGCCGAGCACAAGGCGATGGCGGGGTTCGTCGCCAAGGATGCCTGGCGACCCGAGAACGTGGGCATCCCGCTGCATCCCGGCGCGGTGCGCTACTACAAGGAAAAGGGCTGGATGTAGCCATTCGGGGCGGCCACCGGAGCGAGGGAGGGCAATGGGCGCACCGAGTGTCAACCTCGCCACGGATGGCGTGACCGTGGGGCCGACCGTGGCCGCGGAGGTATCGCTGCCACGGCGGGTGCTGAGCCCGCGATGGCTGACGGCCCTCGCGTGGCTTGGGTTCCAACTCTACCTGCTCTGGGAGCCCGTGCCCCTGCAGATCGCACGCCCCACCCACATCTGCTTCGCGCTCGCGACTGTGCTGTTCTGGTGGCCGCTGCGCGACGCGGGCGCCGGGCGCTGGCGCAGCGCCCTCGACTGGCTGCTGCTCGCCGGCACCGCCGCGGTGCTCGCTTACTACATCGGGGATTTCGACCGCCTCTACACGCGGATGGAGAACGTCGATGACGTGCTGCCGCGCGACGTCGCGTTCGGCACGCTGGTCCTCGTGCTCGTGCTGGAGTGCGTGCGCCGCGTCGTCGGCTGGAGCCTTCTCTGGGTGATCGCCGGCTTCGTCGCTTACGCGTTCCTCGGCCGCTGGTTCCCGGGCTGGCTCGCCTTCCAGGGCTTCGACTACCCGCTGTTCATCGAGATCATGACGATGGCGACGCACGGCATCCTCGGTGTCACCACCGAGACGTCGGTCAACTTCGTCTGGTACTTCATCCTGTTCGGCGTCGTGTACTCGGCGACCGGGGGCGGCCAGCTCTTCATCGACTCGGCGCTGCGGCTGGTCGGCCGCCGGGCGGGGGGTGCCGCGAAGGCGGAGATCGTCTCCAGCGCGATGTTCGGGACGATCAGCGGCAGCGCGGTCGCCAACGTCGTCGCGACCGGCATCTTCACCATCCCGCTGATGAAACGCACCGGGTACTCGCCGGAGGAGGCGGCGGCGCACGAGGCCACCGCGTCCACCGGCGGGCAGCTGGTGCCGCCGGTCATGGGGATCGCCGCGTTCGTGATGGCCGAGCTGCTGGCGCTGCCGTACGCGCGGATCGCAATCGCCGGCGTGATTCCTGCGGCGGCGTACTACTTCGCGCTGTACATGATCGTCGATCTCAAGGCGAAGAACCGCGGCATCGGCACGCTCGGCGAGAGCGACCTCGCCGGCATCGCGCCGATTGCCCGGCGCGCACACCTGTTCGCGCCGCCGCTGGTGCTGATCGCGATTCTGACGACCGACTACTCCGCGACCACGGCAGCGATGGTGGCGTCGGCCTCCGCGCTGGCCATCTGCTACCTGCGGCGCGATTCGCGTCTGTCGCTGCGCGGCTGGGTCGACACGATCGAGGAGGTCGCGCGCCAGGCCGCACAGGTCGCGGTGCCGATCATCGCCATCGGCATCATCATCGCCGTCGCGATCCAGTCGAACCTCGCCCTCAAATTTTCGACCCAGCTGATCGAGCTCTCGGGCGGTACGCTGATCGGCGCGATGCTCGTGATCATCGTCGGCTGCATCATCATGGGCATGGGTCTGCCGACCGTGGCCGCGTACATCATCGGCGCGATCCTGTTCGTGCCGGCGCTGACCAAACTCGGCATCGACGTGCTCGCCGCGCACTTCTTCGTGATGTACTACTGCGTGCTGTCGATGATCACCCCGCCGGTCGCGCTCGCCTCGTACACGGCGGCCGGCATCGCCAAGGCCGACGCGATGAAGACCGGCTGGATCGCCTTCAAGCTCTCGCTCGTCCTGTTCCTGATTCCGTTCGCGTTCGCATTCGACCCGGCGCTGCTCTGGTCGGGGGCGCCCGGCTGGATTGCCCTCGCCTTCGTGTCGATGATGGCGGCGACGTTCGCCTGGGCGGTGTTCCTCGAAGGCTATCTCATCCGGCGCATCGGCTGGGCGCTCCGCCTGCCGTTCGCCGCCGTTGCGCTCGCGATCATTTTCGCGCCGACCGGACATCCCGTGTGGTGGGTGGCGTGCGCTGCAGTGGTCGCGCTGATCGGTGGCGTCGTCGCCGCGCAACGCCGCCGTCCCGCCGGGGCCCAGGCCCGATGAGCGGAGGCGCGACGGGACGCGGCAAGGGGCGCGCCTGGCCTCCCGAAGCGCGGGAGTTCCGCGATCCAGCCACCGGCGCGCGGCTCGTCCGCATCACGAGCCACCCGTCGATTCACCACCATCCGTTCTTCTTCGTCCCGCCCTGGGACGACGCGATGCGGCGGCTTGTCTTCGTCTCGCACCGGACGGGGTCGCCCCAGCTCTTTGCCCGCGACGAGGCGAGCGGCGTCCTGCTTCAGCTCACTGATCGCGGCGACCTCGCCGAGTGGTCGTTCCACCCGTCGCACGACGGCCGCTACGTCTATTTCGTCGCCGGCACGGCCGCGTGGCGGCTCGACCTCGAGACGCTGGCCGAGGAGCGCCTGGTCGACTTCGGGCCCTCCGAGATGCGCGAAGCCGGGATGGTCGGCGCGGCGATGGGGACGACGACGCTCTCCCGTGACGACCGATGGTGGGCAGTGCCAGTCAAGTCGGGCGCCGGCTCGCGCTTCCACGTGATCGACACCGCGACCGGCGCCGCCACGGTGATCCTCGAGCGCGACACCATCGGCCACCCCCAGTTCTGCCCCGATGACCCGGACCTCCTCTTCTACGCCGGTCCGCACAAGGATCGGCTCTGGCTCATCGGCCGCGACGGCTCGAACCACCGGCGCTTGTGGCAGCGCGAGCACGACCGGCAGTGGCTGGTCCACGAGAGCTGGATCCGGGGCACGCGCGAGGTTGCGTTCGTCGACTGGCCGAACGGCATGCGGGCGGTGCACGCGGACACGGGCGGGATGCGTTGGATCACCCGCTTCCCGGCCTGGCACGCGCACCCGGACGACGCCGGCCTGCGCTTCGTATGCGACACCGCGTTCCCCGACACCGGGATGCACGTGTTCCCGGCCCGCGTTCCGGGCGAGGCGCGCCTGCTGTGCCGCTCGGATGCCTCGTCGGTCGGTGCGCATTGGGCCCGCCCGTTTCCGTACAACGACGGGCCGAAGGAGGTCTACGCGCCCCAGCACACGCATCCGCACCCGCGCTTCTCGCCCGACGGCCGCCGCGTCCTGTTCACGTCCGACGCCTCCGGCCACGCGCAGCTCTGCGAGTGCCACCTCGACGGGGAGTACCCCTGAGTGAAGCTCGACGCCTACAGCCACATCTTCCCGCCGGCGTACTTTGAGCGCATGCGCGCGCTCGCCAAGGACCAGGGCGCGATCAAACGCTGGCTCACCGTTCCGGTGCTCTACGACCTCGACGCGCGGATCCGCATGATGCGCGAGTTCCCCGGCTACCGGCAGATCCTCACGCTCTCCTCGCCGCCGATCGAGTTCGTCGCCGGGCCGCAGGAATCGCCGGCGCTGGCGCGCCTCGCCAACGAGGGCATGGCCGAGATCGTTGCGCGGCATCGCGATCTCTTCCCGGCGTTCGTCGCCTCGCTGCCCATGAACAATGTCGAGGCGTCGCTTGCCGAGATGGAGCACGCGATCCGCGGGCTCGGGGCGAAGGGCATCCAGGTCTTCACCAACGTCAATGGCCGAGCCCTGGACGAACCCGAATTCTGGCCGATCTTCGAGCGTGCGACGAGGCTCTACGACGTCCCGATCTGGATGCATCCGGCGCGCGGCGCGGGACGTCCCGACTACCTGGGCGAGCAGAAGTCGAAATACGAGATCTGGTGGACCTTCGGCTGGCCGTACGAGACCAGCGCGGCGATGACGCGCATGGTGTTCTCCGGTTTCTTCGACCGGCTGCCCGAGATGCGCGTGATCACCCACCACATGGGCGCGATGATCCCTTACTTCGAGGGCCGCGTGGGGCCCGGGCTCGACCAGTTCGGTTGCCGGACCTCCGACGAGGACTACGAAGGGATGTTGAAGCGCATGGCCAAGCGGCCGATCGACTACTTCCGGATGTTCTACGCCGACACGGCACTGTCGGGATCCAAGGCCGGCATCCGCT
>Ga0209391_10000731_pt1 | contig 16172 bp, 15 predicted proteins | sample PPLLak3March2015_FD_187246 | JGI IMG/M metagenome (GOLD analysis project Ga0209391, IMG submission 187246) | Freshwater sediment microbial communities from Prairie Pothole Lake near Jamestown, North Dakota, USA - PPLs Lake P7 Core (1) Depth... | ecosystem: Environmental > Aquatic > Freshwater >... | reverse complement strand
TTTATTGCAGGAAGCCGCTCTCCATTACCAAAAGGCGATTGACATCGAGCCCGGCTTTTTCGAAGCATTGGGTAATCTCGGCACCATCATGCAGCAGCGCGGACTATTGGAGCAAGCCGAACAGTGCTATCGCAAGGCGCTGGTCCTGCGTCCTGACGCACGCGGACATTTCAACCTCGGCACCACGTTGCACGATCAGGGCGAACATGAAGAGGCTATCCGGGCCTTTCGCGAAGCCGTCAGGCTTGATCCGCACTTTGCCGACGCCTGGAATGATCTGGGCGAGACTTTGCGCGATCGTGGCGAAATGGATGAAGCCATCCGTTGCTATAAACAGGCGCTGGTTGTACAGCCCGATCATGGTCGTGCCAAGTACAATCTGGGCGAATTTTACTGTCTGGCGGATCGTTTGCAGGATGCCATTCCCTATTTTGAAGGATCCAATTTTGCCGATGCGCAAGACCGGGCCTTGCAATGCTTCTATAAAACCGGGCAATTCGACGTCTTCAAGCAAAGATTCGATCAACTGACTGCGCAGGGGCACCATGCGTCCATTTTGCTGGGCACTTTATCGACGCATTATGCGACGAACTTCCGTCTGGAAGACACCTATAATTTTTGCAAGGAGCCGATGGACTATGTTGTACATACGCGAATTGAGGAATTGGCTCAACCCGATAGTCCCTTCCTCAAGGAGCTATTGCATGACATCCAGCATCTTGCGATTGCCGAAAGAAAGCAAGGTCGCTTGTATTACGGCATGCAGTCTGCCGGCAATCTGCTCCAACGTTCCGAGCCGTCATACCGGAAGCTCGCAGCGCTTATCCGAAAAAAAGTCATGGACTATCAGCAGCGCTTTGACGGTAGCCGTTATGAAATTATTTTGCGATTCCCGCGCGAGATCGAGTTTACCAGCTCGTGGTATCTGCGCATGAAAAAAGGCGGATATCTGACTTCTCATATCCATGAAGAAGGCTGGATCAGTGGTTGTGTCTACCTGCAATTGCCTGCAAAGAATAATGCTCATGAAGGCAGTTTCGAATACAGTACGGATGGTGACGATTACCCCCGGTTACACGACGATTTTCCCAGCCGGATTGTCGATCAGCAGGTGGGTGATCTGGTGCTTTTCCCTTCTTCACTGTTTCATCGGACCATTCCGTTCCATTCCGACCAGGAGCGGGTTTGTGTGGCGTTTGACGTCAAACCGGCACCTTTGCTGCCGGCCTAGAAAGCATTTTGCTTCCCGCCCGGCCGCATGCTGGTTGAATCGTCTGGCTACATCGAAGTTATCCCGGTGCAATGCGTGTTGTCGGTACAGCGGATGATACAGACTGACCAGTTCATGGAAGCATTCATAATTAACAGGTTTATAAAATACTGTGCTCCTGGCATATTTTTTCGCTATCGCTTTGACTGAGCTGTTCCTTGGTTAATCCGCAGGAAAAGCCATCTGACGTTGGCGTGAAATATTGACAGGTTTTGCACAGACCAAATGATTGAGACTTATTGGCTTTTTGTAACGCTGTTAGTGCTTTCATGAACATTTCTTCATTATTAATAAAATTATGTTCTTTAAATAATAATGCAGCCTGATTAAATAAATCAGATGTTCTAGCCTGCTTTAAAATAGCGTTTCCCTCGTCCAGAAGACTAAGATGGACCATACGCCGGTCATTCGCATCAGTCGTTTTTTTTATAAAGCCTTTTTCTGCCAGCAACAACAACGTTTGCGAAACCGTTCCACGGGTCATGCCGAGATAATTGGTCAGCGCTGCCGGTGTATCGCTATAGCGGTTACATCGTGACAAATAGTCCAATACCTGAAAGTGTACCGGCTGCAAGCCTAATTCCGTACATTTTTTACGTTCTTCTGAACGGATTAATGCGGACATACGTTCAATCAGGTCAAAAACATCAATCTTTTCTATAGAGCCCATATAAACAATGAATTAGTTAAATTGACAATAGCGTATATAGTACCATAATACACTTAACGTATCGAATCGATATTATTGTTTCGGCAAACCTGGATTTCCATTATTTGCCGGATCGCCGTTGAAGTTATTGATTATGTGTGGTCTATCCATACAGTTTTAACTTCAACATTATTTTTTATCATTTCCTAAATGATTTGATGGTCACTATTTTACAGGAGATTTTTATGCCTATTTCACATGTATTTGATACGTATGCAAAAACGAGCAAAGGTAAAACAATGCACTTTGATGTTGTACTTGATGAACAAGATCAGCAAAAAGCGTTACACTATGCCAAAGAATGGTTAAAAACCATAGGCGAGGAGGACGCGACAGTGGTCTCGGAAAACTGCTATTTTTGTCATAGCGTTGAAGCTCCGACTGACTTAAGACAGCAAATCAACGACCGTGGATATGCCATTTATAAATTGGAAGGATGTCCAAAATAACAACCTTAAACTAAAAAAGCTATACTCAGTCAACTTCAACTTTCGGCAATAAAAAATAATGAAACTGAATCTCGAAAAAATGAATGGATGTAGTGTTATATTCATTCAGGAAGAAAGAATAGATGCACATAATTCAGGGGAGTTAAAAGAATATATCTTGCACATGATAGAACATGGCGAGGTCAATATTATTGTCCAACTGGAAAGTGTACGCTTTATAGATAGCTCCGGATTGGGTGCATTACTATCGGGATATAAAAATGCGGCGGCCAAATCCGGAAAACTTGCTTTAGCAAGTTGCAAACAACAGGTATTATCAATGTTTGAGTTAACCCGGTTAAACAGGGTTTTTGAAATTTATGCTGATTTAAATGAAGCTTTTGAAAATGAAGCCTAGAGGTTGTGTATGCGCAATTCGATTCTTCAGGTAGATGTAATCATCCCGACACAGACCAAATATCTGGATTTGATCGGTAGTATTGGTGAACATATAGCCAAAGATCTGGATGATTTTTCTGGCGATCGAGAGGCTTTGGCTTATCATTTAAATCTGGTACTAACGGAGGCAACCACTAATGCCATCAAACATGCCACACAAATCACCCCGAAAGACACCGTCAGGATAAGCATTCATATTCAGGATAATGAGCTGAATATCAAGGTTTATGATCATGGACAGGGCTTTGATTTGGAAAACGTGCCGTTACCGGATTTTGACCAGCCGAAAGAAAGCGGGATGGGACTCTATTTCATTAGAAAATTAATGGATTCGGTCACTTATACAAAACAAACTGATTGCAATGTTTTAGAAATTATAAAATATCTCTAACAGATAATTTCGACAATGAATAAACCGGAAAGGCAATTGAATAAATTTACCAGATCATGGATCGTTTCTTTCCAGCAAATATCTGAACGAGCGCTGGGCAAGGAAACCAGCCAACAATTGTGGAAAAAATATCAATCAGCGTTCCCGATTGGCTATCAAACCCAAGTGTCGCCGCGTTATGCGTTAAAAGACATACTGCATCTTGAACAACTAACAATCCCAAAACATCAAGGTATCAGTCTACTTAAGCCATATAAGGGAATTGAGCATTATCGGCTACACTTTTACAGTCAACAGGAACGTTTTCTGGATGAATACATTCCGGTTCTGGAAAATATGCACTTACGGGTGATTGATCAGGTACAGTTTCCAATTACAGTTGATGGCACCACGCAATTTATTAGAAGTTTCACCATTAATATAGCAACAAGCCAATGCGTGAAAATTGCAACAAGCGAATGTGCTCCTTTAAGTAGTGTAAATAGCGAGCTACTGAAAACTATCCAAGTAATATTGGATGGAAAAAGTGAAAATGATGCCCTCAATAAACTGTTAGTTTTAACAGGAATGGCCTGGCAAGAAATTGATGTTCTTCGCGCTTATCGAAATTATTATTTACAACTGGGTCATCAAACTACCCGAGACACTGTTCATCATGCCTTGATAAACAACCCGAGTGTTGCACTGTGCCTGTTTAAATACTTTGAAGCCCGCTTCAGACCTAATCCAGAGTGGGATGATCCGGTACTCAGAGAAGAACAGGCCTTGTTTCCATTGCGTCTGCAATTACTGGAAAGCATGGCATCGGTTTCCGACATTAATGATGACAGAATATTACGCACCCTGTTTAATTTGATAGATGCGACGATGCGCTGTAATTTTCACCTACGACGTAGCCTTGATGATTATTTTGTCGCTTTCAAAATCAACAGTCTGGGTGTTATCGATATGCCCTCCCCTAAACCGCAAAACGAGATTTATGTCCATGCAGTCGATATGGAAGGCCTTCATCTGCGCGGCGGTAAAATTTCACGAGGCGGAATACGTTGGTCCGATCGTCCCGATGATTTCAGAACCGAAATTCTGGGACTCATGCAAACCCAGATCAGCAAAAACGCCTTAATTATTCCTACCGGTGCTAAAGGCGGTTTTGTATTAAAGAAGAACGGCCTGAAATTCTCGCCCCCAAGTTCCAGCCTGGAAACGAGAGAGGCTGGAAAAAAGGCTTACATTACACTGATACGCGGCTTGCTGGATTTAACTGACAATTATATCGACGACAAAGTCGTCAAGCCTCAGAACATCGTAAGCCATGATGATCCGGATCCCTATCTGGTAGTGGCCGCAGACAAGGGCACGGCAAAGTTTTCAGATATTGCCAATACAGTGTCTGCGGACTATCAATTCTGGTTAGGTGATGCGTTTGCCAGCGGCGGTTCCCACGGTTATGACCACAAAGCGCTGGGCATTACTGCACGGGGCGCCTGGAAATGTGTACAGCGGCACTTTCGCGAATTGGGCAAAGATATACAAAATGAAGCCTTTACAGTCGTCGGCATTGGCAGCATGGACGGCGATGTTTTTGGCAATGGTATGTTGTTGTCGCCCTGTATCCGATTGTTAGCTGCATTTAGCGGACAACATATTTTTATTGACCCGAATCCTTCAGATAACGATGCACCATTCAATGAACGCAAACGTTTGTTCGAATTACCGGGTTCAAGCTGGAATGATTATGACCGGACCCTTATTTCTAATGGGGGTGGTGTTTTTCTTCGATCGGACAAAGATATCCTTATTTCTACCGAGTTGAAAAAATGGCTTGGCATACGCTATAAATCGCTGGATGGAGAATCCCTGATACGTTACCTGTTGGCTGCACCGGTAGAATTATTATGGTTGGGCGGTATCGGTACCTACATAAAAGCCAGTACTGAAAAACACGAAGAGGTCGGTGACCGAAGTAATGACAATGTGCGAGTGGATGCCACCAATCTGGGCGCTCGTGTTGTTGGCGAAGGCGCAAATCTGGGTTTTACCCAAAAAGCGCGCATTGAATATAGTTTGCGCGGAGGCCGCATTAATACCGATGCAGTTGATAATTCGGCGGGTGTCGATACCTCAGATCATGAAGTTAATTTAAAAATTTTGCTGACGGGTTTGCAAAAGAAAAAAATAATTGCTGACTACCAACCATTATTTATCAGTATGACCGACGAAGTTTGCAGGCAGGTACTGGCCAATAATTATGCTCAGAGCCTTTGTTTATCATTGGATCAGCTGCGCAGTGCCGATAATTGTGCGGCTTTTTTGCAACTGGCTGAGCGCTTGGAAGCCGCTGGTTTTTTGGATCGAGTAGTTGAATCTTTTCCAAAAACCAAAGCAATTTTATCCCGATCCAGGCAAATATTAACCCGTCCTGAGCTTGCCGTATTAATGGCTGCCGGCAAAATGTACTTAACCCGGCAGATAGAAAATCAGGTTGCCTTGTTGCATGATGAATGCTGTGACTGTTATTTACAGTCCTACTTTCCTGGTCAGGTCAATGAGCATTTTCAAAATAACTTGTCTGCCCATCCTCTGGCTAACGAAATTAAAGCAACCATCGTCAGTAATAAAATAATCAATCAGGCGGGGTGTAATTTTTTAAACCTTGATAACGAAAACGAAAACGCCAATATACTGGATCATGTCGGTTGTTATCTAACTTTTGACCGGGTTTTAGACGGTGATGCCCTACGCCAGACTATTTATGCACTAGACAATAAAATTGCGGCAGATAAACAATATCATTTATTGCTACAACTTGAAAAAACGCTGGCTGGATTTTGCCACTGGGCTTTATTGAACACAAAAAAGATACGTCCCGTTGCCCAGACCATCAACTGCTATAGTCGTTATTTACAAGACTTTGAACAATATTTTAAGCAGCAAGAGAACATTCAATTTAAACAGGAACTGGAGCTAAACCGGCAGGATGGTATACCGGAAGAACTGGCACAAAGAATGTTGTTTATTTCCAGTCTTAATGATTTCCCGTTTATTGTTTCTTTATCCGCTGAAACCGCGACCGACTTTGTTACGGTCTTCAAGCTGTTCAATGAAATTACCCAATATCTGGGTTTGTATGAAATCTACGAACAGTTAGCAAAAATTCCTCCGCATGATTATTGGGAGCAAAAAGTATCGACTGATTTACAGGCGGATATAAAACGCATCATAGGTCGCTTGCTTAACAAAATTTTGTTAAGCAAGCCTTCAACCTGTGCTGGCTATTTTGATTTGCTTCCTGAAAAGCAAAAACTCAATCGATACCATCGGATTTATCAAGAAATTAATACTGTTTTGCCGACAAACCTGATGCCCTATATTGCTTTAACCAAGGAGTTGGAGAAATTGGTTGCGTAAGCTTCATTTTACAAACTTCCCCACACACTTTTCTGTCATTGATCTCAAAGATTTCATCTAATGCGGCGGGCAATCCTGTCCGACCCAGCATAATGCCATTACAATACCTTTAAGAGGTCCAAAATGAAACACCGCCGTATTTTCGGTAACCGCATTCCAGCAATACTGTTGGCGCTTTTAATCATTTGCCCGCTAAATGCGTTTGCAGATAATACCTGGAGTTATCATCAAGAAAGCGACAGATTAACCAATCGGATGTATAGCTTTGCCCAATCCCCCATGCCGCGTCCTGGTATTTATGACAACATGAGGCTGGGAATCGTTTGTAAAGAAAATAAATTGCAAGCTGTTATTGAAGCAGAAAACTTGATCGCCTCTCAAGGCAGTAACTTTGATTTGGAATATCAAATTGACGAGAAAACGCCCGTTACGCTTCAAATGAAAACATTCCCGGACTCCAAACGCAAAGGCTATACGGAAGAATTCGCCAAACGCATGACTGATGATTTATTGACGGGACAAGCCATTTTCATTCGAGTCAAAACCATGATAAGAAAGGTTCTCTCGAGCTCGTTCTCGTTGGACAATGCAGCAGAACCCATTAAGCATGTACTTGCTGATTGCGGTCTCAGCGCATCAGACAATGTTACTAGCGAACCCGCCTACAGTCTGACCGAGTTTGAACAGGAATTTAGTAAGCTTTCTTTAGAGCAACAACAGCAAGTTTTGGTTAAAATCAAAAAAATGATGTTAGAAATACGTTAATTGAAATACCTGTGAACGGGCACGTTTAGTTATTTAAACGCTCGGTTCATCAGTTGGTTGGTCAGGATGATAAACAATATACACATAAACCGGAATAGCAAAACTACCAAACTAAGTTCAATTAACGACCCCTCATCTAATCGCAAAAATGCTCGCCGTGCAGATTAAGCAGCTAGGCAGGTTGGGCTGAATGCAACGATATCCAAACAACAAGGTATCTTATGACTAACCGGTTTTTTTCCGATCGCGATCTTTCTGTTTTATGGCATCCCTGTACGCAAATGAAGGACCATGAAACTTTCCCGATTATTCCCATTAAAAAAGGACAAGGCGTTTGGCTGGAAGATTTTGACGGCAATTGCTATCTGGATGCCATCAGTTCGTGGTGGGTTAATCTGTTCGGTCATGCCAATCCCTATATTAATGCCGCTATAAAAGACCAGCTTGATACCCTGGAGCATGTCATTTTTGCCGGCTTCACTCATGAGTCCGCCGTTAAATTGGCGGAAAAACTGATTGAAATAACTCCCGAAGGTCTTAACCGTTGTTTTTATGCCGACAATGGTTCGGCGGCGGTGGAAGTCGCGCTCAAGATGAGCTTTCACTATTGGCGTAACCTCGGTCAAACTCAGAAAACCAAATTTATAACGCTGGAAAACAGTTATCACGGCGAAACCTTAGGCGCGTTAGCCGTCGGCAATGTGTCGTTGTATAAGGAAACTTACGCGCCGTTATTAATGGATGTGATTACCGTGCCTAGTCCGGATTGTTACAACCGAGAACCAGGCGAGTCCTGGGCGGATTATTCCACACGCCGCTTTGCGCTCATGGAACAAACCCTCCAAAAACACTCAGAAACTGTCTGCGCGGTCATTATCGAGCCTTTAGTTCAGTGCGCGGGCAATATGCGAATGTACGATCCCGTTTATTTAAAATTACTGCGTGAAGCTTGCGATAAATACGACGTGCATTTAATTGCCGATGAAATCGCCGTCGGTTTTGGGCGCACGGGGACATTGTTTGCTTGTGAGCAACCTGCCATCAGCCCGGATTTTATGTGTTTGTCTAAAGGGTTAACGGGCGGCTATTTACCGTTGTCGGCTGTTTTGACTACCCATCTAGTCTATCAAGCGTTTTATGATGATTACCAAAAATTGACTGCATTTCTGCATTCGCATAGTTATACGGGTAACGCATTGGCCTGTAGAGCCGGACTTGCAACCCTGGAAATTTTCCAGCAACACAATATTATCGAGAGCAATAAACTGCTGACTGAGATTATGGCGAAAGCTGCAACACGTTTTAGCGAGCATCCGCATGTCGCCGAAGTCCGGCAGACGGGTATGATTCTGGCCATTGAAATGGTCAAAAACAAACACACGCGCGAGCCGTATCCGTGGCAAGAGCGCCGAGGGCTTAAAGTCTATCAATACGCGCTGTCTAAAGGTGTATTATTACGCCCGCTAGGCAATGTCATTTATTTTATGCCTCCTTACATTATTACCGGGGAGGAACTTTTATTAATCGCTGAAGTGGCTTGGGAAGGCATACAGCGCGCAGTTAAGGATTAATATGCGAGTTTCCAGATTATTTACGCCAATGCATTTGGCGGCAGGCAAACACATCGAACTGGATGATGAGAATGCTCATTATGTCAGAACGGTTTTGCGTTTAAAAAAAGACGCTGAAATCATTTTATTCAACGGAGCAGGCGGGGAATATTTGTGTGCAGTTGCCGAAGTCAGTCAAAAAACCGTGCAGATTGCAATTAACAAATGGCTGGACCGTAGCGTGGAATCGCCTTTGTTGGTTACTTTGGGTCTGGGTATATCGCGTGGTGACAGAATGGACTTCTCGGTACAAAAAGCGGTGGAACTGGGCGTTAATCACATGACGCCGTTATTGACCGAACGGTGCGTGGTGCAATTTAAAGGTGAAAAGAAGCCGCAACGCTTACTGCATTGGCAAAAAATAGTCCAGCATGCTGCCGAACAAAGCGGCAGAACAACCTTGCCCGAATTAACAGATATAGAATACTTACAACAGTGGGTAAGTAAACAAAAAGGTTTGAAAGTGTTTCTTGATCCCTACGCAGAATTAACATTACCTGATATAAATCCGATAGACATGCAGGTAACACTACTCACCGGCCCCGAAGGCGGTTTTTCTGATCAGGAACGCGAAATCGCCAAAGTAGCCGGATTTATTCCTGTCCGCTTGGGCAGCCGCATATTACGAACTGAAACAGCATCACTCGCCGTCTTGGCAGCCGTGCAGATGTTGTGGGGCGATTTTAGTATTAGAGGACAGAAGGTGAAAACGGATGTCTAATAAATCCTTGTACCAGCCGTCTGTCCTCCGGGGTCTATACGCCCTCGTGCCACTGCTGGTGTTGTTGGCCTCTATTTCATTGGCTTGCATCGTGGGTTATTTTATTGTGCAAGGCATAGGCGAATTTGTACCTTTCCGAAAAATAATCAGCAAATCGACACAACTATTTCTGATTTTGAGTATTTTCCCGGCGATGGCTTATTTGAAAATCAATAAGGAAGAGTTGGGGTTCGCCTCAAGATCGGTATTTTTAAAGCAGTTGTTGCAAGGATTCGGATTGGGGTTTATGACCTTGATGCCCGTTTTTATTGTCCAGTATGTGCTTAAAATCAATGTGATCGATGTAACGCACATTTGGACAGCCGGGCTGGTAGCCAGGAACATGGCGATTAGTTTATTGTTGGCTCTGATCATTTCATTGATTGAAGAGCCGCTGTTTCGAGGTATTTTGTTAGTTGGCTTAGGCAAAAAGTTGCCGGTCTCGGCGGCCATTTTGATTAGCTCAATCTATTATGCCGCACTGCATTTTTTAAGCAGCAAAACTGACATACCTGTTCAGAATATTCATCTGTTTAGTGGTTTTAAATTGCTGGGTGAGGCAGTTGGTAATTTACTGAACCCCAACATTTTATCGGCATTTTTCGCCTTGCTGATGGTGGGAATATTTTTAGGAATGCTCAGAACGCAGGTAAAGTCCAGTTTGGGGCTATGTATCGGTTGCCATACCTGCTGGGTATGGCAAATAAAAATGAGCAAACAATTGTTTAACACCAATTTTAACTCGGACTATCTTTATCTGGTCAGCAGTTATGATGGTGTTATCGGGCCGCTAGTGACGGGCTGGTTGATGTTGGCAATTGCGGGTTATTTTGCTTATAAGTTACGAAAAACCAGCAACTAGAGGTCGTCACTATGAATGTCAATGGCAGAAGGTATTTAAAGTTCCGTGAACTTAGCTTTGTTCAAACCATAGCCCAGCGTTTAAGCCGGCTGCGAATAATGCCCAATCAAATCTCAATTGCCAGCATTTTTTTTGCCATGTTGGGCAGTATTTGTTTCCTGCTGTTGCAGGACGCGGATTCGACCGGAAGATGGTTGCTGCCGATACTCGCGGCGGTGTTTATTCAATGCCGTTTATTATGCAATTTATTTGATGGCATGGTCGCTATCGAAGGAGGCAAAAAAACGCATTCCGGTGAGTTGTTTAATGATATGCCTGATCGCATTTCCGATGCGCTACTGTTAGTTAGCACAGGCTACGCCATCAGTATTATCAGTTGGGGAGATACGCTGGGATGGTGCGCGGCTTTATTGGCGGTAATGACAGCCTATGTTCGAACCTTAGCCGCCAGTTTAGGCGCGCCGATTAATTTTGAAGGTCCCATGGCTAAACAACATCGGATGGCATTACTGACTGCCGCTTGCATAATTACAGCCCTTGAAAACAGCCTTGGCGGGCAAAGTTATGCCTTACTCGTAGCCATGATAATAATGATTTTAGGGTGTTGTATTACACTTTATCGTCGTACCCAGTCAGCTTATCGATTTTTAGAAAGCCATGACCTTTCTTGACATTCCCCAAAATTCATTTTATGCAATGCTGGCGGTCTTGGGTTTATTGGTTATAGCGTCCTGCACTCGCCTGCTCTTGTCAGCTAAAAATCCGAATAAAGACTATACCGAACTACGACAGCGCATACAGTCATGGTGGTGGATTATCGCGCTTTTATTTTTAGTATTAGCTGCCAACCGTACAACTGCCATCGTCTTTTTTGGTTTTTTAAGTTTTTTAGCGTTAAAAGAGTTTTTGTCTATCGTCCCGACGCGGCTAACCGATAGGCGGGTTATTTTCTGGGCTTATCTTGCCATACCTGTGCAATATTATTGGGTGAGCATGGGCTGGTATGGGATGTTTATTATTTTTATTCCCGTTTATGTGTTCCTGTTTTTGCCGATGCGCATGGTTTTGATAGGTGATACCGCCGGTTTCATCCGCTCGGCGGGCATTTTGCATTGGGCGGTGATGTTAATGGTATTTTCTATAAGCCACATCGCCTATTTACTGACGTTACCCGTTAAAAATGTTGAAGCGGGCAACGTTGGCTTGGTGCTGTTTTTGCTGTTTATGACCCAATTTAATGATGTCTGCCAATATATATGGGGCAAAATGTTAGGTAAACATAAAATTATCCCTAACGTCAGTCCCAATAAAACTTGGGAAGGTTTTATTGGCGGTTTGCTGACGATAACGCTATGCGCTGGTTTCGTGGCTCCACTATTAACCCCGCTGGCTTTTGAATACGGCCTGGGTGCAGGTGTAATTATTGGTTTGTCAGGATTTTTCGGCGATGTTGTGCTTTCTTCGGTTAAGCGGGATTTACAAATAAAAGACAGCGGCAGTTTAATTCCGGGGCATGGCGGGATTCTGGATAGATTAGACAGCGTTATTTATACGGCACCGTTGTTCTTCCATTTTCTCTATTATGCAACCTATTAATCATGAACAGGATTATCAAAATTCTATTTTTTGCCCTTATTATTAAGCCTCTTGTGCTGATTGTTTTAGGGATAAATCTTAGAGGCCGGGAAAAACTCCCTGTAAAAGGTCCTGCGATTATCGCCGCTAATCACAACAGTCACTTGGATGCGTTGGTTTTAATGAGTTTATATCCGCTAACCAGCATTCATAAAATAAGACCTGTTGCCGCAGCTGATTATTTTCTGAGTAATCGTCTGCTGGCGTGGGTATCTATACATTGTCTGGATATTGTGCCTTTTAACCGGAGCGGTCATGTGGATAAAGAGCAATTGTTTTCTGGTTGCCATCAAGCCCTGGATAACGACGACATCCTGATTTTGTTTCCTGAAGGCAGTCGCGGCGCCCCCGAAAAAATCAGCAAAATTAAGAAAGGTTTATTTTATTTAACCAGGGAACGTATCGATATCAAGATAACTCCCGTAATAATTTACGGCCTGGGTCGTGCCTTACCCAGAGGTGAGGCATTATTCGTACCTTTTAATTGTGATGTTATTATCGGTGACCCACTGCCCGAGGCAGAAAGCTCAACAGTTTTTATAAAAAATATCAGCCAAAGCTTTGCCGAACTTTATACCCACTGCTTAACCCGCCACAGCGATAAATAACTATATAGTGTGGGCGCGAGCTAATCCCTGAAATTATCGTATTGCAACGGCATTTCCAATTTTTCGTCTTTTAGCATTTGAATAACCTCTTGCAGGTCATCGCGTTTTTTGCCGGTTACTCTGACTTTATCCCCTTGAATCGACGCTTGCACTTTTAGTTTTTTGTCTTTAATCAATTTGACGATTTTTTTCGCCAAAAGTGTATCCAGCCCTTGTTTCAAAGTAATTTCCTGGCGCATCATTTTACCGCTGCCTTTAGCATCACCTACGTCCATGCAGGCCACATCCACGCCGCGTCGGCTAAGTTTTGAACAGACAACACTAAACATTTGTTGTAACTGAAAAGTTGATTCAGAAATCATAACCAGTTCGTCTTCAGTCAGTTCAAAAGTCGAATTTGAGCCTTTAAAATCAAAACGGGTGGAAACTTCTTTATTAGCCTGGTCGATAGCGTTTTTAACTTCGTGTGCATCAAATTCAGAAATAATGTCAAAGGAAGGCATGGGCTTTAGTTCAGGGTTAGGTTAAAAGTTACAATTATTTTACAACGATTTGAAGGTATTGATAACGTCAGCCACGGCTTTAATGCGTAGGCGACGAATCGCTTCACCGATTTTCGCGCCTTCAAGTTCGCTGCTCAGAATAACAGACGTGTCTACAGACGCTGCCGCTTTAGCCGCCAGCTTTATCATTTCGGCTTGAGGGTAGGAAGTGTGTTCAAATCCTGTTCGGCCTTTGGCATCCGCTTCGCAAGCCAATAAAAATTCATGCAGCGTATTGTTAGCTTTAAATGCGCCTAGTACGCCTAATGCATCGGTTAATGTTGAAGCGCGTAATTCAAACGCTTTATGACAATGTGTGTGATATTGCATGACGTGTATGGCCAGTGCTTTAAACGCGTTCGGCACACGCAAACGGCCGCATAACATTTCCAGAGCGTGCAAACCATTTTTTTCGTGACCATAGTGATGTGGCCAAAGTTCTTTTGGCGTGAGACCTTTGCCCAAATCGTGAACTAATGCCGCAAATCTTACTTCAGGGCTTGCTGATAATTGCGCGGCTTGTTCCAGACACAGCATACTGTGCAAACCAGTATCAATCTCCGGGTGGTGTTTTTCCGGTTGCGGGACGCCAAACAGGCAGTTTATTTCAGGAAAGATTTTTTCCAGTGCAGTACAGTCTTTTAAGGTATGGAAGAATGCCGAGGGCGTTTGCTCCTTGAGTGCTTTAAATAATTCTGCCCATACTCGCTCAGGCACAAGGTAATCGACTTCTCCGGCTACAACCATGGACTGCATTAACTGCCTGGTTTCTTCAGCGAGCGTAAAACCAAGATGTCCGTACCGAGCCGAAAAACGTGCTACACGCAGGATTCGTACTGGGTCTTCAGCGAAAGCGGGTGAAATATGACGAAAAATCCGCTTTTCCAAATCCTGTTGTCCGCCGTAAGGATCAATAAGCTGTCCCTGTGGTGTCATTGCCATGGCATTGATGGTCAAGTCGCGCCGAATTAAATCCTGTTCCAGGCTTACATCCGGAGACGCATGAACTGCAAAACCTTTATAGCCGGGCGCGGTTTTTCTTTCTGTTCTGGCCAGTGCGTACTCATCATGGCTTTGAGGGTGCAAAAATACGGGAAAATCTTTTCCAACAGGACGAAACCCCTCCTTCACCATCGATTCAGGCGTTTCACCAATCACTACCCAGTCTTTTTCTATGACTGGAAACCCAAGTAATTTATCGCGTACTGCACCACCAACAAGGTATATTTCCATTAATTTAATAAGTTGTTTTAATTTTAAACCTAGAATAGCACAAGCTTAAACAAAAAAACGTCATTAGTAGACCCGAATGGCAGGTTTCATAACCGCGATATGAAATACAAAAAGGAAGTTTTGATCCATTCTTAAGCTACCTGACGATGCCGTTTAAAAAACAGCATTATGACCTTTAACTCCCCTATTATCGAACTTTTGGAGAAGCCGTTTTCATCGCGTACAATGAATAATTTGAATAGCGGGAAAGGTGTATAACTATGACAGACAAAAAAAACACTAATGATAACCAGTGGCTGGATAAATTAACGCCGGAACAATTTAGTATTTGTCGTTTAAAAGGCACCGAGCCGCCTTTTACTGGAAAATATACTGATTGCAAAAAAACGGGCATTTATCATTGTATTTGTTGCGGTAGCCCTTTATTTGATTCTGAGACCAAATATGATTCAGGTTCGGGTTGGCCAAGTTTCTGGTCCGATTTACCTGAGGGTAGTGTGAATGAACATGTTGATACCAGTCATAATATGCGTAGAGTAGAAGTGACCTGTAAAGTCTGTGATGCACATTTAGGTCATGTGTTTGAAGATGGCCCTGAGCCCACTGGTCTGCGTTATTGCATTAACTCTGCTTCCCTGGATCTAAAAGAAAAATCATGAGCGCTCAGCAACAGGTGCAAAACTTACTGGATTTTATTGATGCCAGCCCCAGTCCATGGCATGCGGTTAAAAGCGTCGAAACCCAGCTTGCGGCTTTTCAGTTTATAAAACTGGATGAAACAGCAAAGTGGGTATTGCAGCCGGGTGGACGTTATTATGTTATCCGTGATGATTCCTCTATTGTTATTTTCGTACAAGGGCAAAATCCGTTGGTTGAAACGGGGTTTAAAATAATCGGTGCACATACCGATTCCCCTGGTTTAAGAATAAAGCCGAATGCAGCCAGTGGTATAGATGGGTTGTTAAGACTGAGTGTTGAAGTTTATGGCGGGCCTATTATTGCCACATTTACTGATAGGGATTTGAGTCTCGCCGGGCGCATCAGTTATAAAGACGATCAAAATGGCATAGTTAGCCAGTTAGTAACATTTGACAGGCCATTGTTACGATTGCCCAATCTGGCAATTCACATGAACAGGGCAGTTAATGATGAGGGCTTAAAGCTACATAAGCAAAATGAATTACCGTTAATCTTATCGGTATTAGCTGATGAATGTTTGCCGCAAGCTTATTTTTCAGAACTAATGCAACAGCAATCAGGTTGTGATGCAGAACGTATCTTGTCTTGGGATCTGGCTGTATATGACACACAAAAAGGCGCGTTCTGGGGAGGGAATAGTGAATTTTATGCAAACAGCCAACTGGATAATTTAGCCTCTTGTCATGCCGCTTTACAAGCCTTGCTAGATGATGCGGTATTAGAAAACGATAATACTTTAATTTGTGCCTTCTTCGATCATGAAGAAATTGGCAGTGAAAGTAATAAAGGCGCA
>Ga0209391_10000730_pt1 | contig 16186 bp, 12 predicted proteins | sample PPLLak3March2015_FD_187246 | JGI IMG/M metagenome (GOLD analysis project Ga0209391, IMG submission 187246) | Freshwater sediment microbial communities from Prairie Pothole Lake near Jamestown, North Dakota, USA - PPLs Lake P7 Core (1) Depth... | ecosystem: Environmental > Aquatic > Freshwater >... | reverse complement strand
GGTGGACGGCTACATTCCCACGAAGAACCGCGCGTATTCCTGCACTGCGGGCCACAGCCACTATGACACGCTGGTCGAGTCCGCGCGAAACGCGGCGGCAGTCGTCTCGGTCGGCACGTGCGCCGCGTTCGGCGGCATCCCCGCCGCCGCACCCAATCCGACCGGGGCGCAGTCGGTGGGCGAGATCCTCGGCGCCGAGGGCATCACCACGCCGATCGTCAACATCTCGGGCTGCCCGCCGATCCCGCTCGCGATCACCGGCACGCTCGCGCAGTTCCTGACGTTCGGCAAGGTCCCGGACCTCGACGACCTCGGTCGCCCGCTCGCGTTCTTCGGACAGAACATCCACGACCGCTGCTACCGCCGCCCGTTCTACGAGCGGGGCGAGTTCGCCGAGTCGTTCGACGACGAGGGCGCGAAGAAAGGCTGGTGCCTGTACAAGCTCGGCTGCAAGGGCCCGATCACCTACAACGCCTGCGCGACGATCAAGTGGAACAACGGGGCCGGCTTCCCGATCGAGGCGGGCCACGGCTGCATCGGCTGCTCCGAGCCCGGCTTCTGGGACTGGGGCGGGTTCTACCGGCCCCTGTCGCAGGGCGACTGGGGCAACTGGAGGACGATCGGTGGGGCCGTCGCGGTCGGTGCGGCCGCGGGCCTCGCGTCGGTCGCGCTCTCGCGTGCGCGGCAGAGCCGCGTCGCCCGGGAAGGCAATCCATGAGCCAGCGTCTCGTCGTCGACCCGATTACCCGCATCGAGGGCCACCTGCGCATCGAGGCGCAGATGCAGGGCGACGTCATCGCCGAGGCCTACTCCTCGGGAACGATGGTCAGGGGCATCGAGATCATCCTGCAGGGTCGCGACCCGCGCGACGCGTGGGCGTTCGCGCAACGCATCTGCGGCGTGTGCACGCTGGTGCACGGCATGGCCTCGATCCGCGCGGTCGAGGACGCGCTCGACCTCCGGATCCCGCCGAACGCGCAGCTGATCCGCAACCTCATGATCGGCATGCAGTACGTGCACGACCACGTCATGCACTTCTACCACCTGCATGCGCTCGACTGGGTGGACGTCGTCTCGGCGCTCTCGGCCGACCCGGCCGCGACCTCGGCGCTCGCGCAGAGCATCTCCGAATACCCGAACTCGTCGCCGGGCTACTTTCGAGAGGTGCAGCAGCGGCTCAGGACGTTCGTCGAGCAGGGCCAGCTGGGCATCTTCAACAAGGGCTACTGGGGCCACCCGGCCTACAAGCTGCCGCCCGAAGCGAACCTGATGGCCGTGGCGCACTACCTCGACGCGCTCGCGTGGCAGCGCGACGTCGTGCAGCTGCACACGATCTTCGGCGGCAAGAACCCGCACCCCCACTTCCTCGTGGGCGGCATGTCCTGCGCCATCGACGTCAACTCCGACTCGGCGATCAACACCAAGCGGCTGTCGCAGGTCGCGGACATCATCGGGCGGCTGCGGTTCTTCACCGACCAGGTGTACGTCCCCGACACGCTCGCGATCGCGGGCTTCTACAAGGACTGGGCCGGCCTGGGCGAAGGCCTCGGCAACTTCCTGTGCTTCGGCGACTTCCCTGCCGCCGATGCGACGATGAAAGACGTCGGCACGTTCATGGTGCCGCGCGGCGCGATCCTCGACCGCGACCTGAGCCGCATCCACGAGGTGGACCTCGAGGATCCCGCGCAGATCGAGGAGTACGTGACCCACGCCTGGTACGAGTACTCGGTCGGCAAGGACAAGGGACTGCATCCCTTCGTCGGCGAGACGAAGCTCGACTACACGGGCCCGCAGCCGCCGTACACGCAGCTCGACGTGGCGCAGGCCTACAGCTGGCTCAAGTCGCCGCGCTGGCGTGGACAGCCGATGGAGGTCGGGCCGCTCGCCCGCGTGCTGCTGATGTACGCCACCGGGCACGAGCAGGCGAAGGAGCTCGTCGACATGGCGCTCTCGAAGCTCGAAGTGCCGGTCGGGGCGCTCTACTCGACGCTCGGGCGCACCGCGGCCCGCACGCTCGAGACCAAGATCATCGCGGACGCGATGCAGGGCTGGTACGACCAGCTCATCGCGAACATCCGTGCCGGGGATACGGACACGCACAACGACGCGATGTGGGACCCGGCGACGTGGCCCAAGGACTGCAGGGGCGCGGGGTTCATGGAGGCGCCGCGCGGCGGACTCTCGCATTTTATCGTGATCGAGGACCGCAGGATCGCCAACTACCAGGCCGTCGTCCCGACCACGTGGAACGCCGGCCCGCGCGACCCGGCTGGCAGGGCGGGCGCGTACGAGGCGGCGCTCAAGGGGCACCGGCTGCACGATCCCAACCAGCCGATCGAGATCCTGCGGACGATCCACAGCTTCGACCCGTGCCTCGCCTGCGCGGTGCACCTCACGGACCCGGACGGCGGGGAGCTGGTGCAGATCACGATCCAGGCGGCTCCGTGACCCGGCGCACGGGCCTCAGCCAGGCTGCGTCAGCTGGCCGAAGCAGGGCTTACGCTCTGGCCGACTCGTTCGACAGCTTCACGCCGAGCGACGCGAAGCTTGCGTGCAGATCCTCTTCCTGCGTTTCGACCAGCATCGGCACGCGCGCGATCTCGACGTAGCGCCCGACGCATTCGCCGATCGCGTTGTGGTGCGTGATACGCCACACACCGGGGAACGCGGTCTCGTAGATCTCGCTCGGCCCGAGCGCCTCGATCGAGATCGTGACCTCGCCACGGCCCAGCGCTTCGTCGATCTTGTCGAGCTCGCCCGGCGCGAGCGGAATCGAACTCAGGTCGATCGTCGTACGTTCGCCCGTCTCGACGAGGCGCGCGAGCGCGTGCCGCACCTCGTGCAGCAGCGGCATCACGTTAAGCGTATATGCGTCGAACCCGGGCCTCGCGGCGGCGGCGCCCCCCCCACCTTCGACCTTCACGCCGATCGAGCGCAACGCGTCGTTTGCACGGGATGCGGTCACGCCGGCATCTCCGCGAGCCACTGCCGGACGAACCCGATGGCTGCGGCCGCGGCCACGGGCAGCGCCTCGTCGACGCGTCGCGAGGGGCTCGTTCCCCAGTCGATCGACTCGGGCTGTATGCCTACGAGTGCCCGGCGGCGCGGCAGCCGGCCGACGAGCCGCGCCATGTCGAGCAGGTCGCTGAGACCGACTTCGTGAGCGCTGCGACGGGGCCGTCCGAGGAACCGATCCATCTCCGTGTCCTCGAAGGTGGCCACCGCCCCCGGCTCGCGGCTCATCTCCGTCGCGTCGATCACGACCCAGCGGTCGAATCGCTCGAGCGCCGGAAGGATCGCGAAGCCAAGCGTGCCGCCGTCGAAGAGATCGAGGCCCGGAGCAGGTCCCCACAGCTGCCCGACGTGCCGCAGCGCGTGGACGCCGGCGCCGTCGTCCTGCAACAGCGTGTTTCCGACGCCGAGAACCAGCGAGTGGGACACAGTTGCCATGGAGCCTGCGCGTCGACCCACGGTCGGGAAATGACCCGAGTGTGGCCCGGCGACGGGGCCGCTGTGCCTGGACGCGCGCCTCGAACGGCTGTCGGACGGGTCGCTCAGGCGGGACGCCGGCCCGGTGCCGGCGCGCGGATCACCAGGCGCGCTCGTTGACCTGCAGGAAGATGCCTAGGGCGACCGAAACGCACATCAGAAAAGCTGCAATTTCCATGATCCTGCTCCTGCGCGCGGGGGCGTCGAGTCGGCGCGACTGCGCCGTTGCAAGTGGGATGCGCCACGCGTGCCGAAGGTTGCAGGCTACCGGTCCGGCCGCCCGGACGGCGTGTCGGAGTTCGCGATTGCAGCGTCCCGGCGGATCACACCCAGCCCGGTTGCAGGACCGATGGGCCGTTTGGCTGCGGCACCAGCCGATCTCGTATCGGTTAGCCGCAACTGTCCCCCGTACACGCTCGTACTAATCTCGGACGTGCGCAGTCGCGGCCGCGACGCGAAACCCGCCCGGCGACTGCCATCCGCCTCTGTTCCGATCCGACCCGGGGGACTCAAATGACGACGATGACACGGATGCTCGCCTTCGCGATCGCGACCGCCCTGCTCGGGGCCGCGGCGCCCGCCTCCGCCAAGCTGACCGAAGCCGAGGCCGCGCGACTCGGCGCCGACCTGACGCCGGTGGGCGCGGAGAAAGCCGGCAACAAGGAGGGAACGATCCCGGCGTGGAACGGCGGGTTGTGCCAGCCGCCGGCCGGCTGGAACGCCGCGCAGGGCTACGTCGACCCGTTCGCGGGCGACAAGATCCTGTTCACGATCACCAAGGCGAACGCGGCGCAGTACAAGGACAAGCTGACGCCCGGCACGCTCGCGCTGCTGAACAAGTACGACAACTTCAAGATCAACGTCTACCCGACGCATCGCACAGCCTGCCTGCCGCAGGAAGCGTACGACGTCATCAAGTCGATGGCGACGAAGATCGACCTGCAGGGCTTCGGCTTCACCGGTGGCTTCTCGTACGCGCCGTTCCCGATCCCGAAGAACGGCCTCGAGGCGATCTGGAACCACGTTCCGCGCTACCTCGGCGGCGGCGTGACGCGCCAGTTCAATACCTTCCCGGTCAGGGCCAACGGCGACTACTACAAGATCGCGACCGAGGAGCGGCGCGTGTTCTTCCGTAACCTCGACCAGCCGAAGGACAACCTGCTCGGCGTGTTCATGTCGCGGTTCCTCGCGCCCGCGACGCTCGAAGGCACGGTGTTCCTGGTCCACGAGCCGATCGACCAGGTGAAGGAAGGCCGCTCGGCGTGGATCTACAACGCCGGCCAGCGCCGCGTCCGCCGTGCGCCCGACCTCTCGTACGACAACGTCAACGACGGCACCGAGGGGCTGCGCACGACCGACCAGTTCGACGCTTTCAATGGCGCGCCGGACCGCTACGACTGGAAGCTCGTCGGCAAGAAGGAGATCTACGTCCCGTACAACTCGTACAAGCTCTCGGACAAGAAGCTCCGCTACAAGGAGGACGTGATCCGCAAGAACACGCCGAACGCGGACCTGCTGCGCTATGAGCTGCACCGGGTGTGGGTCGTCGAGGCGAACCTGAAGCCGACCAGCAAGCACATCTACGGCAAGCGCACGTTCTTCCTCGACGAGGACACCTGGACCGTCGTCTACGAGGACGCGTACGACACTCGCAAGGAACTGTGGCGCGTGGGCATCCACCCCATGATGCAGTTCTACGACGCGAAGGTGCCCTGGCACCGGGCCAACATCTGGCACGACCTCAACAACGGCAGCTACCTGCTGTCGAACCTCGACAACGAGCTCAAGTCGCCGTGGCGGTTCGGGGAGCAGGCCGCGTGGGGCGACTTCCAGCCCGACGCGCTGCGACGTCTCGGGACGAAGTAGGGTCCAGCGGCTCCGCAATCAGGACAAGTGCGGACGGTTGTCGGCGCCCGGCGACGGAATGCAGCATTGCAGCCTTTGCTGCACTGCGGTATCTCCGTCGTCCGTGGCGAAGCCGCGCCGCGACACCCGGTCCCGATCGATGACCCGCAATCCGCCGACTCCCACCACGCCCCCCGAGATGCGGGCATCAGGCCTCTCCGCGCGCGCGCTCTCGACGCCCGAGCCGTTCGTCCGCATGTTCGCGCGGCGCGTGCAGCAGGAAGGCGCGCTCGACCTGACCCAGGGCGACTACAAGAATGCCGACTTCGCGCCTCACCCCGAAGTCGTGCGCGCCGCGCAGCGCATCACGCGCAACACGGTGCACAGCTACGGTCCGGCCGTCGGGCGCATGGACGTGCGCAGCGAGGTCGCCGAGTTCTTCAACCGCGACGGCCTGCTCGACTACCCGGACTCCGAGGTCCGCTTCCAGCCTGACGAGGTGCTCTTCACGCCGGGAACGCGTGCCGGGCTCGCGATCGTGCTCGAGGTGCTCGGCGCGGACGGCTCGGGCGTCGTCGTGCCGCGACCGAGCTGGGAGTACGACTGGTTCATCGAGCGGGCCGGCAAGAAGGTCGTCGAACTGCCGATGTCGCCCCCCGGATTCCTGCCGGATCCCGGCGAGCTCGATCGCCTGCTGGCACGCGGCGGCATCTCGTCGGTCATCCTGAACAACCCCCACAACCCGACCGGCTGCGTGTATCCGCGGGAACTCGTCGAGGAGCTCGTGCGCGTCGCCGTGCGGCACCGCTGCTACGTGCTCTACGACTCGGTGTACCAGCGGCTCGACTACGTCGGCTCGTTCGTGAACCCCGCCTTCGCGCATCCCGAGTGGCGCGACTGGGTCGTCTCTCTGTCCGGCCTCTCGAAGATGGACATGTTCGGCGCCTCGACCGGCGCCCGCGCGTGCTGGCTCGTCATCTCCGACCAGATCCGTTCGGGCGGCGTCCGCGCACGCGAGATCCTGGCGAACCTGTCCGCGTGGCTCGTGGCGACGCCCTCGACCCTCGCGCAGGACTGGGCGCTCGCCGCGCTGCAGAGCCCCCTCGCGGCGCTGCGCCGACCCTCGCCCTACATGCGCGAGCGGCGCGACTACATGCTGAAGGCCGTCGACGAACTGTCGCACCTGGGCATCGAGCGCACCGGCTTCGACGGCACGTTCTACGCACCGCTCGCATTCCCGGGGCTCGTCGGCGAGCCGTTCGACCGGCTCCGCAACGGCGTGCACGAGCGCGCCGTCGTCCGCGACTCCGTCGATGCGTTCGAGCTGCTGCTTTCGGGCGGCGTGGGTGGCATTCCGTTCGTGGCCTTCGCCGGCAACGCGGCGGGCGCCGGGCGCTACGGCACCTGGCAGCGGCTTTCGTACGGCTCGAAGGACGTCAAGGAACTCGCGGTGTTCATGGAACGCGTCCGCGCGCGCATCGAGCGCCAGGGGCGACTCGGCGCCGGGACGCCGCCGGCACGGCCGTGCACGCCAACGGACGCGGTGTGGGCAAGCGAGTGCACCGGCGACCGTTACGACGCGCTCGACGGCCTCGATGCCGAGGAGTTCGGCGCGGCCCGCGCGCGTTTTCTCGCGAACCCGAGGCACGAGACGCTCAGGCTCACCGGCACGAAGCATCCGGACTCGACCGCGCACCGCGCCGAGCAGGTGGAGCGTGCGCTCCGGTCGGCGCCAGCGGACGCGCCGGACCGCGCGCACCGGGCTCTCACGCACCTCGAGTGGAACCCGTTGATGGAGGCCCGCCTCGAATACGAGGAGTCGATCGCCGACCTGCTCGGTCCCTGCAGCGAGGTGCTGCTCGACCTCGAAGGACGCCAGATCAGCCCGGACTGGCTCGACGTGCCCGAGAAGGTCGTCCTCGCGCTGCTGCGCCACGGCGTCGTGCCCGGCGAGGACCGACACATCCTGTTCCGCGTGCCGAACCCGTTCATCGAGCAGGACGAGGAGAAGGTCGCGAAGATCCTCGCCGCGGTGGCGCGCGCCAACGTGCTGTTCCACCTCGCCTGTGCGCGACTGGGCCTCGAGCCCCGGCAGAACGCGATCCACGAGATCAGCGTCCCCCAGGTGAACTCGAGCGCGGAGATCGGCGCGGTCGTGAAGATCGGCACGCTCTACCGGCAGGCCGTTGCGGAACTGTTCGAGGGCCCCGCGGAGCGCGTCGATGCGTTCCTTGCGAATCGCGTACGACCCGCGGAGCGCGCATCCATGGTCGAGCGCGTGTCCCGCGTGCGGCTCGTGCCGCTCTGCGAGAACGTCGGCGCGCTCGTGCACCTGCCGGCCCTGCTCGAGAAGTTCTACGTCGCGCTCGAGCGCGGCATCGGGCTCGCCGGTTGCCCGACGCCGGACACGTTCCGCACGTCGTTCCACCGCCGGGAGGCGACCGTCCGCGTGTTCGTCGCGATGTCGGACACGGCGCTGCAGAGCGGAAAGGTCGCAACGGACGCGGCGTGCGTGCTCGCGATGGCCCGCCGCGAGGAAGCGGAGCGCCGGCTCGCGGAACGCGCCGCCCGCATCGGTGAGCCGGCGCCCGTGGTGACGTTCCTCATCGGCGCCGGCCGTGCCGGATTCCGCGGCGGCTTCGACCCGGACCACCCAGGTGTCGTCCGCCAGTTCGCGCGGGCCGACGGCGTCACCCTGCAGGGAATCCGCGCCGACGCACCCCGTGAAACCGAACGACTCGCGGCCGCCTTCAGGGCCGAGATTGCTGCCCGCGGCGCGAGGGACGGCCACGTCGTCCCGGCCAACGACGCCGAGTCGCTCGAGCACCTGCTGGAGAACGGCATCAAGGCGCACACCTCCACGCTGCTGCGGATCGCGCCGCTGCTCGCGCCGTTCGGGGGCCTCGTGCCCCAGACCCGAGTGCGCATACGCGCGACCGGATCGGTGAGCTACGGCCGCTCGATTCCGACCTATCCCCCCGAGTGGGGCGGCGGCACGACGTTGCCCGACGACCGGGACCTGCGCGACGCCTGGCCCGAGGGCGTGACGCTGCCTCGCGCGATCGTCTACAACCTCGCGTGCACGACGCTCGGGCTGCCGGCCGTCACGAGCGACCTCTCCGTGCTCGACCGGCGCGCCGCCGTCATCCTCGAGCGGCACGTGGCCGGCTACCGCGAGATCGTCGCGAGCGAGTTGCCGAATTTCGTCAAGGAAGCCGCGGGCCTCGTGTTCGGCCGCAAGCTCGCCGAGACCACGGCGCGCCGTTGCCTGCGTGCCGCTGCGGCGCTCTGGGTGGATGCGAGTCCCCGGCCGGACCTCGTCGCGCCGACGTGCCTCTTCGCGATGCAGTACCTGCGCTACATGGCCGAGGACTCGGAGAGCTGGGACGAGACCAAGGAGCACGAGAGCCGTACGACGCGCGAGGAGGAGCTCATCCGCGAGACGTCGAGCGTCGCCTTCGCGGCACTCTGCGCCGAGCGTCCCGGCGACCGCTGGCCGGTGCTGCAGTCCCTGGTCGACGCCGAGGATGCCGCGCGGCTGCTGCTCGCCCGCGAACTCACGATCGAGGAGAAGCGCGAGTTCGTCGACCTGCGGATCGAGGGATGGCTCCGCACGCTGCCGGATGCGCTCTCGCACGAGCTGAGGCCCCGATGGGCGCAGCTCCGGGAGCTCGACCGGGCCGAGTTCGAGCTCGACGCCATCCAGCGGATGATTGCGCTCGAGCAGCTGCGCGGCAGCCGGGGGGCGTGAGCCCCCCCGGCGCCGAGGATCGATCAACCGGGAAGCACCTGCATCCGGTCGGCCGGCGGCCAGCATTTCCTCGCGTGGTTCGCTCGTGCAGCGAGGGTGGTCGTAGAGTAGACTGAAACCCGTCGAATCGTTGCGATGGAGTGCAATGTGACTGGCACAGTGGATACTAGTGCGTACCCCGCACATCGCCCCGCTTCCCCTCCCCTGCGCGTGCTGCGATCGCTGCGCGATCGCGCGCTCGACGCGCGGGACACGGTGCTCGGGCGCCACGATCCCCTGGTTCCACCGCGCCGGCTGGTGCTCGTCGGCAGCAGCCAGGACGAGTTCCGCGCAATCGGCCAGCAGTGGGTCGAGACCTTCGCGAGCCAGTGCGGTCTCGGGCGCTTCGACCGGGTGCTCGACATAGGGTGCGGGATTGGCCGCGTGGCCGCCGGCCTGGCCCGCTACCTCGACGAACTCGGCTCGTACGAAGGCATGGACGTCGTTCCCGCCGGCATCGAGTGGTGCCGGCGCAGCATCACGCCTCGCTACCCGAATTTCCGCTTCCAGCTCTCGGACGTCCACAACGCCGAGTACAACCCCACCGGCCGGGTGCATGCGTCGCAGTACCGCTTTCCCTGGCGCGACGGCGAATTCGACTTCGTGTTCCTCACGTCCGCCTTCACGCACATGCTGCCGCGCGACGTGGAGAACTACCTGGGCGAAATCGCGCGCGTCATGCGGCCGGGCGCGCGCTGCGTGATCACGTACTTCCTGCTGAACGACGCGTCGCGCGCGCAGCTCGCGCGCGGCGAAGTGCAGCCGGGTCGCGAGTTCCGTCACGAAATGGACGGATGCCTCGCCGTGCATCGGGACAACCCGGCGATCGCGGTCGCGTACCCCGAGCCCGTGGTGCACGAACTGTACGAGCGCCACCGCCTGCGCATCCTGAAGACGCACTACGGCGCCTGGTGCGGCACGCCCGGGGCGCGCCACATCCAGGACTACGTCGTGGCCGAGAAGCGTCCCGGAGCGGATGCGGGGCTCGGAGCCGCCTGACTCCGGCGCGACGCTGGAGGCCGCGGTCGAGGTTGCGGATCAGTCTGCCTTGCGTTCGAGCGCCGCGAGGCGCCGGCGCAGGTCGTCGAGCTTGCGGAACACGGCGGTGTTGCGCGCGTACTCCTTCCACGGCTGCAGCGGCAGCCCGGCGTAGGTGCCCGGCCGATCGATGTCCGCAGCGACGCCGGCCCGGTGCACCAGGACGACGTCGTCGCAGATCCGCGCATGGTCGATGATGGCCGTCGGGCTGCTCGCGATCAGGCGGTCACCGATCACCGTGGAACCCGCGACGCAGAACATCGACGTCATCAGGCAATCCTCGCCGATCTGGACGTTGTGTGCGACGTGGCACAGGTTGTCGAGCTTCGTGCCGGCGCCGATGCGCGTGGCGCGATACGCAGCCCGGTCGACGCAGCAGTTGGCCCCGATCCGCACCCGGTCGCCGAGGACGACGATGCCCGTCTGCGGGATCGCGTGGCTGCGCCGCTGCCTGTCCTGCGCGTAGCCGAACCCGTCGGAGCCGATCACGGCTCCGGCTCCGATCACGACTTCGTCGCCGAGCACGCAGCCGTAGCCGATCACGGCGTTCGGATGCACGATCGTGTCGCTGCCGATGCGCGCGTCGTGCTCGACGATCGCGCCGGCCATGATCCGGGTCCGCTCGCCCACGTGCACGTTGCGCCCGATCACGGCCCGCGGCTCGACCGCAGCGGTCTCGTGGATATCCGCGGTCTCGTGCACGACTGCCGACGGATGGATGCGACCCCAGCCCGCGGCCTCGTAGTCGCGGGCGCCGTAGCGCTGCTTGATGAATGCCTGGGCCAGGCCGACGTCGGTGGCCACGAGCACGCCGAGTCCGCTGCATCCGGCGAACTGCGCCTTCAGTGCGGATGACGTCACCGCGACCGCCGGCCGCCGCTCGGCGACGAGCGGAACGAACTCCGCGCGGTCGACGAACACGAGGTCGCCCGGCGCGCAGTCCTCGACCGCCGCGATCCGGCGCACCGGCTGGTCGGGCCCGATCAGCTCGACGACGAGGCCCTGGGGGAGGAACGTGTCGAGGATCTCGCGGGCGCTGGTCTGCATGGTCGTGAGGGCCTCCGATCCGGGCTGCGGGCTGGAATGGCAGCGTGACGGCCCGGGGTCGCCACGACCATGCATGTTGTCAGCGGCTCTAAGGCCCGCCTCGACGCCTCGGGCGCACGACCACCGTCCCCGCCATCTTGTCGTGCCAGCCCTGCTTGCGGGGATCGAAGGCGACCCACAGGAATCCGAGGAGCAACGGCAACGTCGACACGTAGTACCCGAGGTAACGGACGAAAAGCCGCCGACCCGTCGGGGCTGCGCCCGACCCGGCATCCACGATGCGCGCGCCGATGGCCATCTTCCCCGGCGTCGCCTGCCGGTACACCCAGAACACCATGACCGCGACGGCGGGCAGCACCCAGCTCACGAGGAAGTCCACCGGGCCGTGCAGCAGCGCGTCCGACGTCCAGTACTCGCGGCCGTAGACGGCGGTGAGCACGGGCCAGGCGATCATCGCGACCAGGACCGTGTCGATGAGACTCGCGCCGACCCGGGGCCAGAAGCCGACGTACTCGAGTTCGCTGGTGTCGAGGGGCATGCTAGGCCAGCAGCGCGAGGATTCTCTCGTAGCGCGGCAACGCGCGCAGCGCGTCGAAATCGGGATCGTGCCGCACCCAGGCCTTGGTCTCATGGTTCGCGCGCGGCAGCATGCGCTCGAGCAGGTCGAGCGCGGGATCGAGGTCGCCGAGCTTGGCGTACACACAGGCGACGTTGTACTGCGTCAGCAGGTCGTCCGGATCGATCGCCAAGGCCCTCGCAACCCACTCCCGGGCACGGTCGCGCTCGCCGATCTCCGCGAGCGCGCCCGCGCCGAGATATGCCGGCCGCGCGTTCTCCGGGTGACGGCCGAGCTCGATCTCCGCGACCTCGAGCACCCTGCGCGCAGCCGCGGCGGCCTCGGGCAGCCGGGCCAGGGCCCGGTAAATCATGACGAGCATCGCGGGAGCCTGGTAATCGTCCGGCTTGAGCGCCGCAGCCATTTCGAACTGGGCCGCGGCCTCGGGCTGCATGTCCTGCGCGAAGCAGGCGCGGCCGTGCGGTCGGCCGTCGCGTGACTGAGGAACACGTCGTGTGCCATGGGGCTCGAGGGCTGCGGTGCCGGGCTCGAAAGGGGCCGGCTTGGTCGGACGATCTTGCCCCTAGTCCGGGCAGTCCACAAGCCGGCACGGGCCGGCGCATCGACCGTCAGCATGCCGCGACCGGCCACGCATGCCGCGTAAACTACTGGGAGTGGCCGGCGTCCACGCGGCCCCCGAAGCGGGCCACGCCCGTGTGGACCACCCCCGGAGAAGGTCATGGCCAACCCCGAACGTACTTCCATCGATGGCGCCTCCCCCGATCGTGACGCCGTCGCCGCCAGCCGCATCGCCGTCGTGCTCGGCGCGAGCGGTTACATGGGCTCGAACCTCGCCCCGGCGCTCGCCGCGCACGGCTGGCGCGTGCGTGCCGTGGCGCGCAACGCCGCGGTGCTCGAGGCCCGCGAGTGGCACGGCGTGGAGTGCTGGTCCGCCGACGTGCTCAGGCCCGAGACGCTCGCGCCCGTGCTCGAGGGCGCGGACGTCGTCTTCTACCTCGTGCACATGATGTGGACCGGCGGCGACTTCGTGCCGGTCGAGCGCCGCGCCGCCGAGAATGCGCGCAAGGCGTGCGAGGCCGCCGGGGTGCGGCGCATCGTCTACCTGGGCGGCATCATGCCGAAGGAGCAGCGCTCCCGGCACATGGAAGGTCGAGCCGTCGTCGGCGACGCGCTGCGCGAGGGCTCGGTGCAGGTCATCGAGCTGCAGGCGGCGATGATCGTGGGGCCGGGTTCGGCCGCCTTCGAGGTGATCCGCGACCTCGTCAATCACCTGCCGCTCATGGTGACGCCGAAGTGGGTGCGGCGCCGTTCCACGCCGATCGCGCTCGAGAACGTGCTCACCTACACCATCGCGGCCGCCGACCTGCCTTTCGAGGGCAACCGGGTGCTCGAGCTCGCGGGTCCAGACGTGCTCACCTACCAGGAGATCATGGACATCTACGGGGAGTTCGTCGGCCGCAAGACCTGGGTGATCCCCGTGCCGGTGCTGACGCCGAAGCTCTCGAGCTACTGGCTGCACCTCGTCACCTCGGTGCCGGCGACCACGGCGATGTCGCTGGTCGAGGGCCTGTCGCACGACTACGTGGGCGACGACCGCGAGATGCGTGCGCTCGTGCCGCAGCGCCTGCTGTCGTTCCGCGAGTCGGTCGCGGTGACCCTCGAGGCCGACCGCAACCGCGACGTGCCCGCTCGCTGGGTCGAAGGCTCCTTCGCCTGCCGCGACTGGAATCCGAAATACTCCTTCTACGCCAAGAAATTCTGCGGCGAGCACCAGACCCGCGCCTCGCGCGAGGCGCTGTACGCGGTGCTGCAGCAGTTCGGCCGCGACGGCGACTTCTACTCGTACCGCCCGCTCTGGTGGCTGCGCCGCGCGTTCGACTGGCTGGTCGGCGGGCCGAGCTTCCGCGCCGGCCGGCGCGATCCGGACACGCTGCGGGTCGGCGACGTCGTCGACGGCTGGCGCGTGCTCGGCATGAAGCCGAACGAGCGCCTGACCTTCTCGATGCTGATGCGCGCACCGGGGTCCGGCATCCAGGAGTTCATCATCCGGGAGCGCGGCGGACAGCGCGTGGTCGAGCTGTGCGCCTACTGGCACCCGGCGGGGTTCTGGGGGCTGCTCTACTGGTTTGCGCACCTGCCGCTCTACGGGCCACTGGTGCGGAGCGCGGTGGCCGAAATCGCCAGGCGCGCTGAGCAGATCGACGACGGGGCCTCGGGGCACGCCGGACGAACCGGCGCGTAGCTCGACGCTCCGCCTCAGGCGGCCGACATTCTCGGTGATCCGTCCGCGATCACCGATCGCGCACGGGCGAGGAGCGAATCCGCCGGCGGCTCGACACGGTCGACCGGCGCGAACGCGAGCTTCCGGGCCGTCGCGCGCGCGACGCCGAGCCCGACGAGGATGTGCATCACGGCATTCTCCTCGTAGTTCCGCTCGACGCTCGTCGTCGACAGGGTGTGCACGGCGCTCAGGGCGGCCCCCACGATCATGTCGACGGCGAGCGAGACATCAGGCGCCTGCATGCGCCCGGACTTCACGCCCTCGGCGATGTGACGCGGCAGGTACTCCCGCAGCAGCTGGTTCGGGCTCACCGCACGCAGCCCGGCCTGGGAAGTGAAGGCCGCGAACAATGGAAATCGCGCAGCCGCATCGAGGTAGAGCCGCAATCCGCGGGCCACGCGCTCGGCGGGATTCGTCAGGCGGCCGACCCGCTCTTCGATCTGCCCGACCAGCTCGGTGGTGAGTTCCTCGCCGACCGCCGCCGCGAGCTCGGCGTCGGTCCGGAAGTAGTTGTAGAAAGTGCCGCGCGACACGCCGGCGACCGCGATCACGTCATCGATCGACGCACGGTCGATTCCCTTCGCCGCGAACACGAGCAGCGCGCTCTCGATGAGCCGCAGCCGCATCCGGTGTCGCCTCTCCGCGCCGACGCGCGTCCGATGATCGCCGTGCTTCATGTCAGCTCCCTCGTGACGCACTGCCCGAAGTGTCGCACAGGCGGCGACCCGCGGCGACCCCAAAATGCGCCTTGTGTCATCTTGACGTTTTCGTCATGTTGACGATATCATGCGCTCGCACTGCAGGGGGATACCAGAGATGCAAGACCAGACGCAGCTCGACGGGATCACTCGCGCCGACATCTTCGGGCGGGTTCGCCTCGGGTACGTGGTCGTCGAGTCGCGACGACTCGACCACTGGAAGCGCTTCGCCGTGGACGGCCTCGGCCTGCAGCTGGACGGGACTGCTCCCTCCGGCATCGCGGCATTCCGGATGGACGCGCACCAGCGCCGGCTGGTGGTTCTCGAGGGACCCGCGGAAGACGTCGTCGCCCTCGGCTGGCAGCTGGACGATCTCGAGACCCTGAGCGAGGTCCGGACGCGGCTCGCCGCCCGGGGCGTCGAACTCGTCGATTGCGGGCCGGAGGCCGCGCGCATCCGGGGCGTGGAACGCTGCTGGCGCTGCACCGGACCGAAACGGCTGGAGCTCGAGCTGTACACGACCCCGGTGCCCGGCTCGGGCGAACCGTGCATGGCGAGCAGCGGCTTCGTTACGGGCGCCGCCGGCATGGGCCACGTCGCCATCAGTTCCCGTGAGCCGGAATCGATGCTCGAGTTCTGGCAGGCCACCTTCGATGCACGCGTGTCGGACCGCATCGAGGACCGCCTCGACGGGATCCCCTTCGACTTCACGTTCCTGCGGCTGAACGAGCGGCACCACTCGGTGGCGATCGCCGCGACGCGCGGACTCAGCATCGATCCCATCCGGACGCGGATCCACCACCTGAACCTGCAGGCCGCCACGCTCGACGACGTCACCGCTGCCTACGTGCGCTGCCGCAAGCTCGGTTTCCGGCTCGCCAATGCGATCGGCCAGCATCCGAACGATCGCGAGCTCTCGTTCTACGTCGAGAGCCCCTCCGGATTCGAGGTCGAGCTCGGCTGGAACCCGATCGTCGTGCGGGACGAACCTGCCTGGCAGGTTGCGGCCTATCGCGGGATCAGCCTGTGGGGACACCAGCCGTTGAACCTCGGCGCCGGCACCCGCATACGGCGCGCAGCGCGCGGTCTAGCCTCCCTCGCACGCCCGGAATACACGCCCTTCGGGAGGACGCCCCGATGAGCGCCGCCGGGTTCGACTGCGACGTCGTGATCTCGGGGCTCGGGCCGACCGGGCTCACGCTCGCGCACCTGCTCGGCAAGCGCGGTCGCCGCGTGCTGGTGCTGGAACGCGAGCCCGAGTTCTACGGCAACGCGCGCGCCGTCTACACCGACGACGAGTGCATGCGGATCTTCCAGTCGTTCGACATGGCCGACGCGCTCGCGGCCGACATGCTGACCGACTGCCCGGTGCAGATGCTGCTGCCGAACGGCTCCGTCCTGATGCAGATTGCCGACAGCCG
>Ga0209391_10000727_pt1 | contig 16225 bp, 16 predicted proteins | sample PPLLak3March2015_FD_187246 | JGI IMG/M metagenome (GOLD analysis project Ga0209391, IMG submission 187246) | Freshwater sediment microbial communities from Prairie Pothole Lake near Jamestown, North Dakota, USA - PPLs Lake P7 Core (1) Depth... | ecosystem: Environmental > Aquatic > Freshwater >... | reverse complement strand
CCTGGCTCGGCGCGCTCGGACCGCGGGGCCACGCCTTGACGATGCGCGGCACGCTCGGCCTGCTGCTCGGGTTTGCTGGCGTGCTGTTGCTCGTCTGGCCGCGCGACGCGGCGCCATCGGGGTACTTCGGCTGGCAGGCGATGGTGCTGGTGAGCAGCCTGAGCTGGTCCGTCGGGACGATTCTCTACCGCAACGCGCAACTGCCCGTGGGGCCGGTTGCGTTCAATGCCGTGATGATGACGTTTGGCGGCACGTGGCTGCTCGCGGGCGGAACCGCCCTCGGCGAACCGGCCCGCTGGCACTGGCACGCCGGCAGCCTTGCGGCGATGGTCTACCTCGCCGTGTTCGGCTCGGCGCTCGCGTATACGGCCTACTCGTGGCTGCTCAAGCACTCACCGGCGGACCGCGTCGGCACCTTTGCCTTCGTGAACCCGGCGGTCGCGGCCGTGCTCGGGTGGCTGGTGCTCGGTGAAGTGCTCGGCCCCGCCCAGCTGGCGGGCATGGTCGTCGTGCTGCTCGGCGTGGCGATGGTGACGCTGCCGAGCAAGCTCGCGTAGCGACGCGTTGGCCGCCTCAACGGCGGCCGGTGAAGATCTCCACCTTGCCGTTCGAGCCGATCACGCTCGAGGCCGCCCACGAAACGAGGCTGACGATCAAGGCGGTGCCGACGGCCGTCCAGAAGCCCGCGACCTGGAAACCCGGCACGAGCCATGCCACGAGCGCGACCATGGCGGCATTCAGCACCAGCAGGAACAGCCCGAGCGTCAGCACGGTCAGCGGCAGCGTCAGGATGAATGCGAGCGGCCGCACGAATGCGTTGACCACGCCGAGCACGACGGCCGCGACGATCAGCTTGGTGGTCGACTCGAAGCTCAGCCCGCTCAGCAGTTCACTGGCGACCCAGAGACCGAGCGCCGTGATCGCAGCGCGCAACAGGAATCCAACCATGGTTCACGACTCCATTGACGTGCGGTGCATGGTAAAGGAATCTGCGCGGCGCACCAATTCAGCGCCCAAGGAGTCCGCATGGAGCCCGTCGCCGTCGTCATCGCACTCGCGCTGTTCCAGTACGTCGTGTTCGCCATGCTGGTCGGATGGGCGCGCGGCAAGTACGGCGTCAAGGCGCCTGCGGTCACGGGGCACGAGATCTTCGAGCGCTATTTCCGGGTGCACCAGAACACGCTCGAGCTGCTCGTGGCCTTCGTCCCGGCGATCTGGCTTTTCGGCATGTACGTCGACCCGACCTGGGCGGCGCTGCTCGGTCTCGTCTACCTCGTGGCTCGCGTGCTCTACCTGCGCGGCTACGTCGCGGATCCGGCGAAGCGCGAGGTTGGTTTTGCGCTCAGCGTCCTGCCGGTCTTCGTGCTGCTGGCCGGGGCGTTGTGGGGCGCCGGGCGCAGACTGATGTAGACGCTAGGCCGGCAGTTGCAGCCGGTCCCGCACGCCCTGCGCCGCCAGCGATCCTTCCAGCAGCCCGATCAACGCCAGGCCGAATTCGATTGCCGTGCCGGGACCGCGGGACGTCACTACTTTGCCGTCGATCACCACCGGATCCTCGCTCAACTGCAATCCGGGCGCCGAGTCCGCCCGCAGGAATCCGGGGTAGCTCGTCGCAGTACGGCCTTCGAGCAGCCCGGCATGCGCGAGGACGCCAGGCGCCGCGCAGATTGCGGCCGTGTAGCGCCCGGCGGCGGCAAAGCGCTTGACCATTGCGATCACCCGGCAGTCCGCCTTGAGGTGATCGGCGCCCGGCAGCCCGCCCGGCAGCACGATCATCTCGAAGTCGTCGGGATCCACCGAGTCGAGGGCGAGGTCGGCCGTCACGGTGATGCCATGCGAACCGGTGACTTCGCGCGGGCCGAGCGAGGCCGTGCGCGTCTCGATCCCGGCACGGCGCAGCAGGTCGACGACCGTGACCGCTTCGATTTCCTCGAAACCTGCGGCGAGCAACACGAGCACGCGGGACATCCGGCCGTCTCCGGTTGGCGGGCGAGGATCAGTGTTCGCCGGCGAGGGCGACCTGGGTGCCGAGGCTGCGATCGCGCAGGTATTGCAGCGCGGCCTGCACGGCGGGATCCGCAGCAATCACGGTGACCCGCTCGTCGCCATGCAGCGCATCGGCGAGCGACACGTCCGGCTCGAGACCGCGCTCGTGGAGCGAGCTTCCAGACGGCGTGTAGTAGCGGGAGGTCGTGAGCTTGAGCGCCTGCCCGTTGGCGAGCGGCATCACCGTCTGCACCGAACCCTTGCCGAAGGTTCGCTCGCCCATCAGCGTCGCGCGGCCGTGATCACGCAGCGCCCCCGCCACGATCTCGGCACCCGAAGCCGAGCCGCGGTCGATCAGCACGACCAGCGGGGCGCTGCGCAAAGCATCGCCCTCGGTCGCGCGCAGCACGAAGCGGGATTCCGCGGTACGACCCTCCGCGCGCACGATCACCCCGGAATCGAGGAACTCGTCGGCCACGCTGACCGACGATTCGAGGACGCCACCGGGATTGCCGCGCAGGTCGAGCACCAGCCCGCGCAGCGGCGCGACCGACTGCAGGCCAGCCAGCGCGCGATCGAAATCGCGCGGCGTGGCGTCGGTGAAGTGCGTGACGCGCAGGTAACCGTAGCGACCCGGAAGCGGCTCGGCGCGGACCGTGCGGACGTGCACCTCGGAGCGCTCGAGCGCGAAGCGCAGGGGCTCCGGTTCGCCGTTGCGCTCGACTGTGAGCCGCACGGTCGAGCCGACGAAGCCGCGCATCCGCTCGATGGTCTCCTCGAGGGTCCCGCCCGCGACCGTGCGGTCGTCGATCTCGAGCAGGATGTCGCCGCTGCGCACGCCTGCGCGGTCGGCGGGCGAGCCGTCGATAGGCGCGACGACTGCAATCCGCCCGTCCCGCTCGGCAACCTCGAGGCCGACGCCGGAGTATTGCCCGGCGGTGCTGACGCGCATCGCCGCGTATTCGGCCGGGTCGAGGAACGCGGAATGCGGATCGAGGCTCGCGACCATGCCGTCGACGGCCGCATGGTCGAGCTGTTCCTTCGTCACCGGCTCGACGTACTCGCTGCGCACGCGAGCCTCGACTTCCTCGAGCAGCGAGCGCGCTACGGCAGCCGGGTTCGACTTTGGCGCCGCGACGGGCCGATGGCGGTCTGCGGAGCCGTCGCGCAGCAGCATCAGGGTGGCGCCGAGCACGACCCCGGCACCTGCAACGACCAGTGTGTGGACGCCCTTGGACAAAGGCCTTCCCGGATGATTGAACCGCCTCAGATAGTACCGCCGAGCACGGTTTTGATCACCTGCTCGAGCGGCAAGGGCCGGGCGATCGAAAATCCCTGGCCGTATTCAACGCCGAGGCGCTTGGTGATGTCGCGGATCTCGTCGCTCTCGACGCACTCGGCGACGGTCCTGAGCCCCATCGCGCGCGCCAGCTGGACGATGGCGCTCAACATCGCCTGCGAACGGTCGTCGCCGACCACGTCCCGCACGAAGCTGCCGTCGATCTTGAGGCAGGTCACCGGCAGGGTCTTCAGGTAGGTGAGCGAGCTCAGGCCGCGTCCGAAATCGTCCAGTGCCACGTCGAAGCCGAGTTCACGCAGGCGGCGCATCAGCGATTCGGCGCGGACGATATTTGCGACTGCGGCCGTCTCGGTGAGCTCGAACGACAGCAGCGCGGGCGGCAGGCCGCTCTCCCGCAACGCGCCTTCGAGGAACGCGCAGAACTCCTGGTCGCCGATCGACTGGCCCGAGATGTTCACGGCGAAACACGCGCGGCGCTGCAGCAGCGGCCCGGCCTGGAGCGCCAGCGTCTGCAGCACGCGTCGCACCACCCACCGGTCGATGGCCGGGGCGAGCTGGTAGCGCTCGGCGGCCGAGAGGAACTTGTCCGGGGAAATGCTCTGGCCGGCCTCGTCGGTCATGCGCAACAACAGCTCGAATTTCGGACCGGACGTCGCGCCGTTCAAGGGCACGATGGCCTGCGCTTCGAGGCGGAACCGGTCCTGCGCCAGCGCGGAGCGCAGCGTGCCGACCAGGGTCACGTCCGTGTAACGGCGCACGATGCTCTGGTCGCTGTCCTCGTAGGTCTCGACCCGGTCGCGGCCGCGATCCTTGGCGGCCTTGCAGGCGATCTCCGCCGCGGCGAGCGCGTGAGACAGGGGATGCTTGCTGTCGATGACGCGCGCCACGCCGAAGCTGGCCGAAACCTCGACCGGCCGGCTGCCGGCCACGAACCCGAGCTGGCCGAGGCCATCACGCAGGTTCTCGGCAATGGTCTGCGCGGCGTCGACCGAGGCATCGGTGACGAAGACGGCGAAGCGGTCCCCTGAGATGCGCGCCGCCAGCATGCGCGGGCTCAGGTTGCGACGGATCACCTCGGCGACCCGCACGATGACCTCGTCGCCGACGTGCATGCCGAGGTTCTCGTTCAGCACGTGCAGTCGGTCGATGTCGATGTAGATGACGCCGTTGTTGCCCGCGAGGCCTTCGGGAGTCAGCAGCAGCTGCGCCCGCTTTTCGAACGCCGGCCGGGTCAACAGCCCCGTGGTCGGGTCATAGGCGTTCAACAGGATGAAAGCGACGCGGCGCGCCAGCAGCTCCACGATGCGGACCTGGCGCAGGTCGAAGTCCGGCGACGACGGTGCCTTGAACAGCACCAGCACGCCGAGGACGCGTTGCGGTTGCGCGCCGTGCATGATGGGGCACGAGAGCACCTTGAACGGCACGGAGCCGAGCGGGCCGCCTGCAGTCGGCCCGTTCGCCGTCATCGTCTGGCGGTGCAACTGGGTCCAGCCGAGCAGGTGGCGGTGGGTGCGGGTGAGCAACTCGGCGCCCGCACGCGGCGGCGTCCCGGCTCCGGTACGGCACACCGCAATGTTCTTGTCGGGGATCAGCAGAGCGCCCACGCTGCAGCCGAGGTGGTCCACGCAGCCCTGCACCAGCTGCGCGAAATCGTCGGTGGACTCGGCGCCGGCCGCTTCTTCGTGCGCCGCGCCGAGCAGCAGCTCGAGGTCACGATCGCGCACCAGCAGGCTGCGCTGCAGGTCGCCGATGCTGTACTGGGCGCCGAGTTCGCGCTGCAGGCACTCGAGCGCAGGGCGCAGCAGCCCCTGCACGAGCGAGAACGGCCGTGCCGTGCCCCGCTGCGAGGATTCCCGGCAGACGATGCCGACCGCGCCGAGCAGTTGCTGGTCGCCATCGCGCAGCAGGAACACGTAGGCGCTGTGATCGCGATCGACCGCCTCTCCGAAGCCGTCGTCGCCGCGCGCCGGACCGAGTTCCCTCGCGAGCGCTTCCTGGACGAGCCGGTGGAGCTCCGGCGCGTCGACGCCGTCGTTCAGCCAGACCGGCAGGCCCATGCGGTCGTAGATCGCAATCGCCTGCGCCCGCGGCATCAGCATCTTGACGAGCTGGCCGTACGGGTCGAGCGACGTCGCGCTGATGGGCGCCGGCTCGCCTTCCAGCGCCTGAGCGAGGTTCATCGTGGAGTCCTTGCGGTGATCCGATCCGTCCCGACTGGAGCCGCATCTTCGTTGATCGACCGGGCGCCAATCCTTGACGTAAGCCGCAGTCTGGCCCGTGCAGGCGGTCGCGCTCCAGCGCCCGATGCGCTGCGTTTGAACATAATCAGTACCGCTCAGCGGCGCTGCAGCCAGTTCTCCGGGTTGACCGGCTCGCGACCCCGGCGCACCTCGAAATACAGCGCCGGCTGGTTGTGGCCGCCCGAATCGCCGACGGCTCCGATCACGTCCCCCGCGGCGACGGCATCGCCGACGCTGCGGAAGACCTCCTCGTTGTGGCCGTAGAGGCTCAGGTAGCCGCCGCCATGGTCGAGCACGATCATGAGTCCCATGCCGGGCAGCCAGTCCGCATAGACGACGCGACCGGCGAATGGAGCACGCACCCGCGCGCCGCGATCCGTGCCGATCATCATGCCCTGCCAGCGCATCGACCCGCCGGCCCGGGGCTGGCCGAAGCGCGCCAGCACCTTGCCCTGCTGGACCGGCCAGGGCAGCTTGCCGCGCAGCGGCTCGAATGGCGCCTGCTTCGCCACCGGCACGTTCCGCAGGGCCTTGCGCAGGTCGGCGATCAACTTCTCGAGGCCCTTCGCCTGTGACTCGAGTCGCTTCAGTTCGCCCCCCTGGGACTTGATCTGCGACTCGATCGCCTGCACGGTGCGGGTCCGCTGCTGCTGGGCGGAGCGCAGTGCGGCGAGCTCGTTCTCCTGCTGCGACTCGAGGCCCTTCAGGCGCTCGTTCTCTGCAGCGATCTTCTCGCGCACCAGCGCGAGGTGCTCGAGCTTGTCGCGAATGTTGCCGATGCGGTCGGCCCGGGCGCGGCCGAAATAGCCGTAGTAGGCGAGCATCCGGCCGAAGCCCGCTGGATCCTGCTGGTTCAGCAGCAGTTTCAGCTGTTCCTCGCGGCCGTTGACGTAGGCGGCGCGAAGTTCCCCGGCGAGCGCGCCGCGCTCCGCCGCCAGTTCCCGGTCGCGCTCGGCCTGCTCGCGCTCGAGCTCCTTCAGCCGCGACTCGCTCGCGATCCGCTCGGCCCGCAACGCCTCGAGTCCGCGACGCGCCTGCTGCACGCCCAGTTCCGCGTCGCGCAGCTGCACGCCCAACCGGTCGCGTTTCTCGATGTCCTGGTTGACGTTCTTGCGCACCCGCTCGATGCGGGATTTCACCTTCTTGAGCTCCGCCTCCTTCTGGGCGGGGGTCGCCTTGCGCTCGTTCTGGGCGTCGGCTGCGCCCGGACCGCCGGCCACGGCCACGAGCAGCAGCACCGCCGGCAGCCACCAGCGGAGGCGAAGCGGGCGGGACGGCGTGGATGGCGGCGAGATCGGGGGCAACATGCCTCGATGAGGGCGATTGGGCGACCGGAAAGCGGCCAAGTCTAGCGCGTTGGCGAGGCTGCTATAATCCGCGACCCTTTTTGGCCCAGCCGTCCCATGCAGCGCTTCCTCGAATACGCCACCCAGCACCCCTTCCTGGTCGGAGGGACCGTCGCGTTGTTCATCGCAGCGCTGGCGTACGAGATCAGCCGCGCCCGCAGCGGCGGACAGTCGGTCGGGCCGATGGACGCCGTACGCCTGTTGAACGATGGCGCACTGCTCCTCGACGTCCGCACCAGGGCCGAGTTCGATTCCGGGCACGTGCTTGACGCAAGGCACGTGCCGCAGGATGAGCTCGCCAAGAGCACCGAGACGCTGAAGAAATACCGCGACAAGGTCGTCGTGACCTGCTGCGAGAGCGGGATGCGTTCCGGTGCCGCCGGCCGCGTGCTGCGAGCCCAGGGATTCGCCAAGGTCGTGAACCTGCAGGGCGGCATGCAGGCCTGGCGCGCGGAGAACCTGCCCGTCGTCCGCACGGACGCGAAGGGCAAGTGAGGCCCTGCGCAATGACCGAGGCGGCCGAAATCGTCATGTATTCCAGCGGCTGGTGCCCATACTGCGAGCGGGCGCGGGCGCTGCTCGCGCGCAAGGGCCTGGCCTACCGCGAGATCAAGGTGGACGAGGAGCCGGGCGAGCGCGAAGCGATGCTGGCCCGCAGCGGCGGGCGGCGCACGGTGCCGCAGATTTTCATCGGCGACCACCACGTCGGCGGCTTCGACGATCTCTATGCCCTCGACCGGGCGGGTAAGCTCGAAGCACTCACCGGCCGCGCCTGAACCCATGGGCCGAAAGCCCGAACCGACACATTTTTCCGAGGACGACTACGCCATGACCGAGCCGAACAGCCAGACCCAGCCCGCCGCCGACCCCAATGCGCAGGTGGTGAACCCGCAGGCGATCTACATCAAGGACTGCTCGTTCGAGGCCCCGAACGGCCCGTTCATCAGCAACGGGCAGGGCAACCCGTCCGTGAACCTGAACCTGACGACGCGCGCGACCGCGCTCGCCCAGGACATGCACGAGGTCGTGCTGCAGGTGAACCTCGAGGCGAAGGCCGGCGACAAGGTCGTGTGGCTGCTCGAGCTGCAGCAGGCGGGCGCGTTCCTGATCCGCAACCTGTCGGCGGCCGAGCTCGCCCAGGTCGTGAGCATCATGGCACCGAACTACCTGCTGGCGTTCGCGCGGGCCACGGTCGCCGAGATCGTCGCCAAGGGTGGCTTCCCGCCGTTCCTGCTGCCGCTCGTGACGTTCGAAGCGCTGCACGCGCGCGCCGCCGCGCAGCAGGCGGCGCAGCAGGCGATCACCCCGCCGGACGGCACGGTCAACTGACCGGAAGATCCCGGGTGACCGCCGTCACTGTCGAGCCGAAGCCGGTGTTCGCCGTGCTCGGCTCGGGCTCGTGGGGCACCGCGCTGGCCGTGCACATCGCGCGCACCGGCCACCGCACGATCCTGTGGGGCATCGAGACGGACGAGCTGGCGGCAATGACGCGCGACCGGGAGAACCGTCGCTACCTGCCCGGCACGCCGTTGCCGGATGGGCTCGAGATCGAGCCCGATTTCGAGCGCGTGGTCGCGCAGGCGGACCAGCTGCTGGTCGTCGTGCCGAGCCACGCTTTCCGCGAAGTGCTGCAGCGGGTCAAGCCGCTGCTGCGCCGCGACCAGCGGGTAGCCTGGGCCACCAAGGGCTTCGAGCTCGCCAGCGGCAAGTTGCCGCACGAGGTCGCGAGCGAGGTACTGGGCCCTGCCGTTCCCACGGCGGTGCTTTCGGGCCCGACGTTCGCGAAGGAGGTCGGCGCCGGGCTGCCGAGCGCGATGACCGTCGCTTCGCGCGACGAGGCCTACGCGATGAGCCTGGCCCGCAGCCTCTCCAGCGACAACTTCCGCGTCTATGCGTCGGGCGACATGGTCGGCGTCGAGGTCGGCGGTGCAACCAAGAACGTGCTCGCGATCGGCGCCGGGATCTCGGATGGGCTCGGCTTCGGCGCGAACACGCGCGTTGCGCTGATCACGCGCGGACTCGTGGAGCTGACGCGGCTGGGCGTCGCACTCGGCGCCGACAAGGAAACGTTCATGGGCCTCGCGGGCCTGGGCGACCTGGTTCTGACCTGCACGGACGACCAGTCCCGCAATCGTCGCTTCGGGCTGGCGCTGGCCTCGGGCAAGACGCCCGAGCAGGCGCAGGCCGAGATCGGGCAGGTCGTCGAAGGCGTGCTCGCGGCGCGCGCGGTGCGCGACGTGGCGAAGAAGGCCGGCGTCGAGATGCCGATCAGCGAGCAGATCTATCGCGTGCTCTACGAGGGCGCGCCGGCCAGGGATGCGGTCATTGCGCTGATGGGCCGGACGGTGAAGACGGAGACTGCGTAGCAGTAGAGGCTGTGGGCCGCAGGCAAGAGGGGCAGGCGCACCTCCGACCTACAGCCCACAGCCTACCGCCCAGAGCCTTCCCAGCCTTGCTGCCGCCACGCCTCGTAAACCGCGACGGCCACGGCGTTCGAGAGGTTCAGGCTGCGCGAACCGGGCTGCATCGGAATGCGCAGGCGGCGGGCCTGCGGGCATTCGGCCAGCACCTCGGCCGGCAGGCCGCGAGTCTCTGGCCCGAATACGAGCGCATCGCCGTCCCTGTACTGGACTGAGTCGTGCTGCGAGCCGCCGCGGGTCGTGAACGCGAACCAGCGCGGCTGGCCGAGACCTTCGAGGCACGCCTGCAGGCTGGCGTGCTCGCGCAGGTCCGCGAGTTCGCGGTAATCGAGCCCCGCCCGGCGCACGGCTTTGGCGTCCAGCCGGAAGCCGAGCGGCCGCACCAGGTGCAGCGTTGCGCCGGTGTTTGCGCACAACCGGATGACGTTCCCGGTGTTGGGCGGAATTTCGGGCTGGAAAAGCACGACGTGGAGTGGCATAGAATCGGGCAACCAGCGTTCCGCGCAAAACTCCAGGGAGATCCAGTCATGTTGCGCGTCAAGCACCTGCTCGCCCGCAAGGGGCGCGACATCTGGTCGGTGGATTCCGACGAGCCCGTGCTCGAGGCCATCCAGATCATGGCCGACCGGCACGTGGGCGCGCTACCCGTGCTGCGCGAAGGCCAGCTGGTGGGCGTGATCTCCGAACGCGACTACGCCCGCAAGGTGACCCTGCTCGGGCGTTCGTCCGCCGAGACTCCGGTCTGGCAGATCATGAGCTCGCCGGTAATCATGGTCGGCCCGGAGGACGCCGTGCGGCGCTGCATGGAGCTGATGACGGAGCGCCGGATCCGTCATCTGCCCGTGGTGGACGAGAGCGGCGCGATGATCGGGATGATCTCGATCGGCGACCTCGTGCGTGGCGTCATCGAGGAGCAGCAGGAAACGATCGAGCAACTCGAGAAGTTCATCGCGGGCTGAGTGCTGCTAGCCGGCGGCGGCCCGGTGGCCGGCCGCTGTAGCGCCCGCAGCCTCGTCCTCGTCGACTTCCTCGCCGAGGAAACCGCCGCTCTGGTGCGCCCAGAGCCGCGCGTAGAGCCCGCCCTGCGCCAGCAGCGACGCGTGGTCGCCTTGCTCGACGATGCGCCCCTGGTCCATGACCACCAGTCGATCCATCGCAGCGATCGTCGACAGTCGGTGCGCGATCGCGACGACGGTCTTGCCTTCCATCAGCCGGTAGAGACTCTGCTGGATCGCGGCCTCGACCTCGCTGTCGAGCGCGCTCGTCGCCTCGTCGAGCAGCAGGATCGGCGCGTCCTTGAGCATGACTCGCGCAATCGCGACGCGCTGCCGCTGCCCGCCGGAGAGCTTCACGCCACGCTCACCCACGTGTGCGTCGTAGCCGCGACGGCCCTTCGGATCCGACAGGCCAAGGATGAACTCGTGCGCCTCGGCGCGCCGGGCAGCAGCGATCATCCGTTCGTCGGTGGCGTCCGGACGCCCGTAGACGATGTTGTCGCGCACCGAGCGGTGCAGCAGCGAAGTGTCCTGCGTGACCATGCCGACCTGCGCCCGCAGACTGGTCTGCGTGACCCCGGCGATGTCCTGCCCGTCGATCAGGATCCGCCCGCCCTCGACGTCGTAGAAGCGCAGCAGCAGGTTGACGATCGTGCTCTTGCCGGCGCCGGAGCGCCCGACGAGGCCGATTTTTTCGCCGGCGCGGATCGTGAGCGAGAAGTCCTCGATCACGCTGCGCTCGCCGCCATAGGCGAATCGCACGCGCTCGAAGCGGATCTCGCCGCGCGGCACCTGCAGTGGCTCGGCGCCTTCGCGGTCCACCACGGTGTGGCGGCGCGCCAGCGTGTTGATGCCGTCCTGCACGGTGCCAACGTGCTCGAACAGCGAGGCCAGCTCCCACATGATCCAGTGCGAAATGCCGTTCAACCGCAGCGCCATCGCGGTGGCCGCGGCGACCGCACCTACGCTGACCTGGCCCTGCGTCCAGAGCCACAGCGCGGCGCCGGCTGTGCTGGCGAGCAGCGCCATGCTGAGCAGGTGGTTGGTGACCTCGAAGCCGCTCACGAGGCGCATCTGCGTGTAGGCGGTCTGCATGAACTCCTGCATCGCCGAGCGCGCGTAGCCGGCCTCACGGTTGGCGTGCGAGAAGAGCTTCACCGTGGCGATGTTGGTGTAGGCGTCGGTGACGCGCCCGGTCATCAGCGAACGGGCGTCCGCCTGTGCCGCGGCGACCTTGCCCAGCCGCGGCACGAAGAACACCAGCGCGGCGGCATACAGCGTGAGCCAGCCGAGGAACGGCAGCAGCAGCCAGGCGTCGAAGCTGCCCACGACGGCCACCATGGTCACGAAATAGATCGTGATGAAGACGAGGATGTCGGCCACCGTGAGCCACGTGTCGCGCACGGCCAGTGCGGTCTGCATCACCTTGGTCGCGATGCGGCCGGCGAACTCGTCCTGGTAGAAGCCCATGCTCTGCCGCAGCAGCAGGCGGTGGAAATTCCAGCGCAGCCGCATCGGGAAGTTGGCCGCGAGCGTCTGGTGCTTCAGCATCGTCTGCAACGCCACGACGATCGGGCTCGCGGCCAGGATCGCGGCGAGCAGCAGCAGGCTGCCGCGGTGCTCGGTCCACAGGCGGGCGGGTTCGACGGCGGCCAACCAGTCCACGACCCGGCCGAGCATCGCGAACAGCAGGGCCTCGAACGCCCCGATCACCGCCGTGCAGAGCGTCATGGCCAGGATGTACGGGCGCAGCCCCTCCGAGCAGGCCCAGAGGAACGCGAAGAAGTTCTTCGGCGGCGCCTCGGGCGCGGACTCGGGATAGGGCGTGACGCGTTTTTCGAACCAGCGGAACAAGCGGGTCACCAGTCGGCGCGGGCCAACAGGGTAGCTCAGGCGACGATTGGCGGGGATCCGTCGGCCATGGACAAAAAGGCGCCCTCCGAGGAGGGCGCAATCAGGGGGAGATCATAGGGGCGGGCTGGCCGATGCCAGCCCGCTCGACGTTCAGGCTGCCTTCCGGGCGCGCACGGTCGTCTTGCGGACGGCGCGCTTGGCCTTACGGACGGGCGCAGTCTTCGCGACCGGGACCTCTTCCTCGGCGGTCTCCACGACCTTCGCGTAGGTCTGGGCGGCCACTTTGCGAACGTCGCGGCCGGCGTCCTTGAAGATCGCGAAGGCCCGGGCCGCCTCGTCGACCATGCGGTCGCGGGTCGTGCGCAGCGCCTCGGCCTGCTCCTGCATCAGGTCGATGACGTTGTCGGCGCGCGCGGCACGCTCGAGGCGATTGGCCGCGTCCGTCAACGCAGACGTGACGACCTCGGACTGCAGCTCGATCAGGCCCTGCAGCGCGTTCTGCGAGATGGCGGTCAGCTTCACGCCCGAGCGCGCGATCACGCGGACGGGATCCTTCAGCGACTTGAGGCCTTCCGCCGAACCCGTGGCAGCCCCGCGGGCGGAGTCAACCGGATCCTCGCGGAACTTCTGGGCCTGCTCGGCCAGCAGGTTTTTCTGCTCGGTCATGAAATCCTGGATCTGGGTGAACATGGGAGGCTCCTTGGGTCTTGTTGCACTGCAGCATTTGCTGCAATGCAGCATAGTCCGGCCATGACGCCTGTCAAGTAGGTAGTTGTCGCAGGCCGTGCACCGGCGGTCGGCGGTCGTCCGAACCCGGTCGCGGCCCCTTACAATTGCGCCCCATGCCTCCGGCTCCATCACTGGCCGTCGAATTCTGCGGGCTGCGGCTCGCCTCCCCGATCGTGCTGCTGTCGGGTTGCGTCGGTTTCGGCGAGGAGTACACGCGGGTCGAGGGTTTCTCGAACACCGACGTCGGCGCGATCGTGCTCAAGGGCACCACGCGCGAGCCACGCCTCGGTAATCCGGCGCACCGGGTCTACGAGACCCCAATGGGCATGCTGAACGCGATCGGGCTGCAGAATCCCGGCGTCGACCAGGTCATCGGCCGGATCCTGCCGACGCTCGACTTCGCCGAGACGCGCTTCTTTGCCAACGTCTGCGGCTCGACGATCGACGACTACGTCGAGGTCACGCGGCGCTTCGACGACTCCCCGATCGACGGGATCGAGATCAACATCTCCTGCCCGAACATCAAGGAAGGCGGGGTGCAGTTCGGCAACTATCCGGACATGTCGGCGCGCGTGGTCGAAGCCTGCCGGCGCGTCACGAAGAAGCCGCTGATCACCAAGCTTTCGCCGAACCAGACCGACATCCGCGAGAACGCGCGCCGCTGCATCGAGGCGGGCAGCGACGGGCTCGCGGTGATCAACACGATCATGGGCATGGCGATCGACGTGAAGACCCGCCGCCCGGTGATCGGCAACATCCAGGGCGGCCTGTCGGGGCCGGCAATCAAGCCGATCGCGTTGCTCAAGGTAATGCAGGTGGCCGAGGTTGCGCGGCCGCACGGCGTGCCGATCATCGGCCAGGGCGGCATCTGCACCGCAGAGGACGCGCTCGAGTTCATAATCGCCGGCGCCACAACCGTCGGCGTTGGCACGTCGCTGTTCTACGACCCGCTCGCGTGCCGCAAGATCAACGCCGGCATCGCGGAATACCTCGCCGCGAACGGCCTGATGTCCGTCGGCGAGTTGATCGGCTCGCTGGAGGTTAATAGGGGACATTCACCTATTTTCGCGGCCCGCAACTGCGGACCATGAAAATAGGTGAATGTCCCCTATTAACCTCTACTCGTACCGCAGCGCGGTGATCGGATCGAGCGAGGCTGCGCGGCGCGCCGGCCAGAGGCCGAACACGAGACCCACGGCGACGCTGAAGCCGAAGGCCAGCGTGAGGGCCTCCAGCGTGACGTAGGTCTGCCACCCGGCGAACCGGGCGAGCGCCTGCGCGGCAGCCGTGCCGAGCAGCATGCCGAGCAGCCCCCCCAGCAGGCACAGCAGCACGCTCTCGACCAGGAACTGCGTGAGGATATTGAGCCGCGTAGCGCCGAGCGCCTTGCGGATACCGATCTCGCGCGTCCGCTCGGTCACGGTCACCAGCATGATGTTCATGATGCCGATGCCGCCGACGACGAGGCTGACGCCCGCGATGCCGGCCAGCAGGAAACTGAGGATCTGCGAGGTCTGCTGCTGCGTGGCCAGGAACTGCTTGCGATCGATGATCGAGAAATCGTTGTCCATGCCCGGCCTCAAGCCATGCTCGCGGCGGATCACGCGCTCGATCTCGACCATCGCCTGCGTCAGCTGCGCGCCCGGGGCCGCCTGCACGGCCAGCGTCTGCACCTTGTCGTGGCCGGTGACGCGGTAACGGGACGTGCTGATCGGAATGAACACGTCGTCGTCGGGATTGCCGAAACCGACCGCACCTTTCTTCGCGTAGATGCCGACCACTTCGAACGGCAGGGCCTTGATCATGATCGTGCTGCCGAGCAGCGCGTCGGCCGTCGTCTCCAGCAGCTCCGGAACCTCGCCACCGAGCACGGCGACTCGCCGCCGGCTGCTGTCGTCGATGGCGGTGAACATCCGGCCCGCCTCGATCGAATAGCCGTTCACGGCCGGGTGCTCGGGTGCGGTACCGATGACGCTCAGGTTCAGGTTGCGACCGCCGAGCTTCACCTGCTGGCGGGAGCTCTGCTCGGGGGAGACGGCCGTGACGTTGCGTGCGCCGTCGCGCACTGCCACGGCGTCGTCGGTCGTCAGCACCTGTTGTTCACGGGCGACGCCCTGGGCAAACCGCATGCCGGTCGTCACGGTGATCACGTTCGCGCCGAGCGCCGTGAGTTGCTCGTCGACCGCGCGTTGCGCGCCCGTGCCAAGCGCCAGCATCGTGATCACCGCCGCGACGCCGATGATCACGCCGAGCATGGTCAGCGCAGCGCGAAACAGGTTGCCGCGGATCGACGTCAGCGCGACGCGGAGGACCTCGAGCATTTCAGCGGCCCCGCGCCGGCGCGCCGCCCGGCTGCGGCGTCGCCTGCTGTTCCTGCGGCCGTTGCGTGATGCCGGGAATCCCGCCCCGGCTGCGCATGAAGTTCTGCAGCCGCTCCTGGGTTTCGATCAGGCTCGAACTCGGCAGCACGAGCACGACGTCGCCATCGGCGAGACCCTGCGTGACCTCGACGCGATCGAGGTCGGTCATGCCGGTCACGATCGGCACTGGCGTCAAGGCACCGCTGCGATCGACCACCACCCAGAACGCGCGGCCCAGGCTCACCGCGTTCTCGCTCGCCGACCCGCCGCTACCCGGCCCGGCAGACGCACCGGGCGGTGCGACGCTCGCGCGGATCGACGCCGCATCGACGCCAATGATCGCGGCCGTCGTGTCGATGTCGCGCTCGGTTCGCAGCGCCGTGACGGGAACGGTCAACACGTTCTCGCGTCGCGCGACGTCGAAGTCGGCCTCGACGTTCATCCCGGGCCGCAGCAGCCGTTCCTCGTTCGGCAGCGAGATCAGCACCGGGAACAGCGTGACGTTCTGTTCGACGATCGCCTGCGGCTCGATCTTCTCGATGGTGCCGGCGAAGCGCTTGCCGGGGTACGAAGCCACGCTGATGCCCGCCTTCATGCCCGGCTCGAGCTTGCCGATGTCGGTCTCGTCGACCCGGGCGCGCACCCGCACCTCGCCGAGGTCCGCCATCGTCATCAGCAGCGTGCCGCCACCGACATCCATCGTCGGCGACGAGATGACCTGGCCTCGCTCGACCCGCTTGCTGAGGATCGTGCCGTCGGTGGGCGCGCGGACTTCGGTGTCGTCGAGGGCAATGCGCGCATTCTCGACTGCGACCTTGGCCGCGACCACTTCGGACTGGGCCGTCGCCACGTTCAGCACCAGCTGGTCGTAATCCGCCTGGTTGATCCAGGCGTTGGTGAGCAGTTTCTCGCCACGCTCGAGCTGGCCGCGCGCGTTGACGAGCTTGGCCTGGGCCGCCTTCGATTGCGCCAAGGCCTGGTCGAAGCGATTCCGG
>Ga0209391_10000726_pt1 | contig 16235 bp, 14 predicted proteins | sample PPLLak3March2015_FD_187246 | JGI IMG/M metagenome (GOLD analysis project Ga0209391, IMG submission 187246) | Freshwater sediment microbial communities from Prairie Pothole Lake near Jamestown, North Dakota, USA - PPLs Lake P7 Core (1) Depth... | ecosystem: Environmental > Aquatic > Freshwater >... | reverse complement strand
CGTCGGTCTCGCGCAGGAAGTTCGCAAAGCTCATGGTGGTCAGCGATTCGGTGGGGTGCATGATTCGTCCCTGCCTTCAATCGATCAGCTTGAATTCGACGGGCACGATGGCCCAGGCGCGCACGGCCACGCCGTTGCGCTTCGCCGGTTCGAAGCGCCACTCGCGAACGGCCTCGATGGCGGCCTGGTCGAGCGACGCCTCGCCGCTCGACTCGCCCACGGTGACCTCCTGGGGCCGGCCGTTCTCGCCAACGAGCACGCGGATCTTCACCCGCCCCTCGATGCCGAGGCGCAGGCAGCGCGGCGGGTACACGGGTGGCCGCATGTCCACGAGCTTGAGGTTCCAGAGAACCGGGGTTTCCTCCACCGGCGCCGCCTCGGCGTAGAGCGGCTCGTCGTCGCCCGAGCCCTCCGGCATCGGCGGCCCAGGCACGCCCGGCAGCAGCTCGTCGCCGATCTCGTATTTCTTGACCTGGGTGTCGGGCGGGACCGGGTCGGTGGTCGGCGTATCGACGAGAATCGGCACGGGCCGCGTCTGGCGTGGCCGGTTCTCGACGGCGTCGGTGGGAGGCGGTGCGTCCGCCGGCCGCGGCTGGAGCGCGGGCGGGAGTCGTGGCGGCGGCAGCTTCTGCAGGCTGACCTGGAACACCGGTGGGGCTTCGAGCGCCACGGTCTCGGGCGGCGCGACCAGGAGTCGTGCAATCCCGCTCAGGTGCAGCGCAGTCACGGCCATCAGCACGCCCGCCGCGCCCCAGGTCAGGCGCTCGTCGTGGACGTAGCGGTCGATGCGCATCGGTGACCGGGACTTGCGTCCCTCCGGTTTGGAAGCGATCGCCTCGGAATTTACCGGATTTCAGGTTCCGGGGCTGCGACCGGTCGCAGCCAGAAGTACCTATCGGACCAGCGAGTTACCGCAGCACGGTCCAGATCAGGTAGCCGACCACGAGGATGCCCAGAGTGGCCCAGCCGATGCCGTCCACGTAGCGGCGGATGTGGTGCTCGATCGGGGCTCCACCCCAGCGCACCAGTCCCGCCACCAGCAGGTAGCGGGCCCCACGGCCGACGAGCGAGCCGAGGGTGAAAGGTACGAGACCCATGTGGGCCGCCCCCGCCGCGATCGTGAACACCTTGTAGGGGATCGGCGTGAAGCCCGCGGCGAAGATCGCCCAGAATCCGTAGCGCTCGAACCAGTCATGCGCCGTCTCGAAGTGGCCCCAGTAGCCCACCCGATGCAACAGCGGCGTGACGGACTCGAGCGCGACGTAGCCGATCGCGTAGCCGAGCAGTCCGCCGAGCACCGACGTGACGGTGGTCAACGCGGCGAGGCGCCACCAGCGTTGCGGACGCGCGAGCGTCATCGGCGCGAGCAGGACGTCCGGGGGTACCGGAAAGAACGACGACTCCGTGAAGCTGACGACGGCGAGATAGCGTTCTGCGTGAGGGTGCCGGCTCCAGTGCAGGGCGCGGTCGAACAGCCGGGAGAAGATCTTCATCCGCAGGATTTTAGCGGGAGACTACGCGCCGAACCCAGTCGACCTAATGGGCCTGGCTCAAATGTGCGAAATGGTCGGTCCTGCCTCTCGTGGCCGACGAGGACTCAGGGCGCGGCTGCAGCGCCCCACGGCGGCGGGGGCGGCGCGACCGGCGTCGTGAGGTCGAACTCGACGCGGAACAGCCGACCCGGACGCGCGAGTTCGTAAACGTAGCGTTGCGCCGGGACGAGCTCGAGCGACCAGACGTTGGCGACCGACGCCTTGAGTCCCTGCTGCTCGAACAACGCCTTCGACTCGGCGTCGGCCGGGAACTCCTGCCGCGTTGCCGTGCCCGGCGCCGTGGTGTCGCCACCGTACAGGGTCAGCACGTCCGGTGAGCCGTCCTCGTGACGGTGATCGTGCTTCAGGCGCAGGCCGTCGTCGATGTGGGTGATGACCCACGTGCGCGAGCGATCCTCGCCGACGTGGAAGGGGACGCGGATCTCGCCCGGCGTGCATTCGCGCACGTGCATCACCAGCGTCTTGCCCTCGAAGGGATCGGGCGGTGACCGGGGGGTGGCCGCGGGCTCGTTGGCGACGATGCGCCCGGCATAGGCCTTGCCGCAGTGTTCTGCGAGGGCGGCCATGAAAGCGTCGGCCGGGGCGATGACCGCCTTCGTCGGCACCACCGCAAAGGCAGGTGCAAGCGCCAGGCAGAGGAGCACGGCGGACGTTGCGGCGGTGCACTTGCGCATGGGCATTCCTCCGGCACATGAACGACAATCGGACCTCCGGGCCCGCACTCAGCCTACCCGATGCCGCCGAAGCCGTCCCGACTGCCCACCTCGCTGCTGATCGCCTTCGGGCTGGTCAACCTGCCGCTGTCGATGCTGATGTCGCCCACGGCCGCGGTGCTACCGAACTTCTACCTCGACTACAGCTCGATCACGCTCGCGGGCCTCGCCACGGCCACGCTGGTCGCGCGCCTCTTCGACGGCCTCACCGACCCGCTCATCGGTTACCTCTCCGACCGCTCGGGCCGGCGCAAGCCCTGGATGATCGCGGGGGCGGTCGTAGTCGCGGCCGGCGCATGGTTCCTGTACAACCCGCCGCCCACGGCCGGGCTCGGGCACCTGGTGACCTGGTACCTCGTGGTGACGCTCGGCTGGACGCTGGTCGAGATTCCGCACACGGCGATGGCGGCGGAACTCTCGCGCGACTACCACGAGCGGTCGCGCATCGCGCTGTGGCGGCAGTTGCTCGGATTCGCGGGCGGCGTGCTGTTCATGGTCGCGCCGATGCTGCTCCTGTCGGGTACGACGAAATTCACGCCTGAGGTCATGCGCGCGATCGCGGCCTTCATCATGGTCAGCCTGCCACTCGCCGTGCTGCTGCTGTGCCGGGCGGTTCCGGAACCGACGAGGCGCGCGGTCTCGCGGCGGGTGCGCGCGGCCGACCTCTATCGCGCGCTGCTCGAAACGCCGCCGCTCAGGTATTTCCTCGCCACGCAGGTGCTGTTCGGGCTCGCCACCGGCGCCGTGGCGAGCCTGTTCGTCATCTACGCCAGCCGCTACCTCGGGCTCGGCGACAAGGTGCCGCAGATCGCGCTGCCGATGACGCTCGCGATGGCCCTCGGCATGCCGTTGTGGCTCGGTGTCATGCGGCGGCTCGAGAAGCACCGCGCGTGGAGTCTTGCAGCCGCCGGGATGATCGTGACGCTGCTGGCGGTGCTGCTGATCGAGCCCGGGCCCGGCGCGCTCGCGCCGATGGCAGCGATCATGGCGTGCTTCGGCTTCTTCCTCGGCCTCTCGTCGATCGCGCTGCCGTCGCTGCTCGCCGACATCGTGGATTACGATGCCTGGCGCAACCGGCAGGAGCGCGCGGCGATCTTCTTTTCGTTCCAGGCGATCGTGACCAAGCTCAACCAGGGCGTGGGCGCCGCCGTCGCGCTCGCGATCCCGACGCTGTTCGGGTTCGATGCCGGACACCCAGTCACGCCCGCGGCCGCGCTCGGGCTCAAGGTTGCGTTCGTCGCCTGGCCCTGCCTGCTGCTCGTGCCGATGCTGCTGCTGGCCTGGCGCTACCCGCTCGATCGGCGTGCGCACGGCGTGCTTGCACGCCGGCTCGCCTCCCGCCCGGAGATCCCTGCATGACACCCGAAGAATTCCGCCGTCTCGGTCACCAGGTCGTGGACTGGATCGCCGATTACCGCGAGCGCGTCGACAGCCTTCCAGTGATGTCGCAGGTCAGCCCGGGCGAGATCAAGGCTCAGCTGCCGGCGTCGCCGCCCGTGGCCCCGGAGGGCTTCGAAGCCATCCTCGGCGACCTCGATCGCGTGATCCTGCCGGGCCTTTCGCACTGGCAGCATCCGCGCTTCTTCGGCTATTTCCCCTCGAACGGGGAGCTTGCCTCGGTGCTCGGCGACTACCTGAGCACCGGCCTCGGCGTGCTTGGACTGTCCTGGCAGTCGAGCCCGGCCCTGACCGAGGTCGAGGAGGTGGTGACCGACTGGATGCGGCAGATGGTCGACCTGTCGGAGTCATGGAGCGGCGTCATCCAGGACACCGCGTCGAGCTGCACGCTGGTGGCGTTGCTCTGTGCCCGCGAACGGGCGAGCGGCTTCTCGCTGGTGCGCGGTGGACTGCAGGGGGAAGCCGCGCCGCTCGTCGTGTACGTCTCTGCACACAGCCACAGCTCGGTGGAAAAGGCCGCCCTGCTGGCGGGTTTCGGCCGCGACAACATCCGCGTCATCGGCACGGACGGCATCCACGCGATGCGTGCGGACCTGCTCGAGGCGGCGATCCGTGCCGACAGCGCCAGCGGCCGCCGACCCTGTGCGGTGGTGGCCACAAGCGGCACGACCACCACCACCGCCTTCGATCCGCTGGAATCCATATCCTCGGTCGCACACGAGCACGGCCTGTGGATGCACGTGGACGCCGCAATGGCGGGTTCCGCCATGATCCTGCCCGAGTGCCGCGCGCTGTGGCACGGCGTCGAGGGCGCCGATTCGCTGGTGATGAACCCACACAAGTGGCTCGGCGTGGCCTTCGACTGCTCCCTGTACTACGTGCGCGATCCCGAGCACCTCGTGCGTGTCATGAGCACCAACCCGAGCTACCTGCAGAGCGGCGTGGACGGACGCGTGAAGAACCTGCGCGACTGGGGTATCCCGCTCGGGCGGCGGTTCCGGGCGCTGAAGCTGTGGTGCCTGATCCGCGAGCAGGGCGTGGAGGGCCTGCAGCGGCGCCTGCGCCGCGACCTCGACAACGCCCGCTGGCTGGAGGCGCAGGTCCGAGGCGCACCGGACTGGCGCGTGCTCGCACCCGTGGCACTGCAGACGCTGTGCCTGCGCCACGAGCCGCCGGGACTCGAGGGTGAGTTGCTGGATCGCCACACGCTCGGCTGGGCCGAGCGCGTCAACGCCTCGGGCCAGGCCTACGTGACGCCCGCCGTGCTGGAGGGGCGGTGGATGGTGCGCGTCTCGGTCGGCTCGCTCACCACCGAGCGCGAGCACGTCGCCTCACTGTGGGACCTGCTGCGCGAGGCGGCGGGCGCCGCCTGAGCGAGCGGCGTCAGGGCAGGGCGGCGCCGACGGCGAGCGACGTCGGTGCGCCGGGCCCCACGGGCCAGCCGAGCAGCAGCCAGGCGATGAACAGCAGCGACCACCCGACCAGGAAGGTGAGGGAGTAGGGCAGCATCAGTGAGACGAGTGTGCCGATGCCGGCCTTGGCGACGTAGCGCTGCACGAAGGCGATGATCAGCGCGAAGTAACTCATCATCGGCGAGATCACGTTCGTCACCGAGTCGCCGACGCGGTAGGCCGTCTGCGTCACCTCCGGCGGGTAGCCGAGCAGCATGAACATCGGCACGAACACCGGCGCCATCAGCGCCCACTTGGCCGAGGCCGAGCCCATCACCAGGTTGATCACGGCCGACAGCAGGATGAAGGCCAGCATCAGCGGCACCTGGTGCAGCCCCGCGCTCTTGAGGAACTGTGCGCCCTCGACGGCCATGATCAGCCCGAGGTTGGTCCAGTTGAAGAACGCGACGAACTGGGCGGCGAAGAACACCAGCACCATGTAGCCGCCGAGCGTGGACATCTGCTGGCTCATGCCGCGGATCACGTCGCGGTCGCTTTTCACCGTGCCCGCCCCGACGCCGTAGGCGACGCCGAGTCCCACGCCGAAAATGAAGATGATCGCCACGATGCCCTTGAGGAACGGCGAATGCAGCACGCTGCCGTCCTGCGGGTCGCGCAGGAAGCCGTCGGCTGGCAGCAGGCCCCACAGCAGCAGCCCCGTCATCAGCGCAAACAGCGCCGCCGCGAAGCGCAGGCCGCGCTTCTCGGCGGGCGTGAGCGGCTTCACGAGGTCGTCGGACGGCGAATCGTCGGGCGCGGCGGTGTAGGCGCTGTCCGCCAGGCGGGGCGCCACCAGTCGCTCCGTCACCCACCAGCCGAGACCGGTGATCAGGAACGTCGAGACGAACATGAAGTAGTAGTTCGCTGCAGGGCTCACGACATAGGTGGGATCGATGATGCGTGCCGCCTCCTGCGAGAGGCCGGCGAGCAACGGGTCGATGGTGCCGAGCACGAGGTTGGCACTGTAGCCGCCCGAGACGCCGGCGAATGCCGCGGCGAGGCCGAGCACCGGGTGGCGGCCGGCGGCCTTGAAGATCAGCGCTGCGAGAGGCACCAGCAGCACGTAGCCGACCTCGCTCGCGGCGTTCGAGAGCACGCCGCAGAACACCACGACGGGGGTGAGCAGGGCACGGGGCGACTTGAGCACCAGCATGCGCATCACCGCGCCGATCAGCCCGGAGACCTCGGCCACGCCGATGCCGATCATGGCGACCAGCACCGTACCGAGCGGAGCGAAGCTGGTGAAGTTGGTGACGAGCCCGGTCAGTATGCGGTGCAGTCCGTCCACGGACAGCAGGCTCACCGGCTCGATGAGCTTGCCCGTCGTGGGGTGCGCGACTGTGAGGTCGAACTGGGCCGCGAGCCCCGACAGCAGCACCACGGCGAGGGCGAGCAGCGCGAACAGCGTCGTCGGATCGGGCAGCGCGTTGCCGACCCGCTCGACCACGTCGAGGAAGCGGTTGACGGCGCCGCGGCTGCGCACGGGCTCTGCCTTCTTGTTCTCAGCCATCGATCCTCCGGGGCGCGAGCGGCGGATTACACCGGAATTCCCCGCTCCGCGACAGGGTCGCGAGCGTGTCGCCAAACTTCGGCGACCAGCAGGTTGGCGTGATGATTTGGCATGGCGCGGCTCCGGTGGCAGCATGGCAGGGCAGGCCGGGACCGGCCACCCTAAGGGGCGCTCGCAAGGTGCGACGGGACACGTGATCAAGCTCAAGAACTGGTTTGTCAGCACGTTCGGCGCCGCGCCGGCCGAGGACGCAGCCGCGCAGGAACACGCGCGGAACCTCGCAGTCGCGGCGCTGTTGGTGGAAGTGCTGCGAGCCGACTACGACGTCGCCGCCGGCGAGCGACGCCAGGTGCTCGAATCGATCCGGGAGGTGCTCGGCCTCGAGAGCGCGGAGTGCGAAGCGCTGCTCGCGTCAGCCGACTGGATGGTGGACGGTGCCCACGACCTGCACCAGTTCACGTCCCAGCTCAACCGCACCCTGTCCCACTCGGAGAAGCTGCAACTGCTGGAGCAGTTGTGGCGCGTCGCACAGGCCGACGAGACCGTGCACCATTACGAGGAACACCTGATTCGCCGGGTCGCTGACCTGCTGCACGTCTCGCACCGGGAGTTCATCGTCGCCAAGCTGCGCTCGACCGGCGACTGATCCGGTGCGCCTCCGTCCGTGTCTCAGGCCGCGCGTGGCCGTGCGACGCGACTTTCCGTGTGCCGTTCGCAGAAGGCACGTAGTGCGGCGCGCTCCGCGGACGACTCGCGGGTCCACGGCAGCAGGTGAGGGGAACGCGGGACGCGATCGAACCAGAAGCGGCCGGATTGTCCGCGGGCGGCCTTGCTCGCGGCCAACCAGACGACGGTGTCGGCGCCCTCGGCCGGCGTACGCAGCCGGTCACGCATCGCGGACCAGAACCGGGGCAACGAGCTGCGTACCGCCGGAGTGTCGGCCCAGCCCGGATGCATGGCGCTCACCGTGCCGCCGGGCAGGTCCGCGGCGAGCACCCGCGCCAGCACCACCTGCATCCGCTTGGTCTGCGCGTACGCCTTGACGCCATCATAGGGGCGATGCTGCCATTCGACGTCGGCGAGCGACAGCCGTTGCGCGTACATGCCGCCCGAGGAAACGAAGATCACCCGTGGGTCCGCGGAGGTGCGCAGCTTCGGCAGCAGCGCCTTCGTGAGTCGCCAGGGCCCGAGCACGTGAGTGGCAAGCGTGAGCTCGTGTCCGTCGCTGGACAGGAGGCGTTCGGCCGGCAGCACGCCGGCATTGTGCACGAGGACGTCGACCTGCGGCGCCTTGAAGGAGGACGCGAACTTGCGGACCGAATCGGGATCTGCGACATCGAGCAGTCCGAGGTGAACGCGTCGCGAGCCCGTCCGCCGCCTCACCTCGTGCAGCGCGGCCTCGCCGCGTTTGCGACCGCGACACAGCATCCACACGGTCGCGCCTCGCTCTGCAAGGCTCGCGGAGGTCTCGAAGCCGATGCCCGAGTTTGCGCCAGTCACCAGGCACACGCGACCGGCCAGGTCGACCGCGAGGTCATCCGGATCGAAGGCGGCTTCGTGTCGAACGAAGCCGCCGCGGTCGAACGAAAAGAAGACAGAGGCGTCGAGCAGCCGGTTGCAGCCGGTGCGGATCGGGTTCGGCGTCATGCCGACCCTTTCGTCGGGACCGCGCGGTCGGATTGTCCCGCGCGGCGGTGAACGCTTACATGCCCGGCGGCTTGTGCGAGACCCGTGCGGCACCGTCGGTGTGAATGGCGGCCTCGTCGGCGACCGTGAACGTCACCTCGAGCGGCTTGCCGCTGCTGTCGTTGTTGCTCGCCACCTGCACGACGTACGGCGCGTCGCGCGTCCAGAGCATGGCGGTGGAACGCGCCTGGATCGACGAATCGTCGCGGCGGACCGAGTCGAAGTCGCCGAACGTCGTGCGCGAACGGTTGACGACCGCGAGCAGGGCGGGCAGCGAGGCATCCATGTGCGCGGTCACGCTGCCGAGCGTGCCATCTGAGCCAATCAGAAAACACAACTGCTTGGTCTGGTGCTGGGCGGGCAGCTTGAGCAGCGACTGGCGGCTCGCGACGCAGTACTCGGCCCGGCCCTCCTCATCCTCGGTCCACGCGCCACCCGGATACTTGGCCTCGATGGCGGCCTTGCTCGAGTTCCAGCCCAGGCCGAACACGCCGCCCCGATACTGGTCGCCGACCGGTCCGGCCATGGCGACGCTTGCAACCAAGGTTCCCACAGCGCCCGAACAGGCTGCCGAGAGCGAAAATCCATGCATGAGCGTGTCTCCAGAATATGACCGTCGCCGGAGTCTAACCGGACCCCGACGGAATCCTGCCGATGTTGAGTGAAATCCACGAGCCGCGTCTCAGTTGGCGGCCCGGGTAATGGCTGTTCACCGAACGCTCGCGATCATAGCCGCCTCACCGGGCCCCGTCAGCGTCATTTGCGGCGTCTGCAGCGGGCAGGTCGTCGGGCGAATCGAGGGTGAGCGCGGCATTCGCCATGGGAACCCGGACCAACCGATCCACGTTGCGCCGGAGGACCTGCCGCGGATCGCGATCGCCGCGCAGTTCCATCAGGTCGGTGAAGGCCCAGCGCGGGAAGATGGCGGGCAGACCGGGCGCCCCGCCGTGGAGCGCAGCGGCGATCAGCACCGGGTGCCGGCGCCACGATGCAAACAATCGCCTGAGGTCGTCCGCGGTGACGGCAAACTGGTCGCCGAGCAGGAGCAGCAGAGCCTCGCAGCGCGGCGGCGCGCTCCGCACGGCCGCTCGGAGGGTGCTGGCCAGCCCCTCCGCCCAGTCGCGGTCAACCACCACGGAGGCGGGCGAAAGGCGCAGGGCCGGCGCGACCTCCCGGGCGTGGGCGCCGAGAACGACCGTGACGGAGTGTCCTGCCACCACGGCGGCATTCGCCACGGCACGATGCAGCACCAGCGCTCCCCCGAGGCGCGCGAGCTGCTTCGGGCTGCCATGGCGCGTGGACGGCTCCGCGGCCAGGATCGCGGCGTGCAGTCCGAGGGAATCCCCGTCGTCCATGGGCGCTAGTTTGCCTGCTGCGCGGCGAGCAGATACAGTCTTTCGACCTGTCGCCGGATACCCGAGCCGAAGGAGTCCTCTCCGCCCGAGCCGCATTCGGCCCGTCGCGTGGCTGCGACCCGCCGGCGCGATCCCGTGGGCGGCTGAACGAGAGGGCGTGGAGCGTGGAAGCCTGGAAAGTCCATAAGTTCGGCGGATCGAGCGTCGCCGACGCGGCCTGCATGGAGCGGGTCGCGCAGATCATCGAGGGCGACGCGACGCCGCGCAAGGCGGTGGTGCTGTCGGCCTGCCGTGGTGTCACGGACGCGTTGCTGATGCTGGTCTCCCTCGCCGAGCAGCAGGACCCGTCGCTCGACGATCGCATCCGGGAGCTGCGCGACCGACACGTCGGCGTTGCCCGCGAGCTGCTCGCCGGCCCCCTGCTCGACGAGTTCGTGGCCGAACTCGACGGCGACTGCCGCGATGTCGCGGGCATCCTGCAGACGGTGCGGCTGGTGCGCTCCGCCTCCACGACCATGCGCGACCTGATCGCGGGCTACGGCGAGCTGTGGTCCACGCGCATCTTCGAGCGCGCGCTGCGCAGCCGCGGCCGGACCAGCGGGCAGGTGCTCTGGCTCGACGCACGCCGAGTCCTGCTGGTCGAGTGGGGTCCGCTCGGTCCCGGCGTGCGCTGGGACCAGGCACGGGCCAACCTGGAGCAGGCCCTGCCCGCCGACTTCGTCGGAACCGTCGTGGTCACCGGCTTCATCGCCACGGACACCCAGGGGCTGCAGACCACGCTCGGCCGCAACGGCAGCGACTTTTCGGCGTCGATCTTCGGCGCGCTGCTCGACGCCGCCGAGATCGTCATCTGGACCGACGTGGACGGCGTGCTGAGCGCCGACCCGCGCCTCGTGCCGGAGGCCCAGGTCATCGAGGCGCTCTCCTACAACGAGGCGATGGAGCTCGCCTATTTCGGCGCCAAGGTCATCCATCCACAGACCATGGCGCCGGCGGTCCACAAGCGCATCCCGATCTGGATCCGCAACACGTTCGCGCCGCAGGCCGCGGGCACGGTGATCCACGACCGCACTGCGCCCGCGCCGCTGGTCAAGGGCATCACGACGGTCGAGCGCATCGCGCTCGTGAACCTCGAGGGCGCGGGCATGATCGGCGTGCCGGGCACCGCCCACCGCCTGTTCGGTGCGCTGCGCGAGGAGGGGATCTCGGTGATCCTGATCTCGCAGGGCAGTTCCGAGCACTCGATCTGCTTCGCCGTGCCGGAAGTGGAGGCCGAGCGGGCCGAGCGGGTCGTGCGCCGCGCCTTCGACCCCGAGCTGCGCGAGGGCCAGATCCAGAGCATCGAGGTCAACCGCAGCTGCAGCATCCTCGCCGTCGTGGGCGACGGCATGGCCGGCGCGCACGGCGTGGCCGCCCAGGTGTTCGGCGCGCTCGGCAACGCTGGCGTGAGCGTGCGTGCCATCGCCCAGGGCGCCTCGGAGCGCAACATCTCGGTCGTGATCGACGGGCGCAACAGCGCCCGCGCCCTGCGCGCGGTGCACTCGGGCTTCTACCTCTCGGCCCACACGGTCTCGATCGGCCTGATCGGGCCCGGGCTCGTCGGCGGCGCGCTGCTCGACCAGCTGGCCTCGCAGGTCGAGCGGCTGCGGCGCGACCTCAACCTCGACCTGCGCGTCCGTGCCATCGCCGGGTCGCGGACCATGCGCCTGAGCGCCGGCGCGATCGATCTCGGCGGCTGGCGCGACGCCTTCGCAGCGGGCGGCGATCCCGTGGACCTCGACGCCTTCGCGGAGCACGTGCACGCCGACCACCTCCCGCACGCGGTGATCATCGACTGCAGCGCGAGCACCGCGGTGGCCGCGCGCTACGCGCACTGGCTGTCCGAGGGCATTCACGTCGTAACGCCCAACAAGAAGGCCAACAGCGCCGCTTACGGCGAGTTCGAGCGCATTCGCGAGGCGCGCCGGATCACCGGCGCCCACTACCTGTACGAAGCCACGGTCGGCGCCGGCCTGCCGGTGATCCAGACGCTGCGCGACCTTCGCGAGACCGGCGACGAGATCCGCCGCATCGAAGGCATTTTCTCGGGTACGCTCGCCTACCTCTTCAACACCTGGGACGGCAGCCAGCCGTTCTCCTCGGTGGTGCGGCAGGCCAAGGCGCTCGGCTACACGGAGCCCGACCCGCGCGACGACCTCTCGGGCATGGACGTCGCGCGCAAGCTGATCATCCTCGCCCGGGAAATGGGACTCGCGCTCGAGCTCTCGGACGTTCGCGTCGAGAGCCTCGTACCGGCGGCGCTCGCGAGCGGCGGGGTGCAGGACTTCCTCGCACGCCTCGACGAATTCGACGCGCCGATGCTCGCGCGCCTCGAGGCGGCACGCGCCCGCGGCCACGTGCTGCGCTACGTGGGCGCCGTCGGTGCGGACGGGCGGGCCGAGGTGGGCGTGGTGGAGCTGCCCGTCGTGCACCCGTTCGCCAACATCGCCCTCACCGACAACATCGTGCGCTTCCAGACCGCACGCTACGACCAGAACCCGCTGATCGTCCAGGGACCGGGCGCCGGCCCCGCCGTCACCGCGGCGGGCGTCTTCGCCGACCTGCTGCGGGTCTGCGCCTACCTTGGGGCTCGCTTGTGACGAGCCGACGTGAGCGGGCGACGGCGTTTGCGCCGGCGAGCGTCGGTAACGTCGCGGTCGGCTTCGACATCCTCGGCCACTCGGTCGCGGCGCTCGGCGACCGCGTCACGGCCACGCGTCGCGCCGAGCCCGGCGTGTCGATCCGCTCGATCCGCGGCGTGGTCGAGGACCTGCCCCTCGTCGCCGAGCGCAACACGGCGGGCATGGCCGCGCTGGCGCTGGCGCGCGGACTCGGCCTCGCGCACGGCTTCGAACTCGAGGTGGAGAAGGGCATTCCGCTGGGCTCGGGCCTCGGCGGTTCAGCCGCCTCGGCCGTGGCGGCCGTCGTGGCCGCGGCGGCGCTCGTCGAGCAGCCGCTCGACCGCACGCAGCTGCTGCGCTTCGCCATGCAGGGCGAGAAGGTCGCAAGCGGCTCGGTGCACGCGGACAACATCGCGCCGTCCCTCTATGGCGGCCTGGTGCTGACGGTGGGCATCGACGACCCGCACGTGAAGCAGATTCCCGTGCCCGCGAGCGTGCGCTGCGTGCTCGTGCACCCGCACATGGTGCTCGCGACGCGCGAGGCGCGCGCCATCCTGAGCCCCACGGTCGCGCTGTCGGACGTCATCTGGCAGCAGGCCAATCTCGCCGGTTTCCTGGCCGGCTGCTACACCGACGACCTGCCGCTGATCCGTGAGTCGTTGCTCGACGTGGTGATCGAGCCGCAGCGGCAGGTGCTGATCCCGGGTTTTGCGGAGGTGAAGCAGGCCGCGCTCGCAGGCGGGGCGCTCGGCTGCTCGATCTCGGGCGCGGGTCCCACAGTGTTTGCGTGGGCCGAGGCTCCGGCGGCCGAAGCGGTGCGGGAGGGCATGGTCGCCGCCTTCCGCCGGCACGGGCTCGACAGCGACAGCTGGGTCTCCGCACTCGACCCGACGGGTGCGCGAGTCGTGGAAGACTGATGCGCTACGTCAGCACCCGCGATCGCCTGCACGCGGCAGGGCTCGGTACGGCCATCGCCCGCGGGCTCGCGCCGGACGGTGGGCTGTACGTGCCGGAGGCGCTGCCGCGGATCCTGCCCGGCGAACTCGGGGATCCTGCCGACTTGCCAACGCTCGCCGAACACCTGCTGCGGCCCTTTGCCGCCGGCGACGTCATGGCAGGACGGCTCGCCGAGATCACTCGCGACGCATTCGACTTCCCGGCCCCCGTGGTCGAGGTCGACGGCGCCGGCGGACCGCTGTCGGTGCTCGAGCTGTTCCACGGTCCGACGGCGGCGTTCAAGGATTTCGGGGCGCGCTTCCTCGCCGCGACGCTCGAACGCATCCCGCGCGAGGACCCGCGCCGGCTCACCATCCTCGTCGCGACCTCGGGCGACACCGGTGGTGCGGTCGCGGCGGCGTTCCACGGTCGTCCGTGGGCGAACGTTGTGGTGCTGTACCCACGAGGGCTCGTCTCGGCCCGCCAGGAGAAGCAGCTCTCCTGCTGGGGCGGCAACGTGCGCACGCTGTCGGTCTCGGGCAGCTTCGACGATTGCCAGCGCATGGTGAAGGACGCCTTCGTCGACCCGGAGCTCGCCTCGTCGATGCAGCTGTCCTCCGCCAACAGCATCAACGTGGGGCGCCTGCTGCCGCAGATGGTCTATTACGCGAAGGCCAGCCTCGAGCTCGAGCGGCGCGACGGCACGGCACCCAATTTCATCATCCCGACCGGTAATCTCGGTAACGCGCTCGCCTGCGTGTGGGCCCGGGAGGCGGGCCTGCCGATCGGCGAGATCGTGCTCGCGAGCAACGCGAACCTGACGGTGCCGGACTTCCTCGCGAGCGGCGAGTGGCGACCGCGGGCGAGCATCCCGACGCTCGCCTCCGCCATGGACGTCGGCAACCCGAGCAACATGGAGCGGCTGCGCTGGCTCTTTCCCGAGGCCGCCGTGCTGCGGCAGAAGGTCGCCGCGCAGTCGGTGAGTGACGAGGAGATCCGCGCGACCATCCAACGGGACCACCGCGAGCTCGGGCAGACCTGGTGCCCGCACACCGCGACGGCCGCCTGCGTTTACCGTCGCCTCGACGCGCGTCGGCGCTCGGCTCGCTGGGTGCTCGTCGCCACGGCGCACCCGGCCAAGTTCAACGACGTGGTCGAGCCGCTCATTGGCGAGGCCGTGCCGGTGCCCGACGCACTCGCGGCGCTGCTCGCTCTGCCCTCGCGCCAGGTGGAGATCGAGCCCGGGCTCGAGGCGCTTCGCACCGTACTTGTAGGTTGCGTATGAACCTGTTCCTCGGTCTGCCACTGTGGCTCTGGGTGCTGTTGGGCATCGGCCTCCTGGCCGCTGCATTCGTCTTCGCGCGTGACCGTTATCGCCAGGCGCGGGCGCGGCGGGCGATCGACAACGTGATCTCGTCGGTCGCCTACGACGAGCTGCGCAATGTGCTCCTGCCGAGCAGCACGGGCGAGCAGATCCACGTCAACTACCTGCTTCTCACCCAGCGGGGCCTGCTGGTCATCGACCTGTTCGACGTGCAGGGCCTCGTGTTTGCCGGGGACAAGATGTTGCAGTGGTCGGTGTTCGGGCCGAAGCGGCACTTCACCTTCAGCAATCCGCTGCCCATGCTCGAGGAGCGCGTGACGGCGGGCCGCCTGCTGGCGGGCGACACGCCGGTGGAAGGGCGGGCGGTATTCTCGATGCGCGGTGAGTTCCCGAAGGGCCGGCCGGACACCGTGCTGCGGCTCGACACGCTGCAGGATGAATTCCCGGCCGTGGACCGAACCCAGGGCGGCGTCGCGGCGGCCCTTGCACCCGTTTGGGAGCGCATCCGAAAGGCCGCCCAGCCGAATCCGCTCGCCGGCTGACGCGGCGGGTCGAGCGGCCTGCGGTGGGCGGCTGCCGGTCAGGCCGCGGCCCGCTGTTCCCGGAAGGCGTGGTCGGCCAGTACCCGCGAGACGCAGGCGGTGAGACGGCGCGCGGTCTCGAGGTGCAGGAACTCGTTCGGGCCGTGGGCGTTCGATTGCGGCCCGAGCACGCCCGTCACGAGGAACTGCGTTCCCGGGAAGCGTTCACCGAGCATGCCCATGAACGGAATGCTGCCGCCCGTGCCCATGTACATCGCGTCGCGGCCGAAGAAATCCCGCGACGCCGCCTGCATGGACCGCTCGAGCCACGGCGCCAGCGCCGGCGCATTCCACCCGCCCATCGCGGACTCGACCTTGAAACTGACCCGCGTTCCGTACGGCGGATCGCGCTCCAGCGTCCGCTGGATGGCGGCGGCCGCCCGTGACGGCGCCAGGGTGGGCGGCAGTCGGAACGACAGCTTGAGCGTCGTCTGCGGGCGCAGCACGTTGCCCGCGCTGCGGAAGGCGGGCAGGCCGTCCGCGCCGGTGATGCTGAGGGTCGGCCGCCAGTTGTTGTTGAGCAGCAGCTCGAAGGGATCGTTCGATACCGGGCGCATGCCGGGCATGAGCGGGAACTTCGCGTACACGGACTCGCCGAGCACGGCCGCCGCGGCCTGGGCCTGGATGCGACGGTCGGGCGGGATCGGTGCGTTCAGTTCCTCAATCAGGATCTCGCCCGAGCCGGCGTCCTCGACCCGGGCCAGCAGCTCGCGCAGGACCCGGAAGCTCGAGGGCACGATGCCGCTCGCCGTGCCGGAGTGCACGCCTTCCGACAGCACGTCCACGCGCAGCGAGCCGATCAGGTTGCCGCGCAGCGAGGTCGTGCACCACAGCTGCTCGTAGTTGCCGCACTCGGCGTCGAGGCAAACGACCAGGGTTGGCGAGCCGAGACGTTCGCCCAGTGCCTCGATGTGGTGGGCGAGATCCGGACTGCCGCTCTCCTCGCTGGCCTCGATCAGCACCACGCAGCGCGCGTGGGGCACGCCCTGCTCGTGCAAGGCACGGATCGCGGTGAGTGAGGCGAAGAGCGCGTAGCCGTCGTCGGCGCCACCGCGGCCGTACAGCTTT
>Ga0209391_10000725_pt1 | contig 16241 bp, 13 predicted proteins | sample PPLLak3March2015_FD_187246 | JGI IMG/M metagenome (GOLD analysis project Ga0209391, IMG submission 187246) | Freshwater sediment microbial communities from Prairie Pothole Lake near Jamestown, North Dakota, USA - PPLs Lake P7 Core (1) Depth... | ecosystem: Environmental > Aquatic > Freshwater >... | reverse complement strand
CTCGGCGGCTGTCGCTCGGTGAAGCGGATCTCGACGATGGACTTGATGCTCTTGAACCCGTACTTCCACGGCACGACGAGCCGCAAGGGCGCACCGTTCTGGTTGGGCAGCACCTCGCCGTACAGGCTCACGGCCAGGATCGTGAGCGGATGCACGGCCTCGTCCATCCGAAGTCGCCGGTGACCTCGGCCTCGCCGCTGATCCGCACTCTCCACGGCTGCGGCCGGAAGCGGCCACCGAGGCGCGCCGGGTCGGCCTTGTCGGTGCCGAACTCGTAGAAGTTCTTGTAGGTCGTGATGTCCTTACGTGAACTCGACGGATCGGAAGCACTGAAGCGGGCGTTCTTCGAGTGCTTGAGCCGCACCGCCTCGCCGGCGGCCGTCGGGCCGATCGCCAGGGCGGCGTCCCCGGCGAGCCCAGCCATGATCTCCCGGCGAATGAAATACCGCTCCGGCGGCGTGATCTCCGACGGCGGTAACGGTGGCAGCTTTGGCGTCTTCATCCTGGCCTGTTCGCATCGAGCGAGGATACGGCGTCTGTCGAGTTGACCGGGTCAGGGGCGGATATGTGGCAGCCGTGACTGTCACGGATCCACGGGCCCGATGCCGGGTGCCTGGGCGAGGAACCCGAGTACGGCCGGCAGCAGCACACCCGACGGTCCGCGCAGCACGAGATTGGCTCGCGGGCTCAAATCCGTGGGGCCGGGGTTGATCTCGATCACGGTGGCGCCACGGCGGAGCGCGGCCTGTGCGAGCCCGGCGGCCGGATAGACCAGCGAGGAGGTCCCAATCGAGAGGAACACGTCGCAGTCCTCGGCCGCGGCCTCTGCAGACAAAAGCGCCTCACGGGGGATCATTTCGCCGAACCACACGACGTCCGGCCGAAGCAGCCCACCGCAACCGAGGCAGCGCGGCAACCCGCCGCTTGCATCGCGGGATCTCTCGACGACGACCTGCTCCACGGTGCAGCGGTCACGCAGGATGTTGCCGTGGTACTCGATCACGCCGGTGCTTCCGGCCCGTTGGTGCAGCCCGTCCACGTTCTGCGTGACCAGCGTCAGGCGGGGAACCCGGTGGACGAGCGTGGCGAGCGCGTGGTGACCTGCGTTGGGCAGGGCGTGGCGGATGAGCTCACGCCGCCACTCGTACCACCGCCAGACGAGTTCCGGGTCGCGCTCGAAACCTTCGGGCGTGGCGAGGTCGAACGGGTCATAGCGGGCCCAGAGACCTTCCTGGGCATCGCGAAAAGTCGGTATGCCGCTCTCCGCGGAGATTCCCGCGCCCGTCAGGACGCAGACATGCCGCGCCCGGGCAATGGCCGCGGCGGCGGACCCGATCAGCTCGGGTGAAGGGGCAGGGGAGTGGCTGAGGACCATCCCCTGACCTCGATCCCGAAGCCGAGCCGGCTTCAGGCCGCCTGGCTCGCGCCCGCGAGCTGCCGCAGCACGTAATGCAGGATGCCGCCGTGCTGGTAGTACTCGCGCTCCTTGGGCGTGTCGATGCGCACGCGCGCCTCGAACCGGACTGGCGCGCCCGAGGGAGGTGTCGCAACGACGGTGACCATCTTCGCGGCACCCCCGTTGAGTCCGATGATCTCGAAGCTCTCCGTGCCGGTGAGTCCCAGCGCCTGCGCGCTCTCGCCGTCCTTGAACTGCAGGGGCAGCACGCCCATGCCGATCAGGTTGGAGCGGTGGATGCGCTCGAAGCTCTCCGCGATCACGGTGCGCACGCCGAGCAGCATGGTGCCCTTCGCCGCCCAGTCGCGCGACGAGCCCGTGCCGTACTCCTTGCCCGCGATCACGACCAGCGGCGTGCCCTCGGCCTTGTACTTCATCGCGGCGTCGTAGATCGACATCGGCTCGCCCGTCGGCACGTGGACCGTCACCCCGCCCTCGGTACCCGGCGCCAGCAGGTTGCGCAGGCGGATGTTGGCGAAGGTGCCGCGCATCATCACCTCGTGGTTGCCGCGGCGCGCACCGTAGGAGTTGAAGTCCACGGGCTGCACGCCCTGCGCCATGAGGTACTTCGCGGCGGGGCTGGTCTTCGAGATGTTGCCCGCCGGGGAGATGTGGTCGGTCGTGACCGAATCGCCGAGCACCGCGAGCACGCGCGCGCCGCGGATGTCGGCGACCGCCCCCGGAGTCATGGTCATGCCCTCGAAATAGGGCGGGTTGCGCACGTAGGTCGAGGCGTCCTCCCACTGGTACACCTCGCCCTGCGGCACCTGTATGGCGTTCCAGTTCTCGTCGCCGGCGAACACGCTGGCGTAGCCCTGCCTGAACATGCCGGAGGTCACGCAAGCGGCCACCGTCTGCTGCACGTCCTGCGGGGACGGCCAGATGTCCCTGAGGAACACCGGCTGGCCATCGGAGCCCGTGCCGATCGGCTCCGCGTTCAGGTCGATATCCATGGTGCCCGCGAGCGCGTAGGCCACGACCAGCGGCGGCGAGGCAAGGTAGTTCATTTTCACCTCGGGGTGGACGCGGCCCTCGAAGTTGCGATTGCCCGACAGCACCGAAGTGGCGATCACGTCGCCCGCCCTCACCGCGTCGGAAATCTCCGGCCGCAGCGGGCCCGAGTTGCCGATGCACGTGGTGCAGCCGTAGCCCACGAGGTAGAAGCCGACGCCCTCGAGCTCGCCGAGCAGGTTGGCGGCCTTGAGATAATCGGTCACTACGCGCGAGCCGGGCGCAAGGCTGGTCTTGACCCAGGGCTTCGACACGAGGCCGCGCCGGCGGGCGTTGCGCGCCAAGAGGCCGGCGGCGACCAGCACCGCGGGGTTCGACGTGTTCGTGCAGCTCGTGATCGCCGCGATCAGGACCGCGCCGTCGGTCACTTCAAAGGACTTGCCGCCCCCGGTGGCGACGGCCCGACCGGTCGCGCCCGGATTCTTCTGCGCGCGCTCCTCTGCCATCTTCGCGTGGTGCCTGCGATAGGTCTCCTTCGAGACGCGTAGCGGGACTCGGTCCTGCGGACGCTTGGGGCCCGCGAGGCTCGGCTCGACGGTTGCCAGGTCGAGCTCGATGACGTCGGTGTAGTCTGCCTCGCGCATGCCATTGGTGCGCCACATGCCCTGGGCCCTGGCATACGCCTCCACCAGTGCGATCTGCTCGGCGCTGCGCCCGGTGAGCTCGAGGTAGCGGATCGTCTCCTCGTCAATCGGGAAGATGCCGCAGGTGCTGCCGAACTCCGGCGCCATGTTGGCGATGGTCGCGCGGTCGGCAAGCGGCAGGCTCGCGAGCCCGTCGCCGAAGAACTCCACGAACTTGTCCACCACGCCCTTCTTGCGAAGCATCTCGGTGATGGTGAGTACGAGGTCGGTGGCCGTCGTGCCGGCCGGCAGGGTGCCCTTGAGGCGGAAGCCGATGACCTGCGGGATCAGCATGGTGACCGGCTGGCCGAGCATCGCGGCCTCGGCCTCGATGCCGCCGACGCCCCAGCCGAGTACCCCGAGCCCGTTCACCATCGTGGTGTGCGAATCGGTGCCCACCAGCGTGTCGGGATAGGCGCGGCGCGAGCCGTTCTTGCCCTCGGAAAAGATCACGCGCGCCAGGTGCTCGATGTTCACCTGGTGGACGATGCCGGTGTTGGGCGGCACGACCTTGAAATTGCTGAACGCCGTCTGGCCCCAGCGCAGGAACGAATAGCGCTCGCCGTTGCGGGCAAATTCGATGGTGTTGTTCTTGCGCAGGGCGTCCGGCCCACCGTACTCGTCCACCTGCACGGAGTGGTCGATGACGAGCTCCGCGGGCGCGAGGGGGTTGATTTCCTGGGGGTTGCCGCCGAGGCGGGTCATGGCTTCGCGCATGGCGGCGAGGTCGACGATCGCCGGCACGCCCGTGAAGTCCTGCATGATGACGCGCGCCGGCGTGAACGCGATCTCGTGACTCGGGATCGCCTTGGCATCCCACTTGAGCAACGCCTCGATGTCGTCGCGGGTGACGCTGACGCCATCCTCGGTGCGCAGCAGGTTCTCGAGCAGGATCTTGAGCGAGTAGGGCAGGCGCCCGAGGTCGTGGCCCTCGAGGGCCGTAAGGCTGAAGATCTCGTAGGACTGGCCGCCCACCGCCAGCGACTGGCGGGTCTTGAAACTGTTGCGCATGGTGCCTCCGGAGCCGTACTGGCCCGACGTAACCGCGGAATTATAGCGGTTCAGGGGCTCTGTGCGTCAGCGGCCGAACGGACTCGGGCGATCACCCCGCCGCCGAGGCAGGTCTCGCCGTCGTAGAAGACGGCCGACTGGCCCGGGGTGACGGCCCGCTGAGGCTTCTCGGTCGCGACGCGGCAGCCGCCGCCTGCCAGCACGTCCACGGTGCAGGCCTGATCGCGCTGGCGATGACGGGTTCGCACGGTGCAGGAGAACCGTTCCGCCGGCGCATCTCCGCCGATCCAATGAACGGACCCGGTCTCGAACTCGAGGCTCATCAGGCCCGGGTCGTCGTGCCGCTGCGTCACGACGAGGACGTTGCGTTCAAGGTCCTTGCGGACGACGTACCAGGGCGCCTCCGCGGCGCCCCGCACCCCGCCGAGCAGCAGCCCCTGGCGCTGCCCGAGCGTGTAGTACATCAGGCCGCGATGCTCGCCCACCACGCGGCCGTCCGTGGTCTCGATGAGTCCCGGACGGGCCGGCAGGTAAGCGGCCAGGAACTCCGCAAACGGCCGCTCACCGATGAAGCAGATGCCCGTGCTGTCGCGCTTGTCGTGCACCGGCAGCGCCCGCTCGTGCGCAATGCGCCGCACGTCCGGCTTGCTTAAGTTGCCGATGGGGAAGAGGGTGCCGGCGAGCATCGCTCCAGGGACGGTGTGCAGGAAATAGGTCTGATCCTTGTCGCGATCGGCCGCACGCAGCAGCCGCGGCCGACCGTCTACCGTCGCCGATCGTGCGTAATGTCCGGTCGCGAACCACCGGGCACCGAGCCGCCGGGCGTGCTCGAAGCAAACGCCGAACTTGATCTCGCGATTGCAGGCGACGTCCGGGTTCGGCGTGCGACCGGCGCGCAGTGCGTCGAGAAAATGCGCGAACACCCGTTCTCGGTATTCGACGGAGAAATTTACCGTGTGCAAGGGCAGGTCGAGCGACTCGCAGACGCGGCGGGCGTCCTGCAGGTCGGCGGCCGCCGTGCAGTAGCCGTCCTCGTCCTCGTCCCAGTTGCGCATGAACAGCGCGTGAACGTCGTGGCCCGCGTCCTTGAGGAGCGCGGCGGCGACGGCGGAGTCCACGCCGCCGGAGAGGGCAAGGACCACTCGCTGCGCCTCGGTCATGCGCGCGATTGTAACCCCGTGTAAACGGCTGCCTCAGCCGCTGGCGGCGAGCGAGACCGGTGCCTCGATCAGGTGGCTGATGAGCGAGAGGGGATGGCGAGCGCCCGACAGGTAGTCGTCGAGGCACTGCGTGACGAGCGGACTGCGCAGGCGCAGGCGCGGCTCGTGCAACTGCTCGCGCGTCAACCAGCGCGTGCGCAGGATTCCGCGGTCCAGCGGTCGGGCCGGGTCATGGTCGCGAAGCTCGCCGCTGAAGGCGACGCGCAGGAAGGTCCGGGCCGTGTGGGGCGGTCGCCAGACGTATACGCCCACCACCGCCTGCGGCTCGAAGCGCCACGCGGTCTCCTCGAGGGTCTCCCGGACGACGGCCTCCAGGAACGTCTCGCCGTCCTCGAGGTGCCCGGCCGGCTGGTTGAGCACCACGCGGCCACCAGAACGCTCCTCGACGAACAGGAATTTGCCGTCACGCTGCGCAACGGCGGCGACGGTCACGTCGGGCTTCCAGCTCATGCCCGCCAGTATAGGTAATCGGGTGGAAACAACGGAACCGTCAGAAATCGATCGCGGTGGCCCGCATCTCGGGCTGGATCAGGCTCACCGCCCAGACTTCGTCGAAATAGGCGAGGTGCCGGCGCACGATCGGCTGGTCGTCGAAATCCACGATGCCGTCCCAGCGGGTGGCCTGCTGACGGTAGGCAATCGCCCGGTCGTCGGCGACGATGAACGACGCCGGATTGTTGCGGTACTCGGGCGGCACGTTGCGAAGCTCGATGAAGCTCGTCAGACGACGCGCCATTTGCATGAACCGGTTGCCCTCGCGGGCGGCGCGCGCCGGATCGGAGATCAGGACGCGCAGCCGCGCGTGCCCGCGGGCCAGCACCAGCCGCTTGACGGGCTCGAGGAAGCAGTCCTGGTCGTAGATCAACGGCTCGAGGTTCGGTGTGTAAATCGACAGCGAGCGCTGGGCGCGCGTCGCGAGTTCGGCGACGGCCGCCCGATATTCATCGAGGGTCGAGAGGATGCTCCTCGTGCTGGTGCCGTCCGGTCTCGTTTCCATTGCGTCGCTCGATCCCCAGGCCCATCCGCACGTGCGGGATGCCCACTTCGTCAAAGACGGGCCCTTCGGCCCGGAAGCCCAGCCGGCGGTAGAAGCCGGTGGCGCTGGTCTGGGCGTGAAGATAAACCGCCTCGAAGCCCAATTCTGTGGCCTGGTTCACGAGGTGGCGCATGATTTGCCCGCCGACCCCGGTGCCACGCCACTCCCGCCGCACGGCGATGCGCCCGATTTTTCCGCAGGGCTCGAGCCGCCCGGTGCCAACCGGCTCACGGTCCGAGGCGACGGCCAGGACGTGAATGGCCGTCAGGTCGGCCGCGTCCCATTCCTCGTGCTCCGGTACGCCCTGCTCCTCGACGAAGACCCGGCGGCGCACGGCCTGGAGAGACTCGCAGTCGAGCTGCCAGCTCGCAGGACGCACCGCAACGGCCGGGTCGGGCAACGCCAAGGCCTCACACGCTCCGTGCGATGCGTGCCGCCAGGCCGATGTACGTGGCGGGCGTCAGGCTGCGCAGGCGGAGTTTCTCCGCGGCCGGAATGGGCAGCTGGTCCACGAAGTCGGCGACGGCCCGGGCATCCACACGGCGGCCGCGCGTCAGCTCCTTGAGCTGCTCGTAGGCCTCCGGCACCGCGTAGCGGCGCATGACGGTCTGGATGGGCTCGGCGAGCAGTTCCCAGTTAGCGTCGAGATCCGACTGGAGTTGCGCGCGATCCACCGCCAGCCGGGCGAGCCCGCGCGCCACCGACTGCACGGCGACGTCCGAATGGGCGAGCGCCACGCCGATGTTGCGCTGGACCGTCGAGTCGGTGAGGTCGCGCTGCCAGCGCGATACCGGCAGCTTCTCCGCCATGAAGCGCAGCAGGGCGTTGGCGAGCCCGAAGTTGCCCTCGGCATTCTCGAAGTCGATCGGGTTGACCTTGTGCGGCATGGTCGAGGAGCCCACTTCGCCCGCGACCACCTTCTGGCGGAAATAGCCGAGGGAGACGTAGCCCCAGAAGTCGCGGCACAGGTCGAGCAGCACCGTATTGCACCGGGCCAGCGCGTCGAAGTACTCGGCCATCCAGTCGTGAGGCTCGATCTGGGTGGTATAGGGATTCCACTCGAGGCCGAGCGATTCGACGAGGCGGCGACCGAGCGCCGGCCAGTCGACGTCGGGGCACGCCGCCACGTGGGCGTTGAAGTTGCCCACGGCGCCGTTGATCTTGCCGCGCACCGGGACGCGAGAGAGAGTCTCCCGCGCCAGCCTCAGTCGGTGGACGAACACGGCCACCTCCTTGCCGAGCGTGGTGGGCGTCGCCGGCTGTCCGTGCGTGCGGGACATCATCGCGTCGTCGGCGTGGGCGTGGGCCATCGTCCGCAGAGTCGCGAGAAGCGAGTCGAGGCGCGGAAGCAGGACGCGATCGCGCGCCTCGAGCGCGAGCACACCGTAGGCGAGGTTGTTGATGTCCTCGGAGGTGCACGCGAAGTGCACGAACTCAAGCCGGGAAGTCCACGCCGCGTGGGCGCCGAGGCGGCGCTTGAGGAAGTACTCGATGGCCTTCACGTCGTGGTTGGTCTCGCGCTCGATCGCCTTGATCTCGAGGGCGTCGGCCTCGCTGAACTGCACGGCGATCGCCGTGGCGAGCGCGAGGTCCTCCGCGCCCAGCCCGTGCATCTCCGCGAGTCCGCCCGGAGAGGCGAGCGCGTACAGCCAGGCGACCTCGACCCGCACGCGCGCCCCGATCAGTCCCGCCTCGCTGAACAGGGCACGCAGCTCGTCGCAGCGCGCCGCATAGCGTCCGTCCACCGGCGACAACGCAGTCAGGGGGGTGACGCTCATTCAATCTTCCGGGAGGTGATACGATCTTGGGATCATACCGCAGGCCCGCGGCGCGGCGCCTGCGCAGCCCTTCGGAGCGCGATGGCATGGCTGCAGACGAGTTTCGCGTCGAGCGCGACAGCATGGGCGAACTGCGCGTGCCAGCCCAGGCCCTGTGGGGCGCGCAGACCCAGCGCGCCGTGCAGAATTTCCCCTTGAGTGGCCTGCCGATGCCGCGGGGATTCCTGCACGCGCTCGGGCTGGTGAAGTGGGCGGCGGCGGGCGCCAACCTCGAACTGGGTGAAATCGACAAGGTACGCGGCTTCGCCATCCAGAAGGCCGCGCTCGAAGTCGCCGAGGGCCGTCACGACGCCCATTTTCCGGTGGACGTGTTCCAGACCGGCTCCGGCACCAGCAGCAACATGAACGCGAACGAGGTGATCGCTCGGCTGGCCACCCAGTACGCCGGCGGCACCCTGGTGCACCCGAACGACCACGTCAATCGCAGCCAGAGCAGCAACGACGTGGTCCCGACGGCGATCCACGTCGCCGCCGCCCTCGCGCTCGCCGAACACCTCGTGCCCGCGCTCCGGGAGCTTGCCGAGACCATCGCCCGCAAGGCGGGCGACGTGGGCGACACCGTCAAGACCGGACGCACCCACCTCATGGACGCCATGCCGCTCACGCTCGGCCAGGAGCTCGGTGCGTGGCGCGCACAGGTCGAGGACGGCACCGCCCGACTGCATTGCACCCGGCCCCGACTGCACGCGCTGGCGCTCGGCGGCACGGCGGTCGGCACCGGCATCAACGCGCCCGCGGAATTCGGCGTTCGTGCGGCGGCGCTGCTGTCGCGGCAGACGGGCCTCGACCTGCACCCGAGCCGCAACCTGTACGCGGCGATCGCCGCACAGGACACCGCGGTCGAGCTGTCCGGCCAGCTGCGCACGGTCGCGGTCAGCCTGATGAAGATCGCGAACGACCTGCGCTGGATGAACAGCGGCCCGCTCGCCGGACTCGGCGAGATCTCCCTGCCCGCGCTGCAGCCGGGCAGCAGCATCATGCCCGGCAAGGTCAACCCGGTGGTCCCGGAGGCCGTGGCGATGGCCGCCGCGCAGGTCATCGGCAACGACGTCACCGTCTCGGTCGCCGGGCAGTCGGGCGCTTTCCAACTCAACGTCATGCTGCCGGTGATCGCCCACAACCTGTTGCAGAGCATCGAGCTGCTCGCCGCCTCGGCGCGCATGCTCGGGCGCAGCGCCATCGCGGGCTTCACGGTGAACGCGCGTCAGATCGCGACGACACTCGACCGCAACCCGATGCTGGTCACTGCGCTCAGTCCGGTCATCGGCTACGACCAGGCGGCGGCGATCGCCAAGCGGGCGTTGGCCGAGGGGCGTCCGATTCGCGAGGTGGCGGCCGAGATGACCGACCTGCCTGCGGAGCGCCTCGCGAAGCTGCTCGCCCCGGGAGCATTGACGCGCGGCGGCGTGCGCCATGGCACGGGGACTGATTGACCGACGCTCGCGGCATGAGCCTTCGCGAACACATCGAGCGGCGGCTGCGCGGCACGATCCCGGGCGGCGATCCGTTCGAGAGCCTCGCGGCCGACCTGTCGGCCGAAGAGGTCGCGGAACTGCGGCGCCATCTGCCCCGGCAGTGGGCGCGCGCAGCTGTAATGGTGCCGCTCGTGGAGCGGCCGGAGGGCCTCACCGTGCTCCTCACGCGGCGTGCCGCGCACCTGAAATTCCATCCCGGTCAGATCAGCTTCCCCGGCGGCCGGGTCGAGGAGTTCGATGCCGGTCCGTGGGAAGCCGCTGTGCGCGAGGCCCGCGAGGAGATCGGCCTCGCGGCGGACCGCGCCTCGCTGGTCGGTTACCTCCGCGATCACGTGGTGCTGACCGGTTTCCTGATCACGCCTGCCGTTGCCTTCGTCCGGCCCGATTTCGAGCTCGTGCTCGACTGCACCGAGGTCGACGACGCCTTCGAGGTCCCGCTCGAGTTCCTGCTCGACCCGGCCAACCGCGTCGAGCGCCGGCGGATCTATGCCGGCCGCGCCTTCACGACCTACGACATCCCTTACGGTGAGCGCCACATCTGGGGCGCCACCGCGGCGATGCTGCTCAACCTGGCCTCGCGGCTGCAGGAGACCTGACTCGTGTCCATGCGACGTCTGCAGGAAATCATGGCGGCGCTGCGCGATCCCGGCGGCGGCTGTCCCTGGGACCGCGAACAGACCTGGGCGAGCATCGCGCCGCACACGATCGAGGAGGCCTACGAGCTGGCCGACGCGATCGCGCAGGGCGATCCGGCCAAGGTTCGCGATGAACTCGGCGACCTGCTTTTCCAGGTGGTGTTCCAGTCGCGGATCGCCGAGGAGCGCGGGCTGTTCGGCCTCGAGGACGTGGCGGCGACCATCGGCGCGAAGCTCGAGCGGCGTCATCCGCACGTGTTCGGCGAAGCGACCGTCCGCTCGGCCGCGGAGCAGAGCGCGGCCTGGGAACAGCACAAGGCGGCGGAGCGCCGCTCGTCCGGCGGCGGCGACGGCGTGCTCGACGGCATCACGCTCGCACTGCCGGCCCTGACGCGGGCGGCAAAGCTCGGCCGACGTGCCGGCGCCGCTGGATTCGACTGGACGCGCCCGGACGACGTCCTGCAGAAGGTCGAGGAGGAATGCCGCGAGTTGCGCAGCGCGCTGGCGGCGGGGGAGCCGGTACAGGCCCGCGAGGAGCTGGGCGACCTGCTGTTCAGCGTGGCTCAGCTCGCGCGTCACCTGGAGGCCGACCCGGAGGACGCCCTGCGCTCCGCCAGCGCCAAGTTCGAGCGTCGGTTCCGGCGCATCGAGCAGTTGCTCGCTGAGCAGGGCCGCCATCCGCGCGATGCCACGCCCGACCAGCTGGAGGCACTGTGGGCGCAGGCCAAGCGGGAGATCGGCTGAACGCGCCGCTCGCGGCGCTGCGCGAGCGGCTGGGCGAGTGCTCGATCCGCGACCGACGCCGGCTCGCCGCCTGGCTCGACCGGCTCGCACGGCGCGGCCGGTCAGTCGACGCCGCAGAGGTAAGCCGGCTCGAACGCGAGATTGCCGCGTCCGCGGCGCGCGTGGCGGCGCGCCGCGCGTCGATTCCCCAGATTCACTACGACGAAACCCTGCCGGTGCACGCCCGGCGCGCCGAGATCGCCGCGACCATCGCCCGCGCTCCCGTCACGATCCTGAGCGGGGCGACGGGCAGCGGCAAGAGCACCCAGCTCCCCAAGATCTGCCTCGAGCTCGGCCGCGGCGCCGCGGGCCAGATCGGCCACACCCAGCCGCGGCGCATCGCCGCCCAGACGCTCGCCTATCGCCTGAGCGATGAACTCGGCACGACGCCCGGGGACCTCGTGGGCTATCAGGTCCGATTCGCGGACCGCACCGGACCGCGCACGCTCGTCAAGCTGATGACGGACGGCCTGCTGCTGCGCGAGCTCGAGGGCGACCCGCTGCTCGAGCGCTACGACACGCTGATCCTGGACGAGGCGCACGAGCGCAACCTCAACGTGGACTTCCTGCTCGGCGTCTGCCGGCGGCTGGTCGAGCGGCGTCCCGAGCTGCGGGTGATCGTCACCTCCGCGACGATCGAGACGCGCCGCTTCGCCGAATACTTCCGCGGCGCACCCGTCATCGACGTCGAGGGCCGCAGCTTCCCGGTCGAGGTGCGTTACCGGCCGCTCGACGAGGAGGCCGAGACCGAGACGCCCTCGCTGCCGGAGGCGGTGGCGGCCGCCCTCGACGAATTGCGCGTCAACGTGCAAGGCATCGACGGCGACGCGCTGGTGTTCCTGCCCGGCGAGCGCCAGATCGCCGAGACGCGCGAATACCTCGAGCGCGCGGGCACGCGCGACTGGGACGTCTTCCCGCTTTACGCGCGTCTGTCGGCGGCGGACCAGGAGCGGGTCTTCGAGCCGCACCCGCGGCGCCGCGCGGTGCTCGCGACCAATGTCGCGGAAACCTCGCTCACGATCCCGGGCGTGCGCTTCGTGGTGGACGCCGGGCTCGCGCGAGTGAGCCGCTACAGCCCTCGATCCAAGTTCCAGCGCCTGCCGATCGAACCCGTCTCGCGGGCCAGCGCTGAGCAGCGCAAGGGACGTTGCGGCCGCATGGGCGAGGGCATCTGCATCCGGCTCTACTCGGAGGAGGACTTCGCGGCACGGGCCGACTACACCGATCCCGAGATCCTGCGCACCAACCTCGCCAGCCTGATCCTGCAGATGGCCGCGCTGGGCCTCGGCGCGCCGGAGGATTTCCCGTTCGTGGACCCGCCCGACACGCGGTTGCTGAATGACGGCTACCGGTTGCTGCAGGAACTGAGCGCCGTGGACGGCGACCGCCGCATCACGCGGCTCGGCCGGCAGATGGCCACGCTGCCGGTGGACCCGCGGCTGGCGCGCATCCTGTTCGAGGCCGGCCGGCAGCGCTGCCTCGCGGAGGCCCTGATCATCGCGTCTTTCCTGAGCATCCAGGATCCGCGCGAGCGCCCGGCCGACCGGACCGAGGCCGCCGACCAGGCGCACGCGCTGTGCGCGGATCCGCGGTCGGATTTCGTGACCGTGCTGAACCTCTGGAGCGCCGCGCGGGAACAGGCGGCGTCGGGCAACCGGACCTTACGGCGCTGGTGCAAGGAGCGCTTCCTGTCCTTCCTGCGCATGCGCGAATGGCATGACCTGCACGAACAGCTGGCCGACATCGCGACCGCCCAGCGTCTCGAACGCCACACCGTCGCGGCACCGACCAGCGTGCTGCACCAGGCGATCCTGACGGGATTCCTCGGCGGCATCGGCGTGCTCGACGAGGGCCGCAACTATCTCGGGGCGCGCGATGCGCGCTTCGTGATCGCGCCCGGCACACCGCTCGCGAAGCGCCCGCCGCGCTGGATCGTCGCTGCGAGCCTGGTCGAGACGCAGCGCCTCTACGCGCGCATGGTGGCGCAGGTGCAGCCCTCGTGGATCGAGTCCGCCGGCGCCCACCTCGTACGCCGCAGTTATGGCGAGGCCGAGTGGGTCGCCGCGCGCGGCATGGTGCTGGCGCGCGAGACCGTGTCGCTGTACGGCCGAGTGCTGAGCAGCGGACGACAGGTGAACTTCGCGACGATCGACCCGGCGCTGGCGCGGCGCATGTTCGTCGAGGAGGCGCTGGTGCGCGGACAGTCCAACCTGCGCGCGGGGTTCCTGGAGCGTAATGCGCGCCAGCGCGAGGATCTCGAGCGGATCGAGGCGAAGCTCCGTCGTCGCGACCTGCTCGCGGCAGAGGACGCGCTCGTGAGCTTCTACCTCGAGCGCATCCCGGCGGACGTGGCGAGCACGCGCGCCTTCGAGCGCTGGTGGCGCCACGAGGAAGGCCGAAGTCCGCATCGACTCGACGTCCCCGCCGAGGTCCTGCTCGCGGGCCCGCTGCCGCCGCACGCGACGGGCGACTACCCGGACCGGATGGAGATTGACGACAACGAACTGCCGTTCGCCTATCGCTTCGATCCCACGGATCCGGACGACGGCGTGACGCTCGACCTGCCGCTGCCGCTGCTCGCATCCCTCCCGGCGCGCCGCCTCGACTGGCTGGTGCCGGGCTATCTGCTCGACAAGCTCGTTGCCGTGCTGCGCGGCCTGCCGAAGGACCTGCGTCGCGAGCTGGTGCCGATCCCGGCCGCCGCGGCGCGCCTGCGCGACGCCCTCGTCCCATTCGGCGAGGGCGCGCTGTTCGAGCGCCTCGCGGAGCTCGTCACGTCGGCCGTGGGGACCCGGGTGGAGGCGGGGCAGCTCGGGGGCGTCGCGCTCCCGCCGTGGCTGCGCATGAACCTGCGGGTGCTCGATGGCGCGGGGCGCGAGGTCGGCCGCGGGCGCGACCTCGACACGCTGCGCCGGGAACTGCGCGTGGACTCCGTGCGCTCCATGCGCCCCGCGGCATCGCATGGCTGGGAGCGGGACGGAGTGCGACGCTGGGACTTCGGCGAGCTGCCGGTGGAGTTGCGCGTGCCGAGCGGGGGCGTGTCGCTGCGCCTGTTCCCGGGTCTGGAGGATGCCGGCGGCGCGGCACGACTGCGCCTGTTTGCGCACGCCAGCGCGGCCCAGGCTGCGACGCGGCACGGAGTGGTGCGGCTCGCCGCGCTGGCGCTGCCGCAGCAGCACGAGTTCGTGCTGCGACAGTGTGCGCACGATCGGGATCTCGTGCTCCTCACGGCGGCGGCAGGGCTGGACCGCAAGCTGTTCGGGGAGATCGCCGACCGGGCCGTGGCCGATGCGCTGCGCCTCGACGAGCAGGACGTCCCACGCTCGGAGGCGGCCTTCGCGGGCAGGCTCGACGCGGCGCGTGCCGACATTGCCGCACGGGGCGAGGAGGTGGCCCGCACGGTGCGGGCGGCGCTGCTCGCGGTGAAGGAGGCCGGCGCCGCGCTGGGCGACCTCGCGAGCCCGGCGTACGCCGCGGGCCGGGAGGCGATCGGGAGGCAAATCGACTCGTTGCTCGCCCCGGGCTGGGTGCGCGACACGCCGTCTGCGGCCTTCCACCAACTGCCGAAGTACCTGCTTGCGGCCGCCCGGCGCGCGCGCCGCCTGCGTGACGATGTTGCGCGCGATCGCCGGCTCGAGGCCGAGGTGACGGTGTTCGATGCCGCCTGGCGCAAGCTCGCCGCCCGGCCGGCCGCAGCCGAGCCGCGGCCCGAGCTGCTGCGCCTGCGATGGATGATCGAGGAGTTCCGGCTGTCGCTGTTCGCGCAGGACCTGCGCACGCTCGCGCCGATCTCCGCCAGGCGCCTCGAGGCGCAGCTCGCGCGTGCCCGCGAGGAATCCGAGGGCGGCTGAGCCGTCGCCCCGCGGGTCGCGTACTGCCTGCTGGCTACTTGTTTTCGAGGAACGGCTTGATCAGGTCCAACGGCAGCGGGAAAACGATGGTCGTCGCCTTCTCGCTCGACAGGTCGGACAGCGTCTGCAGGTATCGAAGCTGCAACGCCTTGGGTTCGGAACCGAGTGTGCGGGCAGCTTCGACGAGCTGCTGTGCCGCCTGCTTCTCGCCTTCCGCGTGGATGATCTTGGCACGCCGTGTGCGCTCGGCCTCGGCCTGCTTGGCCATGGCGCGGATCATCGACTCGTCGAGGTCCACGTGCTTGATCTCGACGTTCGCGACCTTGATGCCCCAGGCGTCGGTGGAGCTGTCGAGGATCTTCTGGATGTCCACGTTCAGCTTGTCGCGCTGGGAGAGCATCTCGTCGAGCTCGTGCTGGCCGAGCACGGAGCGCAGCGTGGTCTGCGCGAGCTGGCTCGTGGCCTCGAACGGATTCGCCACCTGGATGATCGCCTTCTCCGGATCCACGATGCGGAAGTAGATCACCGCATTGACCTTCACGGAGACGTTATCGCGCGAGATCACGTCCTGCGTCGGCACGTCGAGCACCACGGTGCGCAGGTCCACCTTGACCATGCGCTGCACGAGCGGGATGAGGATGATCAGGCCGGGCCCCTTGACGCCCGTGAAGCGGCCGAACGTGAACACCACGCCACGCTCATACTCGTTCAGGATCTTGATGACCTGCGTCGCGAGCACCAGAAGGGCGACGACGATGAAGGCGACGACGGGCAGGCTGTTCAACATCACGGGTTCTCCTTGAGTTCAGTCCCGGGCAGGTTCGACTTCGACGGTGAGCCCGTCCACCTTGCGGATCCGCAGCTTCTGGCCGGCGCGCACCGGCTCCAGGCTGACCGCGTTCCAGAGCTCGCCCTGCACCCGCACGAGGCCATGGGTGTCGAAGTCCTCGGTGGCCTCGGCCACCGCGTGAAGCATCCCTTCGACGCCGGTCACGATCGGCCGCCGCCGGGAGCGGACCGCGAAGGAGACGATCGCGAGCAGTACGAGCGCGCCAGCGAACGCCATGGCGGCGATCAACGGCCATGCGATCGAGAAGCCGGGCACGTCGTTGTCGAGCAGCATGACGGATCCGATGACGAAGGCGACGATACCGCCGAGGCCGAGCGCGCCGAAGGAGGGCGCGAAGGACTCCGCGACGATGAGCAGGACCCCGAGGGCGATCAGCGCGAGCCCCGCATAGTTGACCGACAGCACCTGGAACGCAAACAGTGCGAGCAGCAGGCAGATGGCGCCTACCACGC
>Ga0209391_10000724_pt1 | contig 16243 bp, 13 predicted proteins | sample PPLLak3March2015_FD_187246 | JGI IMG/M metagenome (GOLD analysis project Ga0209391, IMG submission 187246) | Freshwater sediment microbial communities from Prairie Pothole Lake near Jamestown, North Dakota, USA - PPLs Lake P7 Core (1) Depth... | ecosystem: Environmental > Aquatic > Freshwater >... | reverse complement strand
AGATGTCCTCACGATAGAGGTCGTTGGCGTCCATCTTCGGTTCGGGGGCGTTGGTCGGGCCGGCCATGTGCATTCCTCGCGTCGGTCTGGGGCTGCAGGATCGGGCCGACACGGTACCGGAGCGCGGCGCCTGCGACAACGTGGCTGGCCGATCGCCCCGCCCCGCCCCGCCTAGAACCGTGCGTCGGGCCCGCCCTCGTCGCGCAATGCCTTCCACTGCTGCTCGCGAGGCCACGGCGACATCGCAATGTAGTACAGCACGATCAGGTTCACGAGCGGCAACGACGCAATGATCGCGAGCCAGGGCGGAAAGCCCATCCGCCCGAGGATGCGCCAGAAGGGGACCAGTTGCAGCAGCGACAGGATGGCGATCCAGCTGATCATGGGCGTCTCCACGAGCGGGCCGCTCGGGGCGGCCTAGCCGATGATATAACGCCCGCCATGGACGACCTTCAGCATCGACCCGCGGGCCCGATCCGGGCGGCCCGCGGCACCACGCTTTCGGCGCGCAGCTGGCTCACCGAGGCGCCGCTGCGCATGCTGATGAACAACCTCGACCCCGAGGTGGCCGAACGCCCCGACGACCTCGTCGTGTACGGCGGCATCGGCCGCGCGGCGCGCAACTGGGACTGCTACCAGCGCATCGTCCGCGCGCTGCGGAACCTGGGCGACGACGAGACGCTGCTCGTGCAATCGGGGAAGCCGGTGGGCGTATTCCGCACGCACGCGGACGCACCGCGCGTGCTGATCGCCAACTCCAACCTCGTCGGCCGCTGGTCCACCTGGGATCACTTCCACGAGCTCGATCGCAAGGGCCTGATGATGTACGGCCAGATGACGGCTGGCTCGTGGATCTACATCGGCAGCCAGGGCATCGTCCAGGGCACCTACGAGACCTTCGTCGAGATGGGCCGCCAGCACTACGGTGGCGACCTTGCCGGTCGGTGGATCCTCACCGCGGGCCTCGGCGGCATGGGTGGCGCGCAGCCGCTCGCGGCGACCATGGCCGGCGCCTCGATGCTCGCCGTCGAGTGCCGCCCGGAGCGCATCCAGAAGCGGCTCGACACACGGTATCTGGACGTGCGCGCTGAATCGGTTGACGAGGCGCTCGCGCTGATCGAGCGCGCGACGCGGGAACGCACGGCGATCTCCGTCGGGCTGCTCGGCAACGCGGCCGAGGTGCTGCCCGAGTTGCTGCGCCGCGGCGTGCGGCCGGACGCAGTCACCGACCAGACCTCGGCGCACGATCCGGTGAACGGCTACCTGCCCGCCGGCTGGACCCTCGAGCAGTGGGATCGACTGCGCGCGATTGACCCGCGCGTGGTGGAAGCGGCGGCGCGGCGCTCCATGGCCACGCACGTCGAGGCGATGCTTGCGTTCCAGAAGCTCGGCATCCCGGTGTTCGACTATGGCAACAACATCCGCCAGGTCGCGCTCGACGAGGGCGTGCAGGACGCCTTCGCGTTCCCCGGGTTCGTGCCGGCCTATGTGCGGCCACTGTTCTGCCGCGGCGTCGGGCCGTTCCGCTGGGTCGCACTGTCGGGGGATCCCGAGGACATCCACCGCACCGACGAAAAGGTGAAGCAGCTGATCCCCGACGATCCACACCTGCATCGCTGGCTCGACATGGCGCGCGAACGCATCCAGTTCCAGGGCCTGCCCGCGCGCATCTGCTGGGTCGGTCTCGGCCAACGTCACCGCCTCGGCCTCGCGTTCAACGAAATGGTGGCGCGCGGCGAACTCAGGGCACCGGTCGTCATCGGCCGCGATCACCTGGACTCCGGTTCGGTCGCAAGCCCCAATCGCGAGACCGAAGCCATGCGGGACGGTTCGGATGCCGTGGCAGACTGGCCGCTGCTCAATGCGATGCTGAACATCGCGAGCGGCGCGACCTGGGTGTCGATCCACCACGGCGGCGGCGTCGGCATCGGCTACTCGCAGCACGCCGGCGTGGTCATCGTCTGCGACGGCACGCCCGCCGCCGCGAAGCGCATCGAGCGCGTGCTCTGGAACGACCCCGCCTCCGGGGTGATGCGCCACGCCGACGCGGGCTACGAGGACGCCGTCGCCTGCGCCCGCGAGCACCACCTGAACCTGCCGTTCCTCAGCGAATAGCCGCCTTCTGACGATCCACCATCGCCCATCCCCATCATGCAGACCCTCTGGCGTCACGTCCGCATCGCGACCTGCAACGAGCAGTCGCGGATCTTCGAGCGCGGTGCAGTGCTCACGCGCGACGGGGTGATCGAATGGGTGGGCGAGGAATCCGGGTTGCCCGCGGGCGTGCGGCCTGATCGCACGATCGAGCTCGCCGGCCGCTGGCTGACACCGGGCCTCGTGGACTGTCATACGCACCTGGTGTTCGCGGGCCAGCGCGCCTCTGAGTTTGCGCGGCGTACGGCGGGCGCGAGCTACGCCGAGATCGCGCGCGCGGGCGGCGGAATACTCAGCACCGTGGGCGCCACTCGCGCCGCGAGCGACGAGGAACTCCTCGCGCAGAGCCGTCCGCGGCTGCAGTCGCTGCTCGCGGAGGGCGTGACCACCGTGGAGATCAAGTCGGGCTACGGGCTCGAACTGGCAACCGAAACACGCATGCTGCGCGTCGCACGGCGGCTCGGGGCAGAGCATCCGGTGACGGTCTCCGCCACGCTGCTGGCCGCGCACGCGGTGCCGCCGGAGTTCGCTGCGCGCGCGGACGACTACGTCGATCTGGTGTGCCGGGAGTGGTTGCCGGCCCTGCGCGCCAGCTGCGACTCGGTCGACGCCTACTGCGAGGACATCGCCTTCTCCGCCGCGCAGTGTGATCGTGTGTTCGCGGCGGCCCGGGCGCTGGGGCTTCCCGTGCGCCTGCACGCCGAGCAGTTGTCGAACGTCGGCGGCAGCCAGGTTGCGGCGCGACACGGCGCGCTGTCCTGCGATCACCTCGAGTACGCCACGGAGGCAGACGCCGCCGCCCTTGCGCGGGCCGGCACCGTGGCAGTGATGCTGCCAGTCGCGTTCTACGCGCTGGCCGAGCAGCAGCGGCCACCGATTGCAGCCTTCCGTCGCCAGGGCGTGCCGCTGGCGTTGGCGTCCGACTGCAATCCGGGCTCGGCACCGGGCGCGTCGCTGCTGCTCGCCATGAACATGGGGCGACGGCTGTTCGGGCTGACCAGCGCAGAGGTGCTGCTCGGCGTCACACGCCACGCCGCTCACGCGCTGGGCCTCGACGGCCAGCGCGGTTCGATCGCGCCCGGCCTGGCGGCAGACTTTGCCGTCTGGTCCATCGATTCGCCCGACGAACTCGGCTACTGGGCAGGCTTCAATCCCTGCAGCATGGTCGTGAAGGAAGGCGCGGTCGTGCTGGAGCGCAACGTCTGAGGAAGGCCGCATGACACAACAGGACGAACAGCCGTCGAGCCCGTGGTCAGGCCGCGTCGACGCGGCCGACGGCGAGAGCGGCCGGCGCTGGCACCAGGCCGTGCGTCCGGAGGCGACGGCGGATCGTCGGGGCGTTGCGCTGCTCGGCTTCGCGAGCGATGCCGGCGTGACCCGCAATCACGGCCGGCCCGGCGCCGCGGAGGGACCGCAGGCACTGCGCCGTGCACTCGCCAACCTTGCCTGGCACGGTGGCGACGAGGCGCGGCTGTATGACGCCGGCGACGTGCGCTGCGCGGACGACCGGCTCGAGGACGCCCAGTCCGCATACGCAACCCGGCTTGCCGGGCTGCTGCAAGCCGGGCATTTTCCGCTGGGCCTGGGGGGCGGGCACGAAATCGCCTGGGCTGCGTACCAGGGCATCGAGCGCGCGCTGGCGGACGACCCGCGTCTCGAGCGCCTCGGCATCGTCAACTTCGATGCGCACCTCGACCTGCGCCGGCCGGACAGCGCCGGCCGCGGCACATCGGGCACGCCGTTCCTGCAGATCGCGGAGGCACGAGCGGCGCGCGGCCTGGCATTCCGCTACCTGTGCCTCGGGGCGAGCGACGCCGCGAACACGCCAGCGCTGTTCGAGCGAGCGACCGCCCTCGGCACCACGGTCATCTCGGATCTCGACGCTGCGCTGCCCGAGGCGCAGCGGCAGCTGCATCGCTTCGTCGAGTCGTCGTCGGTCGTGTACCTCACTTTCTGCCTCGACGTGCTGCCGCCGGCCGTCGCGCCCGGCGTCAGCGCACCCGCGGGCCTCGGCGTCGCGTTGCATCGCGCGGTCGCGTTGTTGCGTGACGCGCTCGCCGCGTGCGGTCACGGCCGGCCCGGCAGCAAGCTGCTGGTCGCGGACATCGCGGAACTGAATCCCCGCTGCGACAGCGACGGCCGCACCGCGCGCACCGCCGCACGTCTCGCCTACGAGATGGCCGCCATCCATCGGATCACGACCGACGGGGCTGGCATACTGCGCGACGCGCCGCCACCGGCCTGACCGCGAGACTCCTCCATGCGCCCTGACCTGCCAGTACTGCCTGCCCTCGTCCTTGTGGCACTCGTCGCCACCGGCTGCAGCCGCAAGCAACCAGAGCCGGAACCGGCGCCAGCCGCGACCGTGGCGGAGACGTCCACCAGCGAGTCGGGCAAGCACCTGCCGCCAGGCATCGACTGGTACCCCGGCGACGTCGAGGCGGCCTTTGCCGCCGCCAAGGCCGCCGACAAACCGATCTTCCTGTTCTGGGGCGCCGAGTGGTGCCCGCCCTGCGCACAGATCAAGTCCACGATCTTCAACAAGCGCGAATTCCAGGAACGCAGCCGCCTGTTCGTGTCCGTGTACCTGGACGGCGATACCCCGAGCGCACAGCGTCACGGTGAGCACTTCGGCATCGTGGGTTACCCGACCATGATCCTGTTCCGACCGGACGGCACCGAGATCACGCGCCTGCCGGGTGGCGTGGATATCGCGCGCTACGCGACGATCCTCGACGTCGCACTGGCCGATGCGCGGCCCGTCGCCGAGATCCTGCGCACAGCGTCCGCCGGTGGCGAAGTGACGGCTAATGACTGGCGCCTGCTCGCGTACTACTCCTGGGGCGCGGACAACGGCCGGGTGCTGCCGGCGACGGAGCGCCTGCAGACGTTCCGGCTGCTGCACGATCGCTGCCCGCCCGAACTGGAGCCCGAGTGCGGGCGGCTCTACTTCGAGTACCTCGCCGCCGCGGCGCGCGACGCCAGCAACGGTGGGAACCCGCTGAATGGCCTGGAACGAGCCGAGGCTCGCCGCCGGTTGCTGGCACAGCTCGCTTCGCCTGCGGTGGCGAAAGCCAACGTGGACAGCCTGCTGTATGCCTCAAAGGACCTCGTGGCACTGCTGTCCGACGTCGGCACGCCGGAGCGCCGGCAACTGACCGACGCCTGGCGAGCGGCGCTCGACCGGCTTGCAGGTGGCCCAGACGCCTCGGAGCTCTCCGGCCCTGAACAGCTGAACCTCGTGCGGGCGAAGATGCTGCTCGCGCGCCTCGACGCCCCGGAAGCCGATCTGCCGCCCGCACTGGTGGATGAGGCCAGGCAGGCCGTGACGCGCGTGGATGCGACGACCACGGACACCTACGCCCGCCACGCAGCCATCTACGCTGCCGCCGGACTCTACTGGGAAGCCGGACTGTCCGAGGACGCGAACCGGATGCTGGTCGCCGAGCTGGAGAAATCGAAATCGCCGTACTACTTCATGCTCGAGCTTGCCGCGCTGGCCAAGAAGGCCGGCCGCGAGGACGAAGCCGTCGAGTGGCTCGCGCGCGCGCACGCAGGTGCGCAAGGCCCGGCAACGCGATTCCAATGGGGCTACAACTACCTGGTCGGCCTGCTCGAAATGACGCCCGAAGACACGGCGCGCATCGAGCGGGTGGCGCTCGAAGTGCTCACCGAGCTGGGGGATTCGCCCGATGCGTTCTACCAGCGCACCCGCATGCGGCTCGAACAGCTGAGCGCGAAACTGCTCGAGTGGGGCAAGGTCGAGGGGCGCGCGCCCGTCGTCGAGCGCCTGCGCGAACGCACGGCCGAAATCTGTAACGGGTTGCCGGCCGGCGACGAAGGCCGCGGCAACTGCGAGGCCTTTCTCAAGCCTGCCGCGCATTCCCGCCCATCGAACCGGACATGAACGAGCCCCTGTACGACTTCCGCAGCGACAACGTCGGCGGCGCCGCGCCCGAGATTCTCGAGGCGATCGTCGCAGCCAACACCGGCACCGCGGCCCCCTACGGTGACGACGAATACACGCGGCGCATGAACGAGCGGTTCGCGACGCTCTTCGAGCGCGAGGTGCAGGTGTACCCGCTGTCGAGCGGTACCGGCTCGAATTCGATCGCGCTGTCCGCACTGGCGAACCCATACGGGGCGATCTACTGTCACGAAACCGCGCACATCAACGTGTACGAGTGCGGCGCACCCGAGTTCTTCACGGGCGCCAAGCTCGTGGCCCTGCCCGGCCGCGATTTCAAACTCGAGCCTGCCATGCTCGACGACGCGCTCGGCCTCGCCGGCCGCGGCAACCCGACGCGCGTACAGCCGTTTGCGCTCAACATCACCCAGCCCACCGATTTCGGCACGCTTTACTCGCTCGCCGAGATCGCCATGCTGTGCGAGGTGGCGCACCGCCACGGGCTGCGCGTGCACATGGACGGCGCGCGTTTCGCCAACGCCGTCGCGGCGCTCGGCTGCACCCCCGCAGACCTGACCTGGCGCTGCGGCGTCGACGTGCTGTCGCTCGGCGCGACCAAGAACGGCGCGATCAACGCCGAGGCCGTGGTGGTCTTCGACGCGGAGCTGGCCGGCGAGATACCGTACCGGATGAAGCGCGGCGGCCAGGTGCTTTCCAAGGCGCGGTTCGTTTCGGCGCAACTCGATCGGTACGTGGCCGACGACCGCTGGCTGCAGCGAGCTCGCCAGGCCAACGCGCACGCCACGGCGCTGGCGCGCGAGCTGACCGCGCTGCCCGGGGTGTCGCTGGTCGCGCCGGTCGAGATCAACATGTTGTTCCTGCGCATGCCTGCTGCCGCCGTGGCGGCGCTCGATCGCGGCCCGTTCCGGTACTACAAGCTCGGTCGCGACGTACGCCTGGTCTGTCGCCACGACCAGGAGCCCGCCGGACTCGAGGCCCTGGTCAACTGCATCCGCGAGTCTGTCTTGCCCTCCCGCTGACGTCCGTTACGATAGGCGGACAAGGCAGGAGGAAACATGAGGTCCCCGGGACACCGGTCCAGCCGGAGTGCATTGGCTGCGCGCCTCGCGGGTGTGCTGGTCCCGGGCATCATGCTGGCCTGGCCCGGCACGGCCGGGGCCCAGGACCTGCAGGTCATCGAGTTGCACCATCGCCTCGCCGACGAAGTCATTCCGACGCTGCAGCCCCTGCTGGAACCGGGCGGCGTCGTCACGGGCATGGATGCCGTGCTGTTCGTGCGCACCAGCCCGGCCAACCTCGAGCAGATCCGGCAAGCCGTGGCGTTGCTGGATCGCAAGCCCCGGCAACTGCTGATCTCGGTGGGCCAGGGAACGGTTGCCACGGAACGAGAAGCGGCCGTCCGCGGTACGGCAACGGTCGGCAGCGGTGACGTGCAGGTGGGCGTGAACCGCCCGCCGGGCAACGAGCCCGGCGTCGCCGTGCAGGCCCGGCAGGGCACCCAGCGCACCGACCTGCGCAACGTCAGCAGCGTGCGGACACTCGAGGGCGCGGAGACGCTGGTCTCGATCGGCCAGTCCGCGCCGATCACCACGACCCAGGTCAGTCCCGGCTGGGCGGGCCCGACCGTCGTGCAGACGACCGAATATCGCGACGTGAGCACGGGTTTCTATGCCACCGCGCGCCTGAGCGGCGAGCGCGTGACCCTGGAGATCGCGCCGCGTCAGCAGCGTTTCAGCGGTCCCGCATCGGAGCGCCGGGTGGAGACTGCCGGCGTCACGACCCGGGTCAGCGGCCTGCTCGGCGAGTGGCTGCCGGTGGGTGGATCGAGTGAGACGGGTCGCGACGAGAACAGCGGGCTGCTCAACTGGAGCACGCGCAGCACCGATGCCCGGTATTCGGTGTGGGTCAAGGTCGAGGAGGCGCCATGAGCAAAGCTGCCGCGAATGTCGACGCGCCGGCGGGCGCTGTCCCTCCCGCTCGTGTCGCCGTGATCGGCTCTGGCCCGCTGGCCGCCGAGGTGGTGCGCAACCTGGGCCTGGCCGGGATCCCCGTGGCGATTCATCGCCCGGAGGATTTCTGGGTGACGCTGCGACTCGCCGAACTGCAGGACTGCTACAGTGCCGTGGCCGCCGGTGGCGATCGCGACGCACGTCGCCAGCTCAACCGGCTGAGCCAGGTCGCCGGCGTGGATTTCGTCAACCTGTCGCTGGGCGCCGCGGGCATCACGGTCGAGTCTTTCCCGTTCGGCAGTGATGCCGATTGCGCCTGCCTCGAGTGCGCCCCACCCCTGTCCGGCGTGGACGCCGACATGCTGGCGTCCGACCCGATTGCGGCGAGCGTCGCCGGAGCGCTGGGGGCTGCCGCAGCCCTGCACTGCACGGGCCACGGCGCGCGCCGGCTGCACGTTCCGGCACTCGACGAGCCCAGCACGTCGGCGTCTCTAGAGCGCCGCAGCGATTGCCCGGGCTGTGCGCCCGCGTGGCGCACGCCACGGGTGATCCGGACGCGCAACCGATGGTCGGCCCGCGAATCCGTGATGCCGGATACGACGCAACTGGCCGCGCAGACCGTGCGCCTGAGCGACGCCCTGGTGACCCGTTGCGAATGCGCTGCCTGCGGACCGGTTGCCGGGCTGACGGGCATGGTCGACCGTCCGGCTGCGGATTTCGCCGCGGAAGCACCGGCCTGCCCGATGTGCGGGTCAGCGTCGTTGCAGATCGAGACCCGCGATGAGTTCACGCTGGGCGAACTGATGGCGCGCTTTGCAGGCGGCCCGATCCCGGCCAAGTTCGCGCTGGCCGACATCGGCGGCGCGACCGTGTGCTTCGATCTAGAAGCCGGGCTGCCGCGCGACGCCGGCGGCCCACCCGACCTCCGCTAGGGCCTGGAGGGCGCAGGCAGCGGGGCAGGCGCCAGCACAGGTTCCGACGGCTGCGCCGTTGCTGGCGCCGTGATCTCGTACGGCGGCGGCCCCACGATCTCAACTCGATCCACGAAGTAGTCCGTCTCCCCGAAGCAGTTCGTGGGCAGGCCGCGGTGCTCGGAATAGTGCAGCCGCACCTGCTGGCCGACAGCCGCGTGCAGCTGGTCCACGACCGCGTCGTCGCGCACGCTGAAGTGCCAGATTTGCGGCGCCACGCCGCCCACGACGTACATCGCAAGTTCGCCCTCGTGCGTCTTGCACACCCAGCCGCGCTTGGAGAACTTCTGCAGCACCCCGGCGCGCTCGCCCTCCGAGTAGCTCCACCACAGCATGAACAGCGTATAGAGCACGATCAGCAGGATCGCCCCCACCAGGCTCCCCACCAGGTACGACTTGAAGCTGCGCCGCGGCGGACGCGCTGCCGGGGCGGGCGTGGGGAGAGGCGTCGATGGAGTGTTCATCCGGTGTCCTTCCGGCAGTGCGGCGCCCGCATGATACCCGCGCCGGTCGCCGGCGCTACGCTCAAAGCTGGGAGTCGATCGGCAGGACGCGCAGCAGGGTCACGCCGAGGCGTCGTGCAGCGCTTGCGTCCGGTTCGCGCTCGAGCCGGCGGTCGCGGCCACGGTGCTTGTCGTACCAGACGAGGCCTTCGCCCTCTTCCAGCACCACCCGGTAGCTCAGTTCCGGACCGGTCGTGCGCTCGAACTGCGCGCGCACCTGTGCGGCGAGCTCAGGGCTGTCCACGAGCACACCCATTTCCGTGTTCAGGAACGCCGAACGCGGGTCGAGGTTCATCGAGCCGACGAACACCCAGCGCTGGTCGATGACCATCGCCTTGGTGTGCAGGCTCGCGCCGGACGAGCCGGTGAGGCTGATCTGGCTGCGCCCTTCCTCGCTGCCTGCCCTGCGCTTCATTTCGTACAGCTCGACGCCGCCGCGCAGCAGCTCGCGCCGCTGGCGCGCATAGCCGGTGTGCACCGCGGCCACGTCGGTGGCAGCGAGCGAGTTCGTGAGCACCGCGATGCGGACTCCGCGCCCTGCGCCCTTCACCAGGCTGCGCGTGCCCTCGCTGCGGGGCACGAAGTACGGCGAGACGATCAGCAGCTCGTCCGTGGCGGAGGACATCGCCGCCGCAAGTCCGGCGAGGACGTTCGACGCCTCGAGCGCGGTCGCCTCGGCGCCGACCTTGGCGGGATCGTCTACCAGCAGGCGCACGTTCTCGACGGCGAGCGGCGCGGGCCGGTTCGCGAGCAGCTCCGCTCGTTTTTGCGCGTCGCGCAGGGCCGCGAGGTAAGGGGCTTCCTCCGATTGCTGCCGGTACTCCCGGGCATCCTCGAGCAACTGCTCGAGCTCTTTCGGCCCCGGCGTGCGGCCGTCGAACCTCGAGACCGGCACCGCATTGGGATTGTTCCAATAGGCGTCGAAAGCGGCGCTGACCTCGGCGACCACGGAGCCGGACAGCACCACGTCCAGGTCGTTGAAGTTGGAGTGCTCGGACGCGCCGAAGTACTCGTCGCCGATATTGCGGCCACCGACGATGGCAACGCGGTTGTCGGCGATCCAGGCCTTGTTGTGCATGCGACGATTGAGGCGGTGCGCCCGCCACAGCCACTCGGTGACCTGGCCGAACGCTCCGGTACGGCTGTAATACGGGTTGAAAAGCCGCACCTCGACGTTCGGGTGCAGGTCGGCCACGCGGAACAGTTCGTGCTTGGCCCGCGCGTCGATGTCGTCCACCAGCACCCGCACGCGCACGCCCCGCTCGGCCGCTCGCATCAGCTCGGCCGCGAGCAGGCGGCCGGTCAGGTCGTCCTGCCAGATGTAGTACTGCACGTCGAGGCTGCGCCGCGCGGCTGCCGCAGTGGCCGCGCGGTACGCGAACGCCAAGGCATTGTGCTCGACGAGCAGCACCCCGGAATGACCCGGCGTGCCGTCGCGCTCCAGCATGACGGCCGCTTCGAGCTCGCCGTGCTCGGCAGGCGGCAACGCGTAGCTCGGTTCGACGCCTTGCATCGACGGCGCCGTCGCGCAATGGGTGAGCCAGGGCAGCGCGGCCAGCAGCACGAGCCGGGCGACGGTGCCGGCCGGACGCGAGCGCCATCTGGTTTTCCCGGCGGATACGGTCGGAGTCGTGCTCATGGACCCCGCATGATAGCGGCGTTCAGCGCGCGCCGGCCGAGTCGAGGAATCCGTCGAGCCGCTCGGTCAGGTAGGCGTGGAAGGGATTGCTCCGCTGCCGCGTGAGCACCCACATCGGGACGGTCAGCACCCCGTTCTCGCCGCGGACCGCGATGCTCCCGAGCTGCACGTGGCGGGGCGCTACGACTGCCTCGTAGCCGTACAGCGGATCGTCGGGCGGGAACGGCAGCGCGACGTGCGACAGCGAGAACGTCATGCGCGGCCAGGCCAGGTCGAGCACGCGCCGAGACGTCTGTCCGGAGCCCGCTGGCGAGCGCAGCTCCACGACCTGGTGCGTATCGGCTGACGCGTTGGTGATGACCGTGAGCGCGTACGTGCGTTGCGGGCGCGACCGCAGCCTGTGGGTGAGCGGCCCCGGATCGGTCACCAGCAGCGGCTGTACGTCGGCTTGCCGGTTCACGTCGAACAGCACGAGTTCATGGCCGCCGGGCGCGAGACGATCGAGCAGCGCGTCGGTCACCGCCTCGGCCTTCACCGTCGAGTCCACCGTGGACAGGAAGGCGATCACCGGTGGAAAGCCGTGCAGCGGCTGCCCGTCGGCGCGCCGCTCGATATCGCGCGCGAGACCGCGCGTGAGGCGGAACGTCTCGCCGGCGGCGTGGAAGCTGAAGGACGTGTACTTGAACGGATCGAACTCCGTCCCGATCACCTCCCACGCAGCCCGGCCGAACCCGGGCAGCGAGGACAGCCCTGTCTTGATCCGCCCGACCACCGCGGCGCTGGAGACCCCGATCGCGGGAGAAATGAGCACGAGGCCCGCTGGCATGGGCAGCGCTGCATCGTCGAGCGCCGCCAGCGTGTAGTCGACGGCCAGCGCTGCGCCGTTCGAGTAACCGACGAGATACAGCGGCCGGCCGGACGGGCCGCGTGCGTGCAGGTCTCGCGCCGCGAGCCTCACGGCAGCCTGCATGTCCTCGATGCGGAAGCTCAGCAGGCCCGACGGCGCCGTGCCATGCCCAGGCAGCCGCAGCCCCACGACCTCGATGCCGCGCGCCGCGAGGTGCTCGCCGATCGCACGGAGGCTGTAGGGCGAATCGGTGAGGCCGTGCAGCAGCAACGCCACGCCGCGGGGTGGCGCGCCGGGCGCCGGGTCGAGGTGGAACGTGCGATTCCAGTTCACGGGCCACACGTTCGGGTCGCTGCGGCTGCCTGCGTGGTAGCGGTTGACGAGGATCCGGTCGGCGGGCGCGCCGGCGTCATAGATCCGCTGCTGCAACTCCGCGAACAGCCGCTGCTCGAGTCCAAGGTAGTCGTCGAGGGTCCGGATGGTCGATGCCTGCCCGGCCGTGAAATCCGCCAGCGCGACCTCGTGCCAGGGAGCGGGCTGCGGCCCGCTGCGCAGGAAGTGCCAGTACAGGCCGGCCCCGATCAAGGCCAGGCCGAGCAGCACCGAACCAGCGGCGGCGATCAGCCAGCGTGCCAGCGAGCGGACCATGCATACCCTCCACGGCCGCACGGTAGGGGCGGCAGCGGATCATAGTGCCAATCGGCCGTCTCTCGTAAAACCCGAATGGCCGTCATGGCTTATGCGGAGCAGCATTCGCCGAATAACGCTCGCCTCCGGCCAGCCGTCATGACCCGACTTCGACCCCCGCAGATCCTCGCGTTCATGCGCGAACAGCATCCGCATCCCGGACCGGACCAGGTTGCCTGACCTGCCATGAATGACGTGGCGGGGTCGCTGAACGCGCGTTGCGCCGACCGGCTGCGCGAGGCCGCGGACCTGCTGCAGGGGCAGGGAGCGAACCCGTTCCGGGTATCGGCGTATCGCAAAGCCGCCGCCACCGTGCTCGAACTGCCCGAAGACGTGCAGGCGATCATCGACCGCGCGGGACTCCCCGGCCTGGAGTCGCTGCCGAACATCGGCCGGGGCATCGCCGCCGCGCTGCTCGAGATGACGCGCACAGGCCGCTGGATCCAGCTCGAGCGGCTGCGCGGCAGCGCGGATCCGGTACAGCTGCTCACGACCGTGCCGGGCCTCGGTCACCGGCTGGCCGAGCGCATCCACGAAGAACTGCATGTCGACACGCTCGAGGGCCTGGAACTCACCGCGCACGACGGCCGGCTCGAATCGGTGACCGGCGTCGGCCCGCGCCGCGCGGCAGCCATCCGGGCCAGCCTGCAGGCCATGCTGTCGCGCAGCCGGCCGCATCGCGCGGCCGCGACCACGGGCGCTGCGCCTGAGCCACCGGTCTCAGTGCTGCTGGACGTGGACCGTGAATACCGGGATCGCGCGGCCAGCGGTGAGCTGCCGTCGATCGCGCCGCGCCGCTTCAACCCGTCGGGCGAGGCCTGGCTGCCGGTGCTGCACACCGTGCGCGACGGCTGGCACTTCACCGCTCTGTTCTCGAACACGGCGCAGGCGCACCAGCTCGGCCGCACCCGCGACTGGGTCGTGCTGTATTTCTACGACGACGAGCACGCCGAGGGCCAGCACACCGCGGTCACGGAGACGCACGGCGCGCTCTCCGGCCGGCGCGTGGTGCGTGGCCGCGAGACGGAGTGCCGGGCCCACTACACGAAGTAGGCGACCGCGAACACGCCGAGCATCGTGAAGATCAGCGCGAGCTTCGCGAGCGTGCCGAAGATGAGCCCCACCCAGGTCGCGACGCCGGCACGCGTCGCCTGCTGCACCTGCCCGTGCGACAGCAACTCGCCGGCAACCGCGCCGACGAAGGGCCCCAGGATCAGGCCCGGCAGCCCGAGGAACAGCCCGCCCAGCGTGCCGAGGGCGGCGCCGGCGACCGCGAGCCTGGTCGCACCGACACGCTTCGCGCCGACTGCCGTCGCCGCGATGTCGATGACGAACGACACCGCCGTCAGCAGGCCAAGCACCACCAGCGTGAACCAGCTGACCTGCTCGAAATCCCCCGCCCAGGCCGCCAGCAGCAGGCCGACGAACACCAGCGGCACCCCCGGCAGCGCGGGCAGCACGGACCCGGCGATGCCGATGCACACCAGCAGCACGGCAAGCACCAGCCACAACACCTCGATCGACATGGCCGGCTCCTCGGCTGAACGGGTGGCGTGAGTTTGCAGGCCGCCGCGGCGCGCGTCACCTGCGCCGGGAATGACCAGCGTCGCGCTGTACACTGCGCCGCTGCGCCATGACCACGTTGCCATCACTGCCGATCGTCGCGGCGCTGCCGGAACTCGCCGCCGCGCTGGCGCACGCGCGACAGGTCGTGCTGGAAGCGCCGCCGGGCGCTGGCAAGAGCACGGTCGTGCCGCTGGCGCTGCTCGACGCCGATTGGCGAGCCGACGGACGCATCGTCATGCTCGAGCCGCGCCGGCTCGCGGCGCGTGCCGTGGCCGAACGCATGGCGGCGTCTCTCGGTGAGGCCGCCGGCGCACGGGTGGGTTTCCGTACGCGCCTCGAGACCCGCGTTGGCCCGGGTACGCGCATCGAAGTCGTCACCGAGGGAATCCTGACGCGAATGCTGCAGCGTGATCCCGCGCTCGAAGGCGTCGCGTGCGTGGTGTTCGACGAGTTCCACGAGCGCAACCTGCAGGGCGACCTGGGCCTGGCCCTCGCGCTCGAGTGCCAACGCCACCTGCGCCCCGACCTGCGACTGCTGGTGATGTCGGCCACGCTCGATGGCGACGCGCTGGCCCGGGTGTTCGACGACGCACGCTTCGTGCGCGCCCCGGGCCGCATGTTCGACGTCGAGACGATCTACGCGCCGCCCCCGGCCGGCTCGACCCCACTGCCGCTGACGCGCCTGGTGGCGAACCGGATCCTGCAGGCACTCGAGTCGCACGCGGGCGACCTGCTCGCCTTCCTCCCCGGCGCCGGCGAGATCCGGCGCGTCTCGGAAGCAGTCGAGTCAGCGTTGCCGTCGGACCGCTTCGTCGTGCTGCCGCTGTACGGGGATCTCTCCACGGCGGCGCAGGACGCCGCGCTGCGGCCCGATCCACAGGGCCGTCGCAAGGTGATCGTCGCGACCAACATCGCTGAGACCAGCCTGACGATCGACGGCGTGCGCATCGTGGTCGATGCCGGACTCGAGCGTCGCCAGCGCTTCGATCCCGCGAGCGGCATGAGCCGGCTCGAATCGCTGCGCATCTCCCGGGCGTCCGCCGACCAGCGCCGCGGCCGCGCCGGACGTACCGCCACCGGCGTCTGCTTGCGGCTGTGGAGCGAGTCAGCGCACGCGGCCCTGCTGCCGCAGGCGCCGGCCGAGATCCTCGAAGCGGATCTCGCACCGCTCGCCCTCGAACTCGCCTGCTGGGGGGCCAACGACCCGGCCACGCTTCGTTGGCTCGACCCACCACCGACCGCGACGCTCGCGCAGGCGCGCGACCTGCTCGCGCGACTCGAAGCCATCGAAGCAGGCGGCCGCATCACGGCGCTAGGGCGGGACATGGCCTCGTTGGGCGTACACCCGCGCCTCGCACACATGCTCTTGCGAGCACGGACGCTGGGGTTCGGGCAGCTGGGCTGTGAACTGGCGGGACTGATCTCGGAGCGTGATCCATTGCGGGTCGATGCCAGCGCACCCGATCCGGACCTACGCACGCGCATCGAGGCCCTGCGCGGCCACGCGTTGCCGCCCGGCGTCGCGGCCGATCGGGCGGGACTGCGCCGCGTCGAGCGGGTCGTGCAGCAACTGCAACGCCAGCTCGATCGGCAGCGCTCGTCGTCACGGGCCGGGGCGGCCACCGTCGCCGAAGCTGATGCCGTGGGCCTGCTGCTGGCCTTTGCCTACCCGGATCGCATCGGCCGTGCGCGCGCCGCGGGATCCGGGCGCTACGTGCTGAGCGGCGGACGCGGCGCAGTGCTGCCCGGGCCGGCGGCCCTCGCCCGCTCCGAGTACATCGTGGTCGCGGCGCTCGATGCCGGCGATCGCGAGGCACGCATCCAGCTGGCGGCACCCGTTGCGCTCGAACTGCTGCTGGAGCACTTCGCGCATCTCGTCGAGGACGCCGAGCGCGTCGAGTGGGACCCGCGCAACGATACGGTCGCTGCACGACGCACCCGCAGCCTCGGCGGATTGGTGATCGAGGACGTGCCATTGCGCGATGCGGGGTCGCATGCG
>Ga0209391_10000722_pt1 | contig 16253 bp, 14 predicted proteins | sample PPLLak3March2015_FD_187246 | JGI IMG/M metagenome (GOLD analysis project Ga0209391, IMG submission 187246) | Freshwater sediment microbial communities from Prairie Pothole Lake near Jamestown, North Dakota, USA - PPLs Lake P7 Core (1) Depth... | ecosystem: Environmental > Aquatic > Freshwater >... | reverse complement strand
GAGTTGCTCCTTCACGAACTTGGTCACATCCGTTTGTTTCGCGCCTTCTCTAACAGCAGTGATGATTTTCCCGCGGCCGGGCGGCTTCTCATCGAGCAGGGAAACATCAAGGTCGCCATAGATCGTCAGCGTCAGCGTGCGGGGAATCGGCGTGGCCGTCATCACCAGCACATCGGGCACCACTCCGCGGCGGATCAAAGCGGCGCGCTGGCTGACGCCGAACTTGTGTTGCTCGTCGATCACCACGAGCCCGAGATCACCAAAAAGCTCTTCATCATAAAGCAGCGCATGGGTGCCGATGATCATCTGCGCTCCGCCGTCCAATTCGAGATGGCTTGACTCATCACGGTTGGCGGTGCGCAAGGCCACCCGCAAGCCCAGCGGTTCGAGCCAGCGGCGGAAGGTGAGGAAATGCTGCTCCGCCAGGATCTGGGTGGGGGCCATCAGTGCCGCCTGGCATCCGGAATCCACAGCAAGCAGCATCGCAGCCATGGCGACGAAGGTTTTTCCGGAACCGACATCGCCTTGCAGCAAGCGGTTCATCGGACGCGGCTGGCGCATGTCTGCGATGATCTCGCGAATCGAGCACTTCTGCGCGTCTGTTAGATCGAAAGGCAGGCTCTTGTAAAACGAAGTGAGCAGCGCGGTGCGCCTGCCAAGCACTCGTCCGGATTGTTCCAGATGGCGGGAGCGCCGCCACGCGACGTTGAGCTGGATGCCGAAGAACTCCTCCAGTGCGAAGCGCCGGCGCGCGGCTTGGGCTTGATCGAGCGACTCCGGGAAATGAGCGGCGCGCAGTGCGTCCGCGCGGGGCGTGGCAGAATCCACATCGAAAGCCGCGGCAAGTGTATCCGGATCACACTGAAGCAGCAGCAGGTGCATGATTTCACGCAGCCGCCGCTGGGCAAGCCCGGCGATGTTCCGGTAGATGGGCACGATGCGTTCGAGATGAATCGAATCGCCAGGCTCATCATCGTCGCGGAGGATTTCGAACTCCGGGTGATCGATGATCAGGCGCCCGTTGGAATCCTTCACCTTGCCATAAACGATCAACTCCTGGCCTGTCGCCACGAGCTTGTGGATGAAGGGCATGTTGAACCAACGGCAGGTGATTTTACCGGAACCGAACACACCACCGCTGCCATCCATCACGATCGCTTCGTAGAAACCACGACCCTGGCCGAAGTGGCGCCTCGAAGTATCAATGACTCCGCCACGGAGACAAACGGCGGAGGACGTCGGCTGGTTTGGAAAGGAATCGAAGCGGCGCCGGTCTTCGTAGCGCTTGGGAAGGTGATCGAGGACATCGGCAGCGGTGCGGAAGCCGGCGGCGGCCAGCGCGGCCACTTCCTTGGCGGGAAGAACCGGCAGTTCGGCAAGATCGGCGCGGGCGTTAATCACGGTGGCGGCAGTTCGGCGAGCTTCTGGAGATAAGCAAACGCATAGATTCCAGACGAGTGGCCATCGCCCCAGAAAAGCTGAATCGCATATCCGCCGACCAGCTGGAATTTCACCAACTCGAAGGCCCGCGGCCCGTGCTCGACATGCGGGCGGACCACTCGACCAAGCGCATCCGGCTCGCCATTGCAGGCAGCGCATGGACAGGCGCGGCGCAACATGGGCAGCGGCAGGTAGGCTTCAAAACCGTCGGCAAAAGACAGGGCGAGCTCGTTTCCGATCACGGCCGCGTTTTCAAGTGTCAGGGGCATGGCGAAAATCTGTGCTCAACCGAGCTCGCCGTCCACCCGATAGGCGCGCTTGCCGAAAATCGCCGAACCCACCCGCACATGGGTGGCGCCCTCCTCGATGGCCACTTGGAAATCCCCGCTCATGCCCATGCTCAGTGCGGGCAGTGGCACGCCGGCTTCATGCTCCAGTTCATCGCGCAATTCCCTGAGCGCGGCAAACCATGGTCGCGAGGCCTCCGCATCCGGGCCGGGCGGAGGAATGCACATCAGGCCCATCACTTCGAGTCGTTCCAATGCAAGCAGACCGCCGATTTCCGTGCGGATTTCATCGGGCTCGAAGCCGCCCTTGGTTTGCTCGCCGCCAATGTTGACCTGCAGGAAAACCTTGGGAAAAAGTCCGAGCTCGCCGGCAACTTCATTCATGTAAAGCGCGAGACGGGTGGAATCGATGGCATGGATCACCTCGAAGCGCGGCAGGATTTTGCGCACCTTGTTGCGCTGCACGCGACCGATGAAATGCCAGTGCAAGGAACCCGGCAGCAGGTCGATCTTGGCCTCCGCTTCCTGCAGCCTGCTCTCGCCGAAGACATGCTGGCCGGCATCCGCGACCTCGCGCACGGCATCGGCGGGAAAGGTCTTGGAAACGGCGATGAGTTCGACAGCGGCAGGATCACGTCCGGCCATCTGGCAGGCCGTGCCGATCTGTTTGCTCACCTCGGCCAGATTGGCGGCGATATCGGACATCGGGAGAATTTCCGGTGCGCGTGGTTACTTGATCATGCCCGCCAGGCGGGCATTTTCTGATAGATCCACCAGATCCCTGAGCACCGCGAGTGATTCCCGCTTCACGGGATCCAGGCCGGTGGGCCATTTCGGAGTCTCATCGAGATCATCCGTCTCATCCTTCGCACGGCGCATGTAGGAACCGGATTCATCGGAAGGGTCATAAGGTTTGAGAGCGGCACCGGTTTCAAGATCATCGAGCGTGATCTTGTAGAACCTCATATCCGCCTTGTCCTTGCTGGCGATGCTCGCGAAACGCTCGCGGCGCTCGGCATTGCGCTCCTTCTGGCGGGCGTCGGACTCGGCCAGTTCCTGCTGGCGAACCGCCTTGTTGAGCGGCACCACGTTTTTGGCGAGGCGGTCTTTCGCCTTCATCACATCCTCGATGACGTAGGCGAAATCCTTGTTGGAGTTCAATCGCTCCTGGCTCAGTTCCTTGAGGCGGGGAATGAACAAGGCCTGCGGATCCATGGGCTTGAAGTCAGCCGCCCTGCGGATGCGGTCATGCGGAAGCGAGTGGTCCATGAAGGCCTCGCCCATTTCCATGGCGTCCATCAGGCTCGGCAGCACCACATCGGAGGCCACTCCGTCCATCTGGGTGGAGGAACCGGAGGGACGGTAGAATTTCTGGATGGTCACCTTGAGGAAACCCGCGCGATTTCTAACAGAAAATAACGGCAGCATGCGGCCGATGTCCATCGGTTGCTGGACGGTGCCCTTGCCGAAGGTGGATGACTCGCCGACAATGACGGCGCGGTTGAAATCCTGCAGTGCGCCGGCGAGGATTTCGCTGGCCGAGGCGCTGCTCTTGTCGGTCATGACAATGAGCGGACCACCGTAAATCGGTTTGCCATTCTCAGAGTCCTTCACCTGCACCTGGCCGAGGGTGTTCTTGACCTGCACGACCGGGCCGCGGTCCATGAAGAAGCCGGTCATGCGCCGCACTTCTTCCAAAGAGCCGCCACCATTGTTGCGGAGATCGAGAATCAGGCCGTCGATCTTCTCCTCGACGAGACGCTTGAGGATCCGTTCCACATCCACTGAGCAACGCACCTTGCCCTCGTCGAAGTCGGCATAAAACGAAGGAAGGGTGATCACGCCCAAACGGCGCGGCTCTCCTTTTTCAGTCTTCACTTCGATCAACTCGCCGCTGGCCTGCTCATCCTTCATCTCCACCTTGCCACGCACGATCCTGACGATCCGGGTTTCTCCGGCCGCGCCGCCGGCAGGCTCCACCTTGAGGGCCACGGTGGTGCCCTCCTTGCCGCGAATCAAATCGACCACTTTATCGATTTTCATGAACATGATATCAGTCATGTCCGCGGGCTTGCCGGTGTTGAGCGTATCCACGGCGACGACACGATCATTGAGTCTGAGAGTGCCCTCGCGGTCCGCCGGGCCGCCGACGACGATACCCATGATCTTGGTGGCGCCGTCCTCCTCGCCCTGCAGCAGCGCGCCAATGCCGACAAGTTCGTTTTTCATCCCGTCCTTGAAACGGTTCATCTCGCGGAAGCTCATGTAATCCGTGTGCGGGTCGTATGCCCGCGCCACTGAACTGAGGAAATAATTGGCGATTTCCTCGTCATCCACATCCTTGACGCTGCTCAGGAAGCGCTTGTAGCGGAGGGAGATTTTTTCCTTCGGGCTGCGGTCATCGATGCCCGGATCGGCTTTGCCCTGTTCGGTGGCGAGTTTGGTGAGCATCTCGCGGCGCAGCACCTCGGCGAGCACGGCCTCCTTGATCTGGTGGCGCCAGAGATCGGCTGCCTCCTTGTCATCCTTCGGCCACGGTGCGTCCTTGCGGCTCAGCATGACCTCCTCATCCTGGGTGAAATCAAAATCGGCGGCCTCGAGGAGTTTTCCCGCCTGGGCCACGCGTTGCTCCACGCGTTGCACAAACAAACGGTAAATCTCGGTGGCGGCCGGCATGCTGTTGCCCTGAAGCAGCAGCGTGTGGAGGCGGTCACCGTAATCGGCGTTGAAGCGGTCCACATCCTGCTGGGTGAAATAAAGCCGCTGGAAATCCAGATCCCTCAGGTAATCATCCAGAAAACGTCGGCTAAGCTGCTCGTTGAATGGCAAGCGGGCGAAATGGCTGTTTTGCAGCATGATCGCCATCTGGCGACCCACCTCGTTGAAATCAGCCGTCTGCGCGAACGCGGACCCAGAAAGAGCAGCGGCGGCTGTGAGGCACAGAGCTTTTTTAAACCAGGGAATGATCATGAAATTCAAGCGGAGCGGAGTTTCGGAATGGCTCAAGAAAATGCCACGGCTTTGCGGAATGTCGATTTCCAAAATGCGCGGAACAATTCAGTCCTTGGGCTTCCTGCGTTCCAGCCAGCGGCGGAAGTAGGCATCCCTGGCCGCCCGCTCGGCGGCAGCGAGATCCTGTTGGCGTTCATCGAGAAAGGGGTTGTCGGCGATCAACGGGCGGCGTCCCAATTTGACCGTCAGGTCGATCAACTCGCCATTGCGCAATATCCTGAGGGTGACTCGGTTGCCGGGTTTGAACTGACGGATCCGGTTGCTGAATGGCAGGGAAGCCGCTTCACCATGCCAAACCTTGTCATCCAGACCGGCGATCAGGTCATTGAGCTGCACCCCCGCCTCGTGCGCGGCGGAGTCGGCAACGACCTGCACCACACGGATCACATTACGGGGTTTCAGATCGCCAGGGACATTGGCGACTTCATCCTGCATGCGGATGCCGATGTATCCTTCGCCCTCCTTGAGATATTCGTCATTCACCAACTCGCGAAGCACTGCGAGACAACGTTCCCTGACTTCCGGGTCATCGGCTGTTCTGGACACGCGGAACAACTCGTCCATGGCTGCCTGCGGCCTCTCGCGCGCCCATGCCAGAAGCCTCGTCTGGGCCAGCTCACGAGTCCGGAACTCCTCCGCCCGCAATCCCTCCAGCGCATTGGCGGGGATCTCCAGACAACGGGCCGGAACCACCAACCCGGCCAACATCACAATGATCCAAGCCAGATGTCCGGTTTGAGCAAAGTTGAATTGCCGGCGCATGGCATTTGGAAATCACATGGGGTTCCGGTTGCTTGGCCCAAGCAATGATCAGGCCCGGCGGAGCGCCCCTGCATTCACTTGGTTTCCCAAGGACGTTTCTGGGGAACCTCGATGCTATCGTTCGGCTCCAACGGAATCTGCATGAACTGAAGCTCGGTGAGATCATACTGGCGCTGCTTGCCGGCACGCAGGACTTTCACCCGTTTCAAGGTACCAAAGGGAGTCGGCCCACCGGCGGCCTGGATCGCCTGCCAGAGCGTCAGCCCGCGCAGGAATTTCACAGGGCCCGTGCGCCCGACCTGGCCGCCGACGTGAACCACAGCGTCTTCCAGCGCGCCAGCCTCCATACTGGAGACCACCTGGAAGGTGGGATTCCGATAGATCTGGGCCGCCCGGTAACGACCTTCAAGCACCGCCGCCAAGGCCTCCGGCTTCATGCCTGCAGCACGCACCTGGCCGATGAAAGGCATGTTGACCGTGCCGTTGTCCGCAACCGGATAGGCGCCGTCAATCCGCCCTTTCTCCTCGGTCGGAACGCCGAGCACCGTGATGGTAATGCTCTTGCCGATCTGGATCTGGCCGATCGCCGGGAAAACGGCGCATGCCAGAACCATTAATATCGTTAGAAAGGATTTCATGTTTTGGAGACGGGGATTGAATTGATCAATAAAGCTCGGAGTCCGCACCACGGGTGGCCGCAGCCTGCGGCTTGGACGGCGCGGATGAGGAACCGGGCGGCGGAGCAACCACCTGTGCCTCGGCAGGCGCATAATAGGTGTAGTAGCTGGTGTAATATTGATACTGGCTGTCACTGCGGACATCCACATTGTTGAGCACCACGCCGATGACATGGCCGCCGACGTTTTCCACTGCCTGCTTGACGCGCAGCAGCATGTTGCGCGGCAGCTTGCGGTGCTGAACAACGAGCATCGTGAGGTCCACTTCGCTGGCCAGCACCGAAGCGTCGCTCACGCCGAGGATGGGCGGGCTGTCCACAAGGACCAGATCGAAGCGCTGCTTGACGTCCTGGATGAGCTCCGACATCCGGCGGGAGTTGAGAATGCCCGCGGCATCAGCCGGTAGAATGCCCGAAGGCATGAAATACAGGTTGTCCACCGGTGTCTGGAGGATCACATCCTCAAGCATCAACTCCGTGGTGAGATAGTTGGTGAGACCTACCGAGTTGTTGATGTCGAAGAACGTGTGCAGGCGCGGGCGGCGCAAGTCGGCGTCGATCATCAATGTGGTATAGCCGCCCTGGGCGCAGATGTAGGCAAGGTTGACCAAGGTGGTGGACTTGCCTTCGCCGGCACCGCCGGAAACCACGGTGATGGCGTTGTCCTCGGGATTCTTCCGGTTGAACTCGATGTTGGTGCGCAGGATCCGGTAAGCCTCGGCGTCCGGGCTCATGCCGCTCTGCTTGTGGAGAATGCCCACGTCTTTCGGAATGACGGCCAGCACGGGCACTTGCAAATAGCGCTCCACGTCCTCGAGGGTTTTGACCGAGGTGTCGAGATATTCGAGGAAGAACGCGATGCCGACTCCGAAAATCAAGCCGACGACCGCGCCCAGCACGAGGTTGAGCGTCACATTCGGGCTGACCGGGCTGTTGGAAATCACCGGCGGATCATGCACCTCCACGCTCTCGCCGGGAATCTTGCGGGAAATTGTTTCCCCCATCTGCTTGAGCTTCATGGTCTCGAGCAGCTGCTGGTCGGTCTCAAACTCACGCTTGGCGTCCACATAATCCTGAGCGTCGAGTCCGCGCTTGATGGCCTCATCGCGACTCTCGTCCTTCATGACCTCCACGCTCTTGAGACGGTTGACGGCAAGGTCGAGCTGAGCCTGCAGGGTGGCGCGAAGATTGACCACTCCTTCGTCGAGCTGGCGCTTCATATTCTCGATCTGATCCACAGCCACCAGAATCGTGGGGTGACGGTCACCAAGACCGCTGATCTTGAGTCCGTCGAGCTGGCGTTTCGCCTCCTGATACTGCGGGTAAAGCGTGCGGATGATGTTATCGGGGAGATTCAGACCTCCGGCGTAAACCATGAGCTGGTCACTGTCGTATTTGAGCAAACTGCTGATCTGGCTTTCGAGCTGCAGCTTTTCCTGCTCGATGTCGTGATAAATCTGCAGCGCGTTGCGTGCCCCCTGATCCTCGTCCACACCACCCGACTCGTAAAACGCGTCCTGTCCCCTGTAGATGATACCCTTGTTGCGGACGATGGTGGCGAGCACCTTGCGGCGCTCCTCCACTTTGTCCTCCTGGTCACGGACCGCCTTGTTGAGTTCCTGAAGCTGGCGGTCCGCATCGCGGGTTTCGATTTCGGCCCGGTATTCCTTGTATGCCCTTGCCACCTCTTCGGCGATATCGCGCGCGTCCACCTTGTTGGTATGGCGGACTCGGATCGAAATCAGGTCGGTTCCCCGGATGTTCTGCGTGCCTACGATGCCCTTGAGGATGCCGAGGGCGGCTTCCTTGTCCACATTCCAGCGGTTCACCAGCTGGAGGTTGTCCACCACCTTGGCCAGCGAATTGCGGCTCTTGATTTTCTCAAACTCGGTGCCGAAGAACTGCGGTGACATGCGGCCTCCGCCCGAGGTTTCGGTCATCGCGGCACCCAGCGGCGACATGCCCGGCATACGCGGCTTCACCTCGATGACCGCCTGGCTTTCGTATTTTTTCGGCATCACATAGGTGATGACCGCTGCGGTCATGAACACCAGAAGCAGGGTGAGCAGAATGATCCCGTAACGGTTCTTGATGACCTGCCAATAGTCCACAGCGTGCAGGGCGGCCTCGTTTTGTTGGGGAGCGGAAGTGTTCATGGGCGGAAGTTTTTCACAGGACCGGGGGATTTCCAGTCAAAATAAAGGCTCCCGCAATGAGTGACACTGCGGGAGCCTGTGATCAGTCAAATGATGTTTCAGACAAGGGCTAAATTTTCGGATAAATAAGCCGCTGGAATCAGAACTCGGCACTCAAACCCACGCTGATGCGGTTCCGGTCGTAATCGCGGCGCGAATCCACATCCGAGCTCGAGTCGGAGTAGTTGTAGGACACCGTGCCGGTCAGGAAGTCGTTGAAGCGAACGGACATGCCGATGTAGAGGTTGATGAGGTCCTCATCTCCGTCGGGAGCCGAACCTGTATTGCCATCAACAAAGCGACCGCTCTGGTATGAGGTGGGAATGTAGTCAACGCCACCAAACACCGAGAGCATCGGCGAGATCACGTATTCACCCGACAAGCCGAAGCGCAATGTGCGGCGGTCTGAATATTCGATGACGTCACCGCCTATGTATTGAACAGTATCATAACTCTCAATACCGTAGCGTGCGAAGGAGCGCAGGCTCAAGGCCTCGGTGAGTTTGGAATTGAGCGAAAACTCCAAGTAAGGACTCGTTGTGTCATCCCCATCGTCCACATCACGGAACTGGGCACCGGCGCGAATGATACCCACGGTGTTGGGGCTGAAACGATGCTCGGCACCAACCAGCAGAAATTGATCGGTGGAGTCGGAAGCATAGCCGTTGCCTGTGGTAACTCCATAACGGTAATCAGCAGTCAGCACCGTCTGAGGGCTGAGCTGGTAGCGGAACTGGTTGTAGAGTTCCCAGGTAAAGCGGTCGTTGCTGGGTGCCGACGAGTCGGTGTAATTCGTGCCGGAGAGGCGCAGACCGGTGTAGGTACCGACGCGCTCGGTCCAGCGGAAACCGATCGAATTGTCGGTATTCCAGAAGAAATACTCACCTGTGGCGCGGGCAGAGGCGTAGCCGTAGGAATAGTCCGGCTCCAGCTCATAGGAGATGAAGTTCTGACTCGAAAAGCGCAGGCGCTCGCTAAATCGGTGGGTGTAGTTGATCCCGGCACGCGACTGGCTGTTCATGTCATCCATCTCATACGGCGTATCGAAATAATAGATCAGGCCGAGACGCACATAGACATCCAAGGTTGACTGGGGAGTGATGTTCACGAATGACAGGCCCACATAGGGATTGATGGCCATCGAGTCCTCCTCCTCGCCGTATCCGGGATTGACGTTGTCATCGTAGATGGCGCTGGCACCCACCACCCATTTCAGAGGGAGGGATTCCGTCGCCTCTGAACCTACGTAATAGAGGCCTTGGGCGGAAGCGGTGCCTATTGTTAGCAGGCTGATGAGACCAAAGGGAATTTTGTGTTTCATAAAATGCTGGGGGTGATGCGGTTTGTAAAAGAAATGAAAATCACGCCTTGATCACGTGCCGGGAGAGCCGACTGGCGGATTCACAGGGCGATTCGGATTCACATTGGTGACGTTCGGGGGATTGATGATCACCGGCGGGAAGATCGGAAACAGGGGTTTGAGCGGACCCTTGCCGGGAAAATCGAGCGGATTGGGCATCGCGGCGACCTCACCGATCGGGGCTTTTTCCCCCTTGGCGCTCTTTGCGCTGTCACCGGAATCACCGGTGTTGGGGTCGAGCTTGGCAAGCAAAGCCTGCACTTCGACGAGCGAATCCGGAGCCAGGGCAATTGCGCACTGGGCGATCAGGCGCATTTGATCAGGCGCAGCGGTGATGGCGGCTTCGACGATGGCGGCCACGGTGACCACCTCGGCATCCGAGCCTTCGATTGCAGCCTTGACCAATTCACAGGCGCAATCCGGGGCGGCCGAAACCTCGGTGGCGACGATTTCGAGAACTTTCGATGGCTCGGCCGCAACGGCGGCCTTGACCGAAAGAGCGAGTTTGCCGCAGTCGATTTCAGCGGATGCGGAGACGAGCCCCAGAGCGGCGCTCATGGCGGCAAAGAAAAAGGTCTTTTTCATCGGATCGGGGAGTGTGGTGGTTAACGGGGCGTGGAAACTGGAGCGGGCAGCGGGAATCGAACCCGCATGTCTAACTTGGAAGGATAGCGCTTTACCACTAAGCTATGCCCGCGTTCTCGTGGAGAATAGAACCGCCGCCCCCACCCTCTAGCAAGTCTTTTTTAACCATTTTCTTCATTTATTTAGGACAGATTAAGAAGCCGGAATTCCCTTGATTTTGCAAATTTTCAAGCTGATTCCTACGGCCGCACAGCGGACCACGCGGGTGTGGTTCAATGGTAGAACGTGAGCTTCCCAAGCTTGAAATACGGGTTCGATTCCCGTCACCCGTATCCGCTCCGCCATGTATCCCAAGCTGTTGACTTACAATCCACTGGGCTGATCCAGAAATTCCCAGGGCAGGCCGAATTTCGCGGCGAGTGCATGCGCCAGGGCCTTCACGCCGAAGGTTTCGGTGGCGTAGTGGCCACCGAGCAGCAGGTTGATGCCGAGTTCCAGCGCCAGTGGATGACTCCAGTGCGGACCCTCGCCGCTGATGAAGGTGTCCACACCGCTTGCCGCGACTTTGGCGACCTCGCTGCCAGCGCCGCCGGTGATCAGGCCGATGGAGGAAATTTCCTCCGGCCCGCCGGGGCAGACGTGGACGCGGCCGCCTACTGTCTGACCCAGAAGTGCGGCAAGATGATCGCGCGAGCCGTTCCATGATCCACGCAGGCCGAGGAAAACCTCTTTCCAGTCGAAAAACGGCTGTGGATCGATCATGCCGATGGCCTTAGCGAGCTGGATGTTGTTTCCCCACAGCGGATGGACGTCCAGCGGAAGGTGCGCGGAGTAAATGGCCAAGCCGGCCTCCATCGCGGTTTTGAGTTTCCTGTAAAACGGCCCGGTGACCGGCCGGACACCTTGCCAGAACATGCCGTGATGGACGATGAGCAGACCCGGCCCGCCGGCTGCGGCGGCTTCGATGACGGGCAGCGAGGCATCCACGGCGGCAATGATGCGCTGGACCTTGCCCTCGTTGGCCAGTTGCAGGCCGTTGACCGCGCCGGGGTAATCCGGGATTTCCGCGATGCGGAGTTCGCAGTCGAGAAAGGAAACGAGATCGGCCAGCGGTGACATGAACGAAGAATAGCGATGCTCCGCCGCGAGCGAAAGCAATTCCAACGCTGGGCACACCTCAACCGTCATGCCGGCTCCAGATGACAACTCCGGGAGTTTCGGCGACTTCTTTTCCGGCGGCGAAATCAGCAAGGTCGCTGGCGAGCCCCGCATGCCATTGCCTGCGTGTGCCGCGCCATGGCAGGGCCAGCATCGCGGCGTGGAGCGCGTGGCGGGGCAGCAGCAGGCGCTGTTGCAAGTCCGGCGTCCAGCCATCCTTCATCCAGCAAATGTATTCCGAGCCATCGCCCGAGTAGAGTTTGTCGCCGACGATGGGGTGGCCGCTGTGGGCCAGATGCACGCGGAGTTGGTGCATCCGCCCGGTTTCCGGAAAACAACGGACGAGCGCGAATCTCCCCTCCCCTCGCTCGAAGCGTTGCTCGACGCGAAAACGCGTGCGGCACTCGCGGCCTGCGGGATGCACGATCTGCCGCACCCAGATGGGCGAGGGGCCGATTTCCCCGGCGCGCAGGATCGGCTCGGTGCATTCCCATGCGTCCACCTCCGGCCAGCCAAGCACGATGGCGAGGTATTCCTTTTCCACCTCGCGGCGCTCGAAAATCATGCCGAGTTCGCGGGCGGCGGCCTTGTGCTTGGCCACGATGATCAGGCCGCTGGTGTCCCGGTCCAGCCGGTTGACGATGGCCGGGCAGGCGCCGTTTTCCATTTCGTAGGCGAGCAGTTTCTCGACGCCGCCGAGCAGGGTGGGCTCGGGCTTGCGGTTGGCCGGATGGACAATCAGCGGCGCGGGCTTGTCCACGACGAGCCAATCGGCGGACTCGTAGATCACCGTGAAATGGACGACGACTTGCAGGCTCATGCGCGGTCACGAAAAAAGCCAGAGGCCCGTGTGAACGAGCCTCTGGCGCTTGAAAAAAGCAACAATCAATCCTGGAAATCAGGACTTGTAGCGGAGGCGCTTCTTGTGGCGGTTCTGCTTCATGCGCTTCTTGCGCTTGTGTTTGTTGATTTTGGTCTTACGGCGTTTCTTGATGGAGCCCATGGCGTTTGCGGTCGGTGTTAGGTTGCGGTGAAAGGGATTCAGGGGACGATTTTATTGAGCGGATACTCGATGATGCCCTCGGCCCCGAGCCGCTTGAGTTCGGGGATGATGTCGCGGACGACGATTTCGTCAATCACTGTCTCGACGGCGACCCAGCCGTCTTCGGACAGGTTGGAAACGGTGGGACGGCGGAGCGAGGGAAGTTTTTCGAGAAGTTCCGGCAGCGCGGCGCTGGGAAGGTTCATTTTGAGGCCCACTTTGCCGCGGGCGCCGAGGGCCGCCTTGATGAGCAGGGCGATGCGCTCCATTTTCTCCTTTTTCCAAGGATCAGCGGCCGCCACGGGGTTGGCGTAAAAGTGCGGGAAGGAGGTCAGCAGCGTGTCCACGATGCGCAGCCGGTTGGCCTTGATGGAAGAACCGGTTTCCGTGACATCGACGATGGCATCCACCAGATCCGGCACCTTGACCTCGGTGGCACCCCAGGAAAACTCGACCTCCGCGTGGATGCCGCGCTCCTTGAGCCAGCGCTTGGTGATGCCGACGCCTTCGGTGGCGATGCGCTTGCCTTCGAGATCCTCCGGCTTGCGGATCGGGGAATCCTCGGGAACGACCAGCACCCAGCGCGTGGGCCGCGTGGTGGCGCGGGAATATGGCAGCTCGGCGAGATCGATCAGATCCACCTCGTTTTCATAGGCCCAATCGTAGCCGGTGATGCCGCAGTCGATGAAACCCTGGCCGAGGTAGCGGCCGATTTCCTGGGCGCGGATGAGATAGAGGTCGAGCTCCGGATCATTCGAACTCGGACGCAGGCCGCGGGAGGAAACGTAAACCTCGTAGCCGGCCTTGGCGAGGAGCTCGATGGTGGGCTCCTGAAGGCTGCCTTTGGGAATCGCGATTTTAAGCGTGCGTGACGGGTCCGGCATGAGGGGGCGGCGTTTTAGCCGGGAACGCCGGGGAATCAAGCCATGTTTTGAACATTTTGCGCAATCGCAGCGCCACCATTACCGGAAATCATGCCCGGGCGTTTCGATTTCCGCTCAGCCCCACAGGGATTTCCTTTTGGGCTTCGGGGCTTGGTAGCCCTCGAAGGACTTGGGATCGCGGCAATGGAAGATGGCTTCCTCGTAGGTGATGGCGCCGGCTTCCAAGAGACTCAGGATGCTCTGGTCGATCGTGCGGTTGCCGACGCGGTGGCCGATTTCCATCAGGCCGACGATTTGTTCGAGTTTCCGCTCGCGGATGCAGTTGCGGATGCCGTGACCGGGAACGAGGACCTCCGAGGCAAGCGCGCGGCCCTTGCCATCCGCGCGGGGAATGAGGCGCTGGCAGACGATGCCCTCCAGGCAGCTGGCGAGCTGGGTGACGATCTGCGGTTGCTGCTCCGCGGGAAACACGTCCACCAGGCGATCGATGGTCTGCGGCGCATCGGCGGTATGCAGCGTGGCGAGCACGAGGTGTCCGGTCTCGGCCGCGGTCAGGGCGATGCGGATGGTGTCGAGATCGCGCATTTCGGAAACAACGATGACATCCGGATCCTGGCGCAGCGCCTGACGCAGGGCGCGCGGGAAACTGCGGGTATCGCCGCCGATTTCGCGTTGTTTGATGAGACAGGAACTGTGCTGGAAAACGAACTCGATGGGATCCTCCAAGGTCACGATCACGCCGCTGCGGCTGTCCGAGATGCGCTTCACCATCGAGGCCAGGGTGGTGGACTTGCCGGAGCCGGTGATGCCGGTGATCAGGACCAGGCCGCCGCGGAGTTTGCAGAAATTCCGGACCACATCGTGATGGCCGAGACTTTCGAGCTCGGGGATTTCCTGACTGATGAAGCGGAAGGCGGCTTCGACGTTGCCCCGGGCGATGTGGACATTGCCGCGGAAACGGCCCACGCCCTCCACCTGCAGCGCATAGTCAAGCTCCAGCTCGTCTTCGAGCGTGGCGCGCTGGGCCTCGGTGAGGGTGTCGAGAACGAGATTGCGCACGGTTTCCGGGTCGAAGGCGGTTTCCTCAAGCCGATGGATCATGCCGTTGATGCGGATGCACGGCGGCGCCCACGCGCTGAGGTGAAGGTCCGATCCGCCGCGGGCAACGGCTTCTCGCAGATACTCGGTAATGTCGCGGGCCATGGTTTGCACTGCTATCCGGAAATTCCGCGCATGGCGCGATCAAAATCCTGCGGCCGCGGGCAGGCGGAGCGCGCGATATCCGCATCCACCAGGCCCTGTTGCGCGGCGGCCACGAGGTAATGCAGCAGCGAGCAATTCGTGGGGCCGCGGTTTTTGTGCAGGTGGTCCTGGAGTTCGGGAATCCGGTGCTCGAGAATCCAGCGGCGGGTGGCGGCCTCGTTCTGAAGGTATTCGAGAGCGGGGAAAAGACCGCTGTCCGGCCGCGGCAGCAGTTGCTGGGAAATAACGCCGACCAGCTGGGTGGCCAGCAGATTGAGCGCTCCGGCGGACTCGGATTTGAGCAGGTGGGAAAAGCGGTCGATGGTTTCCACCACGCTGCTGCTGTGCAGGGTGGAAATGACGAGGTGGCCGGTCTCGGCGGCGTGAAGCGCGGTGACGGCGGTTTCCGCATCGCGGATTTCACCGAGGAAAATCACGTCCGGGCTCTGGCGCAGCGCGGACCGCAGGCCGCTGGCGAAGCTCTCCGAATCCCGGTAAATCTCCCGCTGGGAAAAAAGTGCCAGATCGTTTTCAAACAGATACTCAATCGGGTCCTCCAGCGTCACAATGTGGCGGGCGTGGTGGTGGTTGATCCAATCGAGACAGGAGGCCACGGTGGTGGACTTGCCGGAGCCGGTGGGGCCGGACACCAGAATGAGCCCGTAGCGGCGGCGCATCCAGGATTGCAGCAGCTCCACCGGCAGGCCGAGCTGCTCGAGGGTGGGGATCTCGCGGCGGATCGGCCGCATCACGGCGGCGAGGCGGCCGAGTGTGTGATAGAGATTCACCCTCAGCCGGATTCCCTCCGCAGCCTGCCAGGAAATGTCCGCCTCGTGATGGCACGCGGGATCAATCCCGCAGTTGGCCCAGAACTCCTCCATGGCCGCGCGCGTCACCGGCCCCGGATGCAGCACCACCAAGTCACCATCACGGCGGATGCGCGGCGGCTCGCCCTCCGCAATAAAGACGTCGGTGGCATTGCTGGCGAAGGCATCCAGAATCAGATGGATGAGCGGGGACAACATCTTGTTCAGCCATGCGTTTGCACAAGACCCCGGCCTGCCATTCATCCGGCGGGCAAACGGGCCGGAGTCTAACGGTTGAGGATCTTCGGCACCATCGGCGCGCGCAGGCGGTGGGGCTCCGGCAGGCTGGACCCGAGCAGCGGGCGGCAGTAGGAGTGGAAATCCTGGGTCACGCCGTTGCCGTCCGCATTGATGAACTCGTCCGGCATGTGGCGGGTCTTGCCGGCCACCAGGGTGAGCGGCACCAACTCGTAATCCACGCCGTAGTTGAGCACCGGGCGGCGGATGACTACCGAGCCGTCCACGTTGTCCCACATGGCGAACTGCACGGCCTTTTCACCCACTTCGCGAGCCTCGCGGGCGTCACGATCCGAGCGGCACCCAATGAACGAGCGCTGGAGATAACCAAAGGTGTCCGAACGCACGCGCTTGAGACCGAGGCCTTTTTTCACGGTGTCAGACAGCAGGTCGCCCAGCGCGCCGGTGCCGGAAAGCTGCACGTTGCCATGTGCGTCGCGTTCCTCCACACCCATCAGCTTGGTGATCATCGGCGTGTGGTCCTTGTCGGAAATCCCCTCGGAAACG
>Ga0209391_10000721_pt1 | contig 16265 bp, 9 predicted proteins | sample PPLLak3March2015_FD_187246 | JGI IMG/M metagenome (GOLD analysis project Ga0209391, IMG submission 187246) | Freshwater sediment microbial communities from Prairie Pothole Lake near Jamestown, North Dakota, USA - PPLs Lake P7 Core (1) Depth... | ecosystem: Environmental > Aquatic > Freshwater >... | reverse complement strand
GATTGAAAATCCTTGTGTCGGCGGTTCAATTCCGTCCTTGGCCACCAGATTTCGACGAGCGCAGCGAGCCAAAATCGGTGCGTTTTGCCCCATAAGCTGGCCAGCCTGGTCACCTTATGGTGGTAGGTTGGGGCCCCATATACTTGGCCACGGCACAAGCCACCACTGCTGTCCTTCCGGGTACGGCCATAACCGGCCCATTGGCCACGCATCCCGATTTGCCGTGAAGCGGTCGCTTTTCGGATCTTGGCCTCCTCGACGTGCTTCCCTCAGTTGATCATGCAGCTGATTAAGGTGCACCGAACACGACGAGGAGTGGATGGCGAAGAAGGGATCCGCGGAGGATCGCATCAACGGCGCATCGAAGAAGGAAGGCACGGACCTGCGAGCTGGTGCGCTTCGTCGACGACACCCTAGCGTTGTCTCGCCTCCCGCTCATCGAGCTGCCGCCGATCCAGCACGTGATCAAAGCGATCGACAAACTGACCGCAGAATCCGTGGAGTTGAGCTGCCTGGTGTGTGGCTACGTTCTGCCCGGACTGGCACCAGGGCCATGCAGTCATGGCTTCGATGCCGCGGAGCGAAGCGTGGCAACTTCGCCCTGCGGCGAACACTGAACCGCTGCAGACGCCGGCAAGCGCGCCGCGGTGGCCAGCAACTCACGATTGACTGGGTTTCGATGCAGGAACGAATCAATGAAAGGGACCGGTACCTGGGGCAGCGCATGGCTCCGGATCCAGTCGGTGCCGGCCCTGAATGCGACTGCGGCCTCGTCATGCGCACCGGCGAGGGCCAGCGCGTGCCCCGCCACCAGATTTGCCTCAGGCCGGTACATCGACTCCGGGGCGTAGCCTTCGTCGAACAGCGCGAGCGCCGCTCGGGCTGATATGGCGGCAACGTCGGTTCGGCCCTCGCTAAGCGCTGCGCGCGCCACATGCGCGTGCAGCGCCAGCACCGCGCCGAAGCGCTCGCGACCGGCGAGTGTCTTGAACAGTTCCGGCGCCAGCTCCAACACGTGGCTCGGCGGCAACGAACGAAGTACGCGCACCTGCAGGCTCGGTCCTCGCTGCGGTTCGGCTGCCGCCAGCGCGATAGCTTCATCGAGCACACCCGCCGGTGCAGATTGTCCCAACGCGCGCGCCAGTTCGAGCTGCAGCAGGCGGCAGTCGGCGCGCAGCCAGACGGGCAGCTCGTCGGGCTCATCGCGCAGCAGCGGCACGGCTCGTGCGTACTGGCCCAGGTCCAGCCACAGTCGCACAAGCACCATGCGGCCGGCTTGCAGCCAGAACAATGCCTGTCGACGCTCGAACTGGGTCACCACACTCTCGAGTGCCGGCAGCGCCGAGCTGTACAGGCCGGCTTCGGACTCGTCGCGCGCCAGCACCAGGCGATCAATGGGCAAAGCTGCCGCGCCGTCGGACTCAGCAGATGAGAGCGACTGACCCTTGCGCGACAAGGCGAGCGCCCGGTCGAACTGACCGCTCTGGCGCAGCGTGACGGAACAGTTCAGCAGCAAGCGGCCCTCGGAATCGCGCAGGCCAAGGCGCCGCGCTGTGTCCAGTGCGACATCGAACGCGGCCACCGCTTCGCGTAGCCGACCAGCATGACCCAGCGCAGCGCCCCATTCTCCATGCAAGAGCATGCGCAGAGCTTCGTCGGGCTGCGCGTCGACCCAGGCACGCAACGGCGCCAGCAGCGCCACCGCTTCGTCCGCGCGCCCCAGGCTGCACGAGGCCGTGGCCATATGGCAGGCGGTGCGAACCTGCCATTCGTTGTCGCCCATCCGCCGAGCTAGCGTCATCGCCGCCTGGCCGGCTTCGAGCGCGGCCCGCGGCTCGCCGCGCTCGGTCAACAGGCCTGCGAGTTCGCTGTGGGCATGCATACGCTGGGCATCGGTGCGGGCGGCGGCGAGCAGCGCGCGGCACTCCTGCATTGCCTCACCATCGAACTTCGCCTGGTTGAGCGATCGCACGCGACCGACCAGCGCGCGGAATTGCTCCTCATGCAAACCTGCTTCGGCAAATGTCTGCGCTGCATGTCCATAGAGCGTCGCCTCTTCCTGCAGGCGAGCCGCCGCCTCGGCGCGCAAGGCCGCGGCGACGAAGGCGCGCCCGGCTTCGGCTGGCATGCCGCCATGGCGCCAATGCCAGGCCACGCGCGCCGGCTCCACGCCGTGGGTGGCGAGCCATTGCGCGCATTGGCCGTGCACGCGCCGGGCCACCACCGGCGGCACGCTGCGCATCACCGCGTCACTCACCAGATCGTGCGCGAAGCCTTCGTCGCGCAGCACCTGGGCGTCCTGGAGCTCCGCCCAGGCGCTGGCCAGCTGGACCGCCCGCACACCGATCGCCGACTCTGCGAGCTCGATTCTGAAGTCCACGCCGGCGATCGCCGCCACCCGCGCCAGTGTCAGGGCCGGCTCGCTCAGACGTTGCAGGCGACGCTCGATCAACGCACCCACGCTCAAAGGCCGCGGCAGTTCGCCGCGCGCCAGTGTGCCTTCCGCGAGCCCATGCTTGAGCGTCTCGAGCACGAACAGCGGGTTGCCACCGGTGTGGCGCAGCAGCGGACCGGCAAGGGCGGCACCCTGCAAGCCGGGGATGGCGATCGCATCGACGATCGCCGCGATCGCGCTCTCGTCCAGCGCGGCCAATGCGACGACACCCAGACGCTGCAGTTCCGTTAGCGAAGTGCGTAACATTTGCCCGGCCGCTGGCAGTTCGGCCGGCCGCCCGGCAAACAGCCAGCACTTGGTGGGCCTGTCCTGCGCGACCAGACCGGCCATCAGTTCGAGCGTGGCGTCGTCGGCGAAGTGCAGGTCGTCGAGCGCAATCAACTGAACGCCACGCTGCCGCAGCAATTCGTTCACCGCGTTGGCCATGGCGCCCGGGCGCAGCGCGGTTCGCGTCGGTCTCGTGGCCACTGCCTGGGGGTCATTTGTGGGCGGGCGCGTCAGCACGGCCGCATCCAGGGCGACCACCGGCGAAATGTGAGCGAGTGTCTCGCGTGTTGTTGCGTCGAGGTCGGTTGCGCCATCGTCCAGCAAAGGACGCAACAGCCGTTCCAGCGTGGCATAGGGTGCGCCGGCGTCGCCGGGACGACCTGACGCAAAGACTGTCGAACCGTCACCCGCCAGGAGTTCCGCCATCAGGCGACTCTTGCCAAGGCCGGCCTCGCCTTCGAGCATCACGGCCCGACCCTCGGCCCAGTGCTGCAGGACCAAGCGGCGTTCGACCTCGCGTCCGACCAGCCGAGGGGGCCGTTTCAGCACGACAGGAAGTATCTGCTGTCGCGGCAACACCGCGATGCCGGTGACGCCTGTGCGGGTGTCTACCTGCGCACTTGCACGCAGGGCGGTGGCCAGTTGTTCGCTCGCCGCCGAGGGTCGGGTGTTGTACTCGGTGGCAAGCATTTCGCTCATCCGCCGGTAGGCCGCCAGCCCGGCCGCCGCGTCCCCGCGCAGGTAGTTCAGCCGCATCAGTTCGCGGTGATGACTCTCGAGGTGAGAGTCCACCGCCAGCAGTGCGTCGGCGGCCTCGAGTGCGCTATCGATATCGCCCGCTGCCTCACTGCTGGCGAGCCGTTGCCGCACGGCCTCAAGCCGCTGGTTGCGGCGCGCCTCGCGCTGCTGCGTCAGCCAGGTCTGAAAGCCTTCGCAGTCCTCGTAGTCAAGGCCCGCTAGCAGGGCCGCCGCGGTGTTATCGGGTGTCTCAAGCAACGGATCGATCAGTCTCAACGTTGCTTCACCCTCAACTAGTGGGTGGTCGAAAAGCTGCCGGAAGCGCAGTAACTGCTGGCGTAGGTTGCGGCGCGGGTCGTTCGAGTCGGGCCAGAGCATCGAAGCAACGCGCAGCCGACTGATTCCGGGCTCCAGCGCGGCAAGCGCCAGCAGTGCGGCGGCGCGGCGCTCCAGTGCAACGACGCGCCCATCGGGCAGCAAGACGGCTGGGTCGCCGTAGAGGCGAACTCGCAATTCGGCACTCGCTGCAGGCTTTTGCATGACCGCATCATCGCTGATACGGACCGGCCCGATTATCGTGTGAAGCGCCATGTCCATTCGACGATGCCCTGGTTGAGGCGGCCGTCCATCGAGCCGTCGGCACCCACCGGCCGATAGGCTTCCGCCGTGCCGAACCAGGCCACGGGTACGGTTTGCGTCGAGCTGACGCGCGGACAGGTGAATTGCAGCTGCATCAGCTTGATGCCGTGGCCGCGGTACTCGGTGGGGCGGCCCTCGGCATCGCGCCTGAAGTGCAGTTCGCCGTCGCCTTCCGTCAGATCGGTCTCGCCCGCGACCTTGCATTGGCGCCGCGTTCCGCTGACACGCACGCTGCCGCTCGGCACGTACGTGTCCGGCGCGCCCGCCTTTGCCTGCCAGGTCACGCGGCCCTCGGCCAGCGCCTGCATGGGTCCGCTGGTGCGCGCGCTGAAGTCTCCCCCGAACCGCTGATCGTTGCTGAATGCCACGCGCTCCTCGGCGATGCCGCGCCGCGACACGCTCTTCAGTGCTACGTTGCCGTAATCCTTTGGGTCGGCGCCCGCAACGTAGGTGAAGCGGCCCGGTGCCTTGTCCGCGCGCCTGGGATCCAGCGTGTCGCGGCCATCCAGCGCGGCGTCGATCGGCAACGGCAGTTCGGCTTGCTCGGTCTTGTGGCGCACCGCGACCTCGAAGTTCTTGCGCTCTTTCGCTTGCGTGGAGTTGGTCCTGCCGCCGGCCTGCACTGGCGCGCGCACCAGCAGCTCGAGGCAGGCGCCGCCGCGCCACTTGGCCTGCGCTTTCTCGAAGATCGCGGTCAGTGCCGTGTCCAGCCACAGGTGCGTCAGAGACACCAGGTAACTGTGGGCCGCTGGATCATCGCCGGGACCCGCTTGGAAGCGCAACTCCGGCCGCCCCTTGCTTGTCTGCACGACGTTGTCGCTGGCGCGCACCGAGCTGTCTAACGTTGTGGAAGTGCCGATCGTGAAGCTGCCGCTCGTGGCCTTGCGCGTCGCCCCGGTCTTGCCCGCTGCGTCGGCCGGGTTCTGTCCGCCGCGGGTGGAATGCTCGTAGCGCAGATCCTGGTCGATGCGTGACATCAGCGCCTGGTCGTTGACGCTGGCTTTGGCTTGTCCCTTGGCACTGAGGTTGACGCTGTAGCCGGCGGTGCCGACAGTGTTGGCCAGGGCGGTGTCGCCGTTGCCCTCGTACACCACGTCGGCGATGACCCGGCCGTCCTTGTCAGGGCAATAGTCGAGGCCCACGATCAGCCGGGCGCGCGTGTTGGTTCGTGAGTTGCCGCGCGCCTCGCGAATCTCCATGTCGGCTTTCAGCGTCAGGCGGGAGCCGCTGCCGTCGACTTTCATCTTCATCGTCACGCGGCGCTGGCCCGCGGCGCCCTCGGCATCGGCGGCCACGTCCTCGGTGTCTTCCTTCGTGAGCTCGGGGCCGGTTTCGAGCGCGAGCAGTGTGCCGATCAGCCCGATGCCAGTGCCGCTCATCAGGGTGCCGCCAATCGCCACGCCCTCGGCGGCTGCTGCCTGCCTGGACGCCTGGGCCATGGACTCGAGGCTGGCGGCAGCGGCAGGGGATGCGGGTGCGCTCGGACTCCCGGCCCATTGCGTGCCGATCACCGCCGCCGCGCCGAGCGTGGCAGCGGCACCGAGTGCCAGTCCCCATCGCATGAGTTGTTCTCGCGTTCGCTGGAAGTCGCTCGCTGCGATGAATCAGCGCGGGCAATCGGGTGCAGCGGTCTCGTCTCGTTGCGCAGCGCCGCCGACGGCGCCCAGGAACCCGCCGATGGCCGAGCCGACCTGCCGTCCATAGCCGCCGCCGAGCGCTTTGCCACCCACCTCCGCGCCGGCGGCAGCGCCGGCCGCGGCTCCGTTGGCCGCGGTGGCGGGCGGGCAGTTAGGTTTGGCGCGGGCTGCGGTGGGGGCGGCTGAGGTCTGGGCTGCGGTGGTCTGGGCTGCGGTGGGCTGGGCTGCGGTGGACGTTGCGGCCGCCGCGTTGACGGGTCCAGCGCCCGCTGCCGTGCCGCCCGCCGCTGCTGCGCCCGTACGACGCAGCGCGATGGTGATCGTCGCCTTGCCACCGGTGGGCCCGGGCACGTCGACGGTGCGCGTGGCCTCGAACGACTGCGCGTCGCGTGGCATGTCGAACACCTGCACCGGCAACAGCGGCAGGCTCAGCTGCGCCGTGGTGCGCTGCGCCTTGGCGCCGCTGCTGTCCCACTCGCCGGCGGCGGCGGGATTATCCATGCGCACCACCTTCTCGACCACGTAGCGCACCTGCGCGGGATCGAACTCGATCGCCGGTGGCTCGAAGTGCAGCTTGCCGTCGACACGGTCGATCTGCAGGAAGGGGTCGTTGAACTTGGCCGCGCCGGGCCCCTCGCCGACCAGGGTGATGCGCGTGCGCAGGTGTTCGACGCGGCCCAATTTGCCAGCACGCTCACGGTTGAGTTCGCCAGAGCCTTCTCCATCGGCCTTGCCCAGCCGGGCAGCGCTGTCCATGACCTCCTCGGAGTCGAGCTTCATCCAGGCCGGGTTACCGGCCCTGCCCGAGCGGCTGATCCACGAGTCGTAGCGCTGCTCGTTGTTCCTGTCGGGCATGTTGCTGGCCACCGCGCCGCGCACCTTCTGCGTGTAGTTCAACGCGCCGCGCACCTCCTGCTGCACGCGCCAGGTGATCTTCTCGCTGACCAGCGTGTCAGGACCGCGGCGCTCGCCGGATTTGCCGGTCTGCTGACCGGCAGCCGCGTAGCGCACGGTGTAGTCGATCGTCCATTGGGCCCGGGCCGGCAGCGCGGCGGCAAGCAGCGTAGCCGCGCCGAGCGCGGCGGTGGCGATGCGGACAAAGACCTGGGTCATGGTGTTCTCCTCGGAGCAGTGTGGTCGGACTCGACTTCGTGTACACGGGTGATGCGCTGGCTGGATGCCTGGCGCAGCGTGGCGTTGTCGATGGGGTCGGGCATGCTGCCGGCACACTGCCGCCTGCCGTTGCCCGGCCGCTGCAGCAGAACGCGCGGCGCATCGGGCTCCCGGTCGCTGCGCTCGCTTGCAGCTGCTGTCGGCTCGACGTGACTGTCGAGCCGGCGCATGACCCTTGTGGAATCGCTCGTCACGGGCCCACCGTGACCAGGGTCGGGGCAGTCCTGTCCTGGGTGTCGCCCAGTGCGAAGCGCAGGTTGCTGCCCCAAGCGTAGACGACGTTGCCCGGGCCAATGACCAGCGCATGTTTGTCGCTGGCCGACAGTGCTGTGAAACCACTGACCGCGGACGTCACGGCGCGTGGGAAGAGCTGGTTGCCGGCCTGGTTCGAGCCGAGCAGGCCCCAGATTCGGCTGCCCCAGCCCAGGATCTGCCCGTTCTTCAGCGCCAGGGTCGTCGTCGAATTGGTACTTGCGATCGCGCTCACGCCGATCAACGCGTCCGCGCAGGGCAGGCTTGCGCAGGTCTCAGCGCGCACCGGCAATGGACCATTGATCTGGCCAAGACCTGCCGTGCCCAGACCCAGCTCGCCGAAGCCGTCGTAACCGCTGACCACGACTGAGCCGTCGTCGCGGATGGCGAGCAGTGAGTAGTAGAACGCCGTTCCGAAGCTGCGCACTGTGCCCCAGGTGTTGGGCAGCAGCACCGCTGCAGCCGGGCCCAGGCGGCCGAAGCTCGGTGGCGAGAGGCCGTAGCCGTTGTACACGTTGTTGCCCAGCCCGAAGGCGCGGCCGTCCTCGAGCGCGATGGCCGCCATGTCCGGGCTGCTGTTGCCGAGCTGCTGGAACACCACCGCCGGCGGCGAGTAGCCGCCGGTGCCGGACTGCGGCAGGCCCGCCAGCTTCTGCGCCACGCCGGTGGATTGACCGGGGATCGAGGTGATGGAGCCGACCATCCACACCGTTTTGGCCGAGCCGGAAGCGCAGTCGGTGGTGAGGTTGGCGTCGTCGATGGCACGGATCATCAGCAGCCGATCCGCGCCGCCGGCGATGGCGCAAACGCGGTCGACCGGCTGGCCCGGGCCGGTGAGCACTTCGACCGGGGTCTGGTTGTTGTAGCGGTACGTCGGCACCGAGCCAGCGGCGTTGCCATTGCCATCGGTGCCGCGACCGTCGGCGCCGCTGCGCGCCCAGCCCCAGTGCAGAACGCGGCTGCCGCTGGTGCCAGGCTCGCCCTTGATGGCCCAGAAACCGTCGCTCCAGCCGCTGATCGCGCGGACATCGGTCAGGGCGGACGGGTAGATACGCACCGGGCGGGTGGCATCGGTGCCGGGGGGCACACCGCCGCCCCAAGTGGTGGTCAGGTTGCCGGTGCCGCTCTCGAAGTAGCCGTTGCTGCTGTAGCGGTTGCCCCACGCCCACACCGTTCGGTCCGGCCGAAGGACGAGGCTCCACTCCTGGCCAGCGACGACTTGGGTGGCGGTCAGGGCGTTGGCCGGGATTCCGGTGTTCACCGTCAGCGTCGCCGCAGCACTGGTGCTGGCTCGGCTCTGCCCACCCCCGGTGCGCGTTACACGCACGCTGAGCTGCGCGCCATTGGCGGCCAGCGGCACGTTGCTCACGGTCAGGGCGCCGGGCGTGCTGATCGTGAGCGTGCCAGTGGCGCCGCTGACCGTGGCCTGCTGAAGCACACCATTGCCGGCCACGCCGCTGCCATCGACCAGTGGCTGGCCGTTGACCAGCCACTGCCAGACCAGAGTGTCGATCTCGTCGGAGATGGCGAACTGGAAGGTCGCGGTGCCGGCGGCGGTGGTGAGGTTGGCATCGACGGTTGCCGCCGCCGGTTGCGTCGTAAGGAGCGGCGCGCGGGTGATGTTCACTGTGATCGTGACCGCAGTGGACTCGACACTGCCCAGTGCATTGCTCAGACGCACGCGGAACATCGCGCCGTTTTCCGCCAGCGGCAGCACCGGGGTCAGGATCGCGCACGGGCTGGCGCAGGCGGAAGACGTGGTGTTGGAAACATCCGCCCAGACACCGCCTGTGAAGCGCTGCAACGTCAGCGTGACCGGCCCGGTGCCCGTGTAGCCCACGCTGAGCGTGGCGCGGGTGTCCTCGTTGATGGTCGAGACGGCCGGCTGCTGGGTGATCGTCGGCGCGGTCGGCACCGCATTGACGGTGAGCGTGGCGCTGCTGCTGGCCGGCCCGCCCGCGATGTTGCGCGCCTCCACCAGCACGGTCAGCCCGGAGCAACCTTCGGTCAGGCCTGACAGCACGATCCGGCGGTTGTTGTCGAAGAACGCGACGGCGCCTCGGCAGCTGCCCGCATTCGCCGCGAAGTCGCCAGGCGCCGCGAGCCCTACACCGCCGATGGACCAGGTCATGTTGATGGGCTCCGTGCCCGAAACGCCGACGGTGAACGTCGCGCTGCCGCCGGCCGAGGTGGTCTGCGGCGTGAGCGGCGTCGTGATGGCCGGCGCCACCGACCGCGTCCGCACCGCCAGCGTGGCGACATCGCTCCACAGCACGTTTGCGAATCCCTGCTGCGTGACGGCCAAGGCGATGGTCGTGCCGTTCGCGGTCAGCGGCACCGCGGTGAGGTCCAGCGTGAGCGCCGCAGCGCCGCCGATGCTGGCGCCTGTCAGGCCGCCAACGCCCGCGCCATTGCTGAACGGCGTGCCGCTGCAACTGCGGCCGGTGAGCGGCAGGTTGCGGCAGGTCACTCCGTAGTGCCATTGCAGCGTCGGTGTCGGCGTGCCTGTCACCGTGGCGCTGAAGTTCACGCTCTCGCCTTCGATGATGTCGCGATTGACCGGCTGGGTGGTGATCGCCATCGCCTGCACGAACTGCGTGACCGTCAGCTGCGCGGACTGCGTGGCGACGCAGCGCTCCTGCCCGGCCACGCCGCGGTTGCTGCAGACATGGACGTAGTACAGCCGGCCGTTGTAGCCCAGCGGCGCCGGCGGACTGGTGTAGGTCGCGAGGTTGCTGGTGCCCTCGGCCACCCGAACTGCCGTGTCGTTGATGTTCTGGTAGTAGCGCCACTCGTACGAAAGGTTCGGCCCGGTGGCCGCCGCCGCCAGCGTGAAGGCGTTGTTCTCGACCACGGACACATTGGCCGGCGTGGGCTGCTGCGTGATCACCGGCTGGGTCCCGGTGAAGCGCACGAGGATCGGGATGTCGACTTCGAACACGAAGCCGGTCCGAACATTGCCTACGCCCACCCGGAAGGCCGTCGTGGAGTAAGAGGCCGCGGCGCGCGGGCGCACGAGCACGCCGTTGGGCAGACTCGCACCACTGACACGCGACGGGTCGATGGTCACCGTGAACGTCGTCGAGAAGTTGTTCGACGCGTCCTGCGACTGTGGGGGGCGAGGGCTCAGCGTGAAGCCGGTCGGGAAGCCCAGGATGTCGACGGTGTCGGTGCGGGTAGTGCCGGCCGGCCGTGTCCACGAGACCGTGAACGTGCGGGTCTGCACCGTGTCGGTCGCGTACCACAGCGGCAACTGCACACCGTTCGGACCGCGCAGGACCTGCACCGGCTGGTTCTGGCCGTCCAGCATTGTCATCCGCAGCTCGTGGTTGCTCGGGCAGTTGACCGCGCCGATCACCCAGCCGGCGCTCGCCGAGCCATCCGTGCAAGCCCCGATGACGAAGAACGACAAGTCACCGACATCCGCTGCCATGCGCGCCGGGTCGGTACTGCCGTTGGGCATGACGCGCCACTTGCCGCCGGGCTCGGCCTTCAGCAGGACCGGCGTGGCGCCCGCCGGGATCTGCGCCGCAGACAACGGAATCGACAGCAGCGCAGTGGCGCTGAACGTCTGCCCGTGTGGCGTGGCCGCGTACACCGGCGACAGCGCGTTGATGCCTTCGAGCGCCGGTGCGCCCGAGGCGTCCCGCGATATGCGGAACGTGGTCGGAGCAGCCAACGCACCGGAGGGCACGACCAGTTGCACGCCATCAGGCCCGTCGACGACGCCGCCGGCGGCATCAAGGGTGGCGCTGCCGATCGTCGGCGCGGGCGGTGCTGGCAGTACTGCCGGATCGTCGGACCCACCGCAGGCGACCAGCCCAGCGGTAATGCCCGCCGCCAGCGTTGCCCGTAGCCACCGTTGCCAGTTCGAAATTCGGTTCATGTCACTTCCTTGAGGGCTGTCCGATTGCACTTTGAAGAGGCGCCGAAGGCCGGGCGGGCGCCCAACAGTCGCTTACGGCACCCTGATGTCCAGCAGCACGTGATCCGCTGTCACCAGCAGCCGAGCCAGCACCAGCACACTGAAACCACACCCGACAACAACGACTTTCGCGCCGCGCCTGTTCATGGTTCGCACTCCTCCGGAGCCTCGAAAGTGGCCCCTGTGATGCGAACGTAGAAGTCAGGGCGTCACGCGAACGTCACGCCGAGTGAAACTGCAGCATGACGCAGCAACAGAATCGAGGTCCAGCTCTAGCCTTGTTGTGGATTTCGCGCGAGACGTAAGGACATGAGGTCCGGTATCGGGCTGAAGAAAGCGGCTGCTTTGCGGAGTCTTCAACGGCTGCAACGGGCCGCGTTCTGCCGAGTGGAGCCAACCGAAGCTCGCTGCCGTGGCCGCTAAATTGGGCACCTTCGAGCGCGAGAGTTGCGGCGAGAGTCCGATAGGCAGCACGGTTGGCCACTTTGTGGGGCCAGGCCTGGCCAAGTTATGGGGCACAGCGCATCGGCCCAGGGCAATTCCGTCCTCGGCCACCAGATCCAGACGCCCCGGTGTCTGCAACGACCCGGGGCGTTTTCACATCCGGGCCCTCCTAGCGATCGAGCACCTGATCGAGGAACTGTTTCGTCCGCTCCGACTTCGGATTCGCGAAGAATTCCCGCGGCGGGGCCTGTTCGACGATCTCCCCGTTGTCCATGAAGATCACGCGGTCGGCCACGGCCCGCGCGAACCCCATCTCGTGCGTCACGCACAGCATGGTCATGCCGTCGCGGGCGAGCGTCACCATGGTGTCGAGCACCTCCTTGACCATCTCCGGGTCGAGCGCGGAGGTCGGCTCGTCGAACAGCATGATGCGGGGCGACATGCACAGCGCACGCGCAATCGCGACGCGCTGCTGCTGGCCACCCGAAAGCTGCCCCGGATACTTGTGAGCCTGGTCGGCGATCTTCACGCGCTGGAGCAGTTTCATCGCGGTCGCGTCCGCATCGGCGCGCGACATCTTCTTCACCCAGATCGGCGCCAGCGTGCAGTTCTCCAGCACGGTGAGGTGCGGAAACAGGTTGAAGTGCTGGAACACCATGCCGACTTCATTGCGTATGGTTTCGATGTTCTTGATCGAGTCGTCGAGTTCCACGCCGTCGACGGTCACGGTGCCGGACTGGTGCTGCTCGAGGCGATTGATGCAGCGGATCAGCGTGGACTTTCCGGAACCCGAAGGGCCGCAGATCACGATGCGTTCGCCGCGCCGGACGGTCAACTGGATCTCCCGCAGCGCCTGGAAGTCGCCGTACCACTTGTTGAGGCCGCGGATCGTGATGATGTCGCCGGCGTTCACAGGGATGGCGTGCGCGAGGGTTTCCATGGTCAGGCCCGGTAGTCGCGGTTGAGGTGTCGTTCGAGCCACTGGCTGTACCGGCTCATCGCGTAGCAGAAGACCCAGTAGACGGCCATCGCGAACAGGTACCCCTCGATGAAGTAGTGCCGCCAGTCGAGGTCGCTGACGACCGACTGCTTGACGGCGTAGAGGAAGTCGAAGATCGACACGATGATGACCAGCGACGTGTCCTTGAAATTGTCGATGAAGCTGTTCACCTGCGCCGGTATGGTGACCTTCAGCGCCTGGGGCAGGATGACCAGCAGGTGCGTCTTCCAGTAGCCGAGCCCCAGCGCGTGCGCCGCCTCGTACTGGCCCCTCGGCAGTGCCTGCAGGCCACCACGCACGACTTCGGCGATGTACGCCGCGTTGAACAGGATGATCGCGACCTGCGCGCGCAACAGCTTGTCGAAGCTGATCCCCTCCGGCATGAACAACGCGAACATGATCGAGGCCATGAACAGCACCGTGATCAGGGGCACGCCGCGCACCAGTTCGATGTACGCGATCGAAACCGAGCGGATGATCGGCAACTGTGAACGCCGGCCGAGCGCCAGCAGCACACCGAGCGGAAAGGCCAGCAGCGTCCCGTAGATGGCCAGCATCAGCGTGATCGGGAGGCCACCCCACTGCGCGGTTTCGACACGGGTCAGGCCGAAGCCTCCGCCCATCAGCCACGCGCACAGTGCCGTGCCGACGACCCACACGGCCGCCAGGCGCCTCGCCCGCCAGAACTCGCGCATCGCGGACACCACCAGCATGGCGCACAACAGGAGCACGGCGGCCGCTGGTCGCCACTGCTCTGCCTGCGGATAGATGCCGAACAGCATCTGCCGCCATTTCTCGGCGACCACGGCCCAGCACGCGCCCTCACCCATGACCGCGTTGCAGGCCGCCACGCCGACGCGGCCCCAGACCGCGTCGAGCACGGCCCAGGAAAGGAATTTCCCGCCCAGCCAGGCGATCACGGCCGCTACCAGCACCGTGGTGACCGCGTTGCCGGGTGAGGAGAACAGGTTGTCGCGCAACCAGCCGATCGCGCGCGCGCTCAACGTGCGATGCATGACGGGACGGATCGCCGCGGCGCTCACCGTTCCACCAGCTTCACGCGATGGTTGTACCAGTTCATCAATCCCGAGATCGCGAGCGACAGCGTCAGGTACACGGCCATCATCAGCGCGATCGCCTCGATCGCCTGCCCGGTCTGGTTGAGTGTGGTGTTGGAGACACTGACCAGGTCCGGGTAGCCGATCGCAACGGCCAGCGACGAGTTCTTGGTCAGGTTCAGGTACTGCGAGGTCAGCGGCGGAATGATCACGCGGAGCGCCTGCGGCAGGACCACCAGGCGCAGGCGCTGTCCGCGCGAGAGACCGAGCGCCTCTGACGCTTCGGTCTGGCCCTTCGGCACCGCCTGGATGCCACCGCGCACGATCTCGGCGATGAATGCCGCCGTGTAGATCGAAAGTCCGAGGAAGAGCGCCGTGAACTCCGGTGAAACGTTCTTGCCGCCTTCGAAGTCGAAGCCACCGAGCACCGGCATCGAGAACCTGGTCGGCGCGCCGAACAGCGCCCAGCCGATTATCGGCAGCGCGAGGAACAGGCCGACGCCCGGCCAGAAGACGGCGGGGGCATGGCCCTTGCGCGACTGGATTGCGCTGGCCCGGCGCCACCACAGCAGCGTCGCGATGAACGCAACGACCAGACCCATGGCGGCCGCGGACCAGCCGGCATGGGCTTCTGGCCACGGAAGGCTCAGGCCGCGCTGGCTCAGGAAGGCCGGACCCAGTTGCAGCGCCTCGGCGGCCGCAGGCAGCACGTCGGTGATGACGCCGTACCAGAGTAGCAACTGGAGTATCAGCGGCACGTTGCGCACCGACTCGATGTACATGCCCGCGAGCTTCGCCAGCAGCCAGTTCGGCGAGAGCCGCGCAATGCCGATCGCGAGGCCAAGGACGCTGGCAGCGACGATCGCCACCGCGGAAACGAACAGCGTGTTCAGCAGGCCGACGACGAACGCGCGGCCGTAGGAATGGGTCGGGTCGTACTCGAGCAGTTCCTCGGAGATGTCGAAGCCGGCTTCCTGCGACAGATAGGAGAAACCGATCGTTATCGAGCGGCTCTCGAGGTTATGGACGAGGTTGTGGGCCGCGTAGCCGGCGATCGCGGCGATCAGGGCGACCAGGGCCAGCTGGGAGACGAGGTTCCGGAGTCGTTCGGAAGCCCACATGGACGAGCCGCCGCGCGCAAGCACGGCAAGTGAGGAACAGGGCAGGCGCCTCCGGCGGACGGCCCGCCGGAGGGTTTGGATCAGCGCCGGATCAGTCCATCGGCATCGGATACATCAGGCCACCCTTGTTCCAGAGCGCGTTCGGGCCGCGCGAAAGGCCCAGCGGCTTGATGTTGCGATCGTAGATCTCGCCAAAGTTGCCGACGGCCGAGATGGCACGCACGGCCCAGTCGGCGTCGAGCCCGAAGCCTTTGCCGACTTCGCCGGTGGCGCCGGTCAGGCGCTGGATCGCCGGGTCCTTGCTCTCTTTCTTCATCTGCGCGACGTTCGCCTTGGTCACGCCGGACTCTTCGGCCTGCTGCAGGGCGAAGATCATCCAGCGCACGATGGCGAAGAACTCCTGGTCGTTCCGGCGCAGCATCGGTCCGAGCGGCTCCTTCGAGATGATGTCCGGCAGCACGGTGTAGTCCGCCTTGCTCGGGAGGTTGACGAGCATCGCGGCGATGCCCGAAGCGTCGGTCGTGTAGGCGTCGCAGCGGCCGGACTGGAAGGCCTTTTCGGTGGCTTCCTGCCCTTCGAACACGACGGGCTTGAACGTCAGCTTGTTGGCGCGCGCGTAATCGGCCAGGTTGCGTTCCGTAGTCGTGCCGGTTTCGACGCAGATCGAGGCCTTGTTGAGATCGGCGAGCTTCTTCACCTTCGGGTTCTTCTTGGTGTTCACCACGAAGGCCTGGCCGTCATAGAACCAGACGCCGGCGAACACCGAGCCCATCGTCGTGTCGCGCTTCGAATTCCACGTCGTGTTGCGCGACAGGATGTCGATCTCGCCCGACTGCAGCGCGGTGAAACGCTGTTGCGCCGTCAGCGGCACGTACTTGACCTTGTCCTCGGCTCCGAGGATGGCCGCCGCGAGCGCCTTGCAGAAGTCCACGTCATGCCCGGCGTACTTGCCGGCCTTGTCCGGCGCGGAGAAACCCGTCAGCCCGGTGTGCACGCCGCAGACCAGGGTCCCGCGCTGCTTGATGGCATCGAGCGTCGGGCCGGCGACGGCGGTACCAGCGGTGACGCCAAGGACCAGCGCTGCGGTGGCGCCGGCAATCCATTGCTTTCTCGACATACGAACCCTCCCAGGGTGGAACTGACAACAAGGCCGAAGCGGGTCCCGGGCCGGGACCGCTCATCGTTCTGTTTCAGGCTGGCAAAGATACCCCGGGCGGTCGCACTTCGCGTGGACTGCAGACAAAAAGGGCCGGTCCTCGGACCGGCCCGTGCCTCTTCTCTGCCAACGCCGAAGGTCAGAACTTCAGGAGGTCGAACCTTGTCAGCGTGACGTTCGGCCCGATCACCGGCGCGTTGGTCATGTGCCAGGCCACGTACTGCTCGGGGAACGGGTCGTTGGCGGACATGCCGTCAACCGGGAGGATCACCTTCATGCCGCGCAGCACCGCCCCGCTGGCGGTGTACATCACGGCGCCGTGAGCCGCGGTGCCGATGGCGATGACGTGCTGGATGCCCTTGTCCTTCAGGATCTTCTCGAGCTCGGTGTTGCGGAACTT
>Ga0209391_10000719_pt1 | contig 16271 bp, 11 predicted proteins | sample PPLLak3March2015_FD_187246 | JGI IMG/M metagenome (GOLD analysis project Ga0209391, IMG submission 187246) | Freshwater sediment microbial communities from Prairie Pothole Lake near Jamestown, North Dakota, USA - PPLs Lake P7 Core (1) Depth... | ecosystem: Environmental > Aquatic > Freshwater >... | reverse complement strand
ACGCTCCAGCTGTCCTCGTCGAGGTAGAAGGTGCGCCTCCCGTACACGTGGCGCTGGCCCGGCTTGAGCGTGCCCTCGACCACCCACACGCGGTGCAACTCGTAGCGCACGAGGTCGGCGTTGAGCGTGTGCCTGCCGATGATGTCCTTGTACTTGAGTGACTTGTCCGAGAGCTTGTAGGTGTTGTACGGGACGTACATCTCGCGCTTGCCGACGAGCTTCCACTCGAAGCGGTCCGGCGCGCCGTTGTAGGCGTCGACCTGGTCGGTGACGATCATGCCTTCGGAGCCGTCGTTGACGCCGTCGTAGTTGAGGTCCGGTGCGCGACGCACGCGCCGGGCGCCGGCGTTGTAGATCCACGCCGAGCGCTGCTCGGCCACCTGGTCCACCGGCTCGTGCACCAGGAAGATCGTGCCGCGCAGCGTCGCCGGCTCGGTGAAGTAGCCGAGCGCGTAGAACAGCCGGTTCGGTTCCGCATCGGCCATGTTCTGCGCATAGATGCGCTGCGAGCGGAAGCCGATCTTGAAATAGTCGCCGTTGGCGCGCACCGGGAACGAGTGGCCGGCACGCTCCGTGCCGCCGCCCACGTAGCGCACGAGGTGGTTCCAGATCGCCTCGAGACCGTTGCTGGGGATCGGGAAGGGAGTCGTGGAGCCGCCGAGGTTCCTGAGCCCGAAGCCGTTCAGCTCGACCTTGCCCGCCTGCTCGCGCACGCGGTCGGTGACCTCCTTCGGCAGTGCCGCGGTGCGCCGCGTCGGGTACACCGGCATGCGAAAGTGCTGCGGGTACTTCTTCAGCATCTCCATCATGCCGGGCGTGAGCTTGTCGGCGTGTTCCCCGGCGTTCGCGGCTGTGATGGTGAACAGCGGCTTGTCGCCGGGGAACGGATCGACGTAGCCCTGCTGCGGCGTCCAGCCCGCGGGCGGCTCGGTCAGGCCGCCTTCCCAGGCCGGGATCGTGCCGTCGGCGTTGCCCGCGCGCTCGGCGCCGATGGGCGTGAGGTCCGTGGCCAGGCGTGAGAAGTCGCGTTCGGCGGCGGAGGCGGTCGCGGCGAGCAGCGCCAGTGCGAGTGTCGGGAGCAGCGGTGTGTTCATGCCGCCGATGCTATCAGCCCTCGCGCAGTCTTTGACCCACCCGCCGGTACGCCTCGCGGAACGGAATGCCCTCGCTCGCAACCAGTGCGTTTGCCTCCGTGGCGGCGTGGATGTCGGCATCGAGCCGGATGCGCTCCGGCCGGAAGCGAAGTTCGGGAATGGCCGCGGCCATGATGTCGAGCGTCTCGCCACACAGGTCGATGCTGCGGAACAGCGGCGCCTTGATGAGCTGCAAGTCGCGCTGGTAGCCCGAGGGCAGCTTGGCCGTGATGCCGAGCACTTCGGCGAGGCAGGCCTGGGCGGTAGCGGTCCGTCCCCGCACCAGCTCGAACACGTCCGGGTTGCGCTTCTGCGGCATGATCGAGGAGCCGGTGGTGAATGCGTCGGGAAGCTCCACGAAGCCGAACTCGCGCGTGTAGAAGAGCAGCAAATCCGAGGCCAGGCGGCCGAGGTCCTGCATCAGGATCGCGACCTGGAACAGCACCTCGGCCTCGGCCTTGCCGCGCGAGAGCTGAACGGCCGTCACCGGCTCGTGGTTCACGGGGAACCCGAGCCGCGTGCGGGTGCCGTTGCGATCGACGGGGAGGTTGGGCGTGCCGTAGCCGGCTGCCGAACCGAGCGGGTTCTTGAGGATGCGCCGGTGCGCGTGCCGCAACCCGTCGGCGTCGTCCAGGATCTCGGCGGCGAAGCCGCGCGCCCACAGCGCCACGGAACTCGGCATCGCCTGCTGCATGTGTGTGTAGCCGGGCAGCGCCACCTCGCCCTGCGCCGCGGCGAGGCCCTCGAGCGCGTCGGCGACGCCGTGCGCACCCTGCGCGAGATCCTCCACGGCGTCGCGCAGGTACAGACGCAGGGCCGCGAGCACCTGGTCGTTGCGCGATCGGCCCGCATGCAGGCGTGCGCCCGCCTCGCCGATGCGCTGGGTGAGCAGCGTCTCGAGCGCCGTCTGGCCGTCCTCGAGCTCGAGCGTCACCCGCCACTCGCCACGCGCGTGCGCTACCGCGATCTCACGAAGGCCGCCGGTGATCGCCGCGAGGTCGGCGTCGCCCACGAGCCCGGCGTCGTGCAGCATCCCGGCGTGGGCAATCGAAGCCTGCACGTCGTAGGCCACCAGCCGGTCGTCGAGCGCGTGATCCTCGCCGGCGGTATAGCGAAGCACGCGCGCATCGAGCGGCGCGCCCTTGTCCCAGAGCCGGCTCACTGGGCGTCGCCCGCTTCCGGCGTGCCCTGCTCGGCGGCGCTCAGGACCTTGGTGTCGCGCACGACGAGGGTGCCGGTGCCTTCGTTGGTGAACACCTCGGCGAGCAGCGCGTCGGGCGCCGAGTAGGAGATGACGTGCACGCGTCGCACGCCGCCGCGAATCGCTGCCTCGATGGCGCTCGACTTCGGCAGCATGCCCTCGGTGAGCGCGCCTTCCTCGCGAAGCCGGCGCAGGCCCGCGAGGTCGGTGTAGGAGATCAGCGAGTGCGGATCGTCGAGGCGCTCGAGGATGCCGGGCGCGCCCGTGCAGAGGATCAGCTTCTCGGCCACCATCGCGCTGCCGATCGCAGCCGCCACGGTGTCGGCGTTGATGTTGAGCAGATGCCCCGACTCGTCGCAGGACAGCGGGCTCACCACCGGCAGGAAGCCCGCATCGAGCAGTCGCGTGATCACCGTGCCGTCCACGCCGTCGATGTCGCCCACCATCCCGTAGTCCACGATCTCGCCGCTTGCGAGCGTGACGGGCGCGCGCTTGTGCGCCTTGACGAGGCCGCCGTCCACGCCGGAGATGCCGACGGCACGGATGCCGAGCTCGCGACACAGGGCCAGCAGGCGCGTGTTCACCAGCCCGTTCAGCACCATGCAGGCCACGTCGATCGCGCCGCCGTCGGTGACGCGCCGGCCCTGCACCATGCGTGTCTGAACGCCGAGCTTCGTGGCGACGAGGTCGAGCTGCGGCCCGCCGCCGTGCACCAGCACCACGCGGATGCCGAGGTGGTGCAGGATCGCGATCTGCTCGACGAAGGCGCGCATGGTGGCGCCATCCCGGAAGGCGCCGCCGCCCGTCTTGATGACGAAGACCTTGCCCTTGTACATGTGCATGTAGGGCGCGGCGCCCCGCAGCGCGCGCACCGTGACGGCCTGTTCGCCCTTGTGTCCGATCATGGTCATGGCTATCCCCTGAGCAATCGGTGAAGCACGGCCATCTGCACGACCATGCGGTTGGCGGCCTCGCGGACCACGCGGCTGCGCGGGCCGTCGAGCACCTCGTCCGCCACGGCGACGTTGCGCCGGACGGGCAGGCAATGCATGAAGTGGCAGTCCGCGTGCGCGCTGGCGAACCACGACTCGCGCACCTGCCAGTCGGAGAGCGGCCGGCGCAACGCGGTCTCCGCCTCGAGTTTGCCGTAGCAGGCCGGCGAGCCCCATTCCTTGGCGTACAGCACGTGGGCGCCCGCGAGCGCGGCAGCGCGGTCGGTCGTCTCGCTCACCGAGCCGCCGGAGCCTGCCGCCGCGGCGCGTGCTTTCGCCATCACCGGCTCGGGCAGCGCGTAGCCGTCGGGGCGCAGCACCACGACTTCCATGCCGCGCTGCGCCGCCATGTGCAGGGCTGCGGCCGGCACCGCGAGCGGCAGGGCGCGCGGGTGGTACACCCATGACAGGACGAATTTTCCCGCGCGCGGCACGGCGAGATCGTCCAGGGTCTTCCAGTCGGCGAGCGCCTGGCAGGGATGGTTCATCGCCGACTCGAGATTGATGAACGGCTTGTCGCAGAGCCCGGCCATCAGCGTGAACGGCGCCTCGGCGAGGTCCGCGGCGAGGTCCTTGCCTTCGGCGAAGGCGCGCAGGCCGAGCGCGTCGCAGTACGAGGCCAGCACCGGGATCGCCTCGCGCACGTGCTCCGCGGCGCCCCCGTCCATCGCGACGCCGTCGCGCGTCTCGACGTTCCACGTGCCCTGGCCCGGCGTCACCACGAACGCCGAGCCGCCGAGCCGCATCATCCCGGCCTGGAACGACGACAGCGTGCGCAGTGACGGATTCATGAACAGCAGCCCGAGGATGCGGCCTGCGAGCGCCTTGGGCTCGGGATGATCCTGCAGGCGGCGGGCGAGGGCGATCAGGTCCACGACCTCGTCGCGGGAGAAATCGGCCAGGTCGAGGAAGCGGTTCATGGCGAGGTCACCGGGATCAAGCGGCCAGCGAGGCGAGTGCGTCGCGCAACTGCACGACGTGGACTTCTTCGAGGACGTACGGCGCGAGAATGCGCACCACGTGCGGGTCGGCGGACGTGCCGGTCAGGATGTCGCGCTCGAGCAGCTCGCGCTGCACGTCCTTCGCGGGCCGTCGCGTGCGCAGGCCGGTGAGGAAACCCGCGCCCTGCACGCCCGTCACCGGGCCCACGATGCAGGTCTCGCGGATCTGCCCGGCGAGCTTGCGCACGTTGGCGAGCAGGCCCTCGCTCTCGAGGATGTCCACCACCGCCTCGATGAGCGCGCAGGCCATCGGTCCGCCGCCGAAGGTGGTGCCGAGGTCGTCGGTCTTGAGGTGCGCCGCGACGTGGTCGGCCATGAGCAGCGCCGCGCACGGGAATCCGGCGCCGAGCGCCTTGGCGGTGGTGAGCATGTCGGGCGCGATGCCGTGCAGCGTGGCGGCGAACGGGAAGCCGGTGCGGCCCATGCCGCACTGCACCTCGTCGAGGATGAGCTGCGCGCAGGTCTCGCTGCAGCGGGCGCGCAGCGCCGCAAGGTAGGGCTGGCCGAGGTCCACGGCGCCCGCCACGCCCTGCACGGGCTCGGCGATCACCGCGGCGGTGTCGTTGCCGACCACGCGGGCGATGGCGCCCAAGTCGCCGCGCGGCAGGAACTCGACGTCGAACGGGGCCTGCGGGAATCCGTACCACTTCTGTGCGGCGCCCCAGGTCACGGCACCCGCGGCCGCCGTGCGGCCGTGGAAGCTGCCCTCGATCGCCACCACCTTGCGCCGCCCGGTGATCCGCAGCGCGAGCTTCAGCGCGTTCTCGTTGGCTTCCGCGCCGGTGTTGCAGAAGAACACCGTGTCGAGGCCCTGGCCTGCGAAGTGCGCGAGGCGCGTCGCAGCCCGCGTGCGCACCGCGAGCGGCACGGCGTTGCTCTGGAACGGCAGCGCGCGCGCCTGCGCCTCGAGCGCCATCCGCCAGCGCGGGTGGGAGTAGCCGAGCGCCGCCACGGCGTGGCCGCCGTAGAGGTCGAGGATGCGGCGGCCGTCGCGCGTGCGCAGGTGCACACCTTCGGCGTCCACCACGTCGATCGGCCACTGGGCATAGACGGGCGCGAGGTGGTCCATCGTCATGTCCAGCCTGCCGCGCTCTGCATGAGGCCCGCCGTCTCGTCGAAGCCCAGCATCCGGTTCATCCACTGCACGGCGCCGCCCGCAGCGCCCTTGGTCAGGTTGTCGAGCACGCAGGTCACGGCCACGGTGCCGCCCTGCGCGACTCCGGAGAGCTGCGCGAAATTGCTCGCGACCACGTCCTTCACGCGCGGCAGGTCGCTGCCGACGCGCACGAACACCGACTGGTCGTAGAAGTCGCGCAGCGCTTGCACCAGCGCGTGGCTGGTGAGCGGCTCCGAGGCCACGGCCTGCACCGTGACGTGGATGCCGCGTGCGAACGGCCCGGAGTGCGGCACGAAGTGGATCTCGGCTTCGACGCCGCTGGCCTCGAGCGCGAGCGCGCGGACCTCGGGGGCGTGGCGGTGGCCGAGTGCATTGTATGCGTAGAGGTCGGAGTGCCGCTGGGGATGGTGCGTGCCGGCGGTCGGCTGGCGGCCCGCGCCGGTGCTGCCGGTGATGCCCGTGACGAACAGCCTCGGCTCGACGAGGCCGAGCGACAGCAGCGGCACGCTCGCGAGCAGGATGGCGGTGGCGAAGCAGCCCGGGTGCGCGACGTGGGTCGTGTCGAGCACGTCCAGGTGCTCCGGCACCGCACAGGTGAACTCGGCGAGGCGCTCCGGTGCGCCGTGGCCGTGCTTGTACACGGTCTCGTAGGCGGAGGCCGTGCGGAAGCGGAAGTCCGCCGAGATGTCCACGACGCGCGGCTGCGTGCCCGCCTGCTCGGCGGCCGTGAGCAGCCGGTCGATCAGCGGCGCGGATACGCCGTGCGGCGCCGCCGAAAACACCGCGGTCGCGGGGTTCGCGGTGACGTACTCGATCGTCTCGTCGTGACCGGCGAAGCGCAGGTGCGGCAGCACCGGCTGCAGGTGCCGGAAGAACTGCGCGGCCGGCTCGTCCGGCTGGCTGTCGGAGGCCACGGCCGCGAGGTCGAGGTGGGGATGCGCAGCGAGCAGTCGCAGCAACTCGCCCGCGACGTACCCGGTGCCGCCCAGCACGATCGCGGGGATGCGCGCCGTCATTCCGAGGCCGCCTGCGCCAGCTTCGCCCCGAGGCCCAGGCTCTCGATCAGGTGGTCGCCGAGCTCGGCGCCGGCGGCCATGGCGTTCACGGCGCGCACGCCCATCTGGTCCTGGATGATGTTCACGCCGACGGAGTTGTCGGTCGCCGGGCCCGTGACGGCGCACGGCTCGATCTGGAAGCGCTCGCGCAGCAGCTTCACGCCGCCCCAGGCCGCAACGGGGTCGTTGGCCGACAGGACCACGGCGGTGAGCGCCTGGCGGATGTCCGGTTCGGCGAGGATCGCCTCGACGCCGTAGGCGCCGAGAATGCCGTCGCCGAGCTCGAACACGACCACATCGGGCCGCCCCTGCGTCATCTCGGTGAGCATGGTGCGGGTGAGGGCGGGGCCGCAGGCTGCCGTGGTCGTGACGATCCCGAGGTCGGTGAAGATCATGCTGCGGCGTGCGCCCGAGTCCTCCATGGCGAGGATGTCGCGGCGCAGGGATACGCCGGTGGCCTTGAAGGCGTGCACGATGAGGCCGCGATGGCGCATGCGGCTCACGATGGCGCAGGCTGCGGCCGTCTTGCCGGCTTCCATGCAGGTGCCGGCGAGCGCCACCACGGGCACGCCGTGCGTGTCGAGCGGCGCGGCGTAGTCGAGCTTGAGGTGGCCGACTCTCGCCGGGACGCCGATGCGCTCGCCGAGGAACGGGAACTGCAGCACGCAACCGAGCACGCGGCAGTCGAACGGCTTGCCCTTCTCGGGGTTCACCGAGTCGCACACGCCGATCACGCCGCCGATATTGAGCACCTGCAGCACGTCGCCCGCCTGCACGGTCTGCGGGATGTGGCCCGAGTAGCCGAACAGCGCCTGCCGGTGGCCGAGCGCGCCCACCATCACGTCGCCGCGCGCCACCTTCGCCATGCGGCCGCTGGTGAGCTCGAGCGTGTTGTAGGTGGACTTGTTGGTGAGGATCTCCACCACCAGCACCACGCCCTCCTCGCAGGGTATGTCGCGCGTGGCGATGCGCACCTCGTGGCTCAGGCCGCAGGCCTGGGCAATCGAGGCGATCTTGTCCACGACCACCGTCCGCATCGGGCTCGCCATCGTCATGCGCCCTGCGGCGGCTGGCCCGCCCGCGTGTAGAAGATGCCCGGCAGCGCCAGCATCTTCGAGAAGCCGTGCGCCTCCTCGGCGGTCCACTCGCCGGCGGATTCGCCGTAGGCGCCCTTCGAGGCCTTCATGAGCGAGAAGGGCGAGGCCACGCCCTCGACGAACACGACGCCGGGCCGGAGCAGCAGGTGCACGTCGCCCGTGACGCGCTGCTGGGAGGAGACGAAGAAGGTCTCGATGTCGCGGCACACCGGGTCGAGGTGCTGGCCCTCGTGCACGAGGTCGCCGTACGGGCCGGCAAGCGAGTCCTTGAGGCGCGCCTGGCGCGCAGAGAGCACCAGCTTCTCGAGCTCGCGGTGCGCGGTGAGCAGGATCTCGGCCGCCGGGGCCTCGAAGGCGACGCGGCCCTTGAAGCCGATGATGGTGTCACCGAGGTGGATGCCGCGGCCGACGCCGAATCTCGCGCCCAGGGCCTCCACGGCCTCGATCAGGCCCACCGGGTCCATCGCCTTACCGTCGAGCGAGCAGGGGATGCCGGCGTCGAAGCCGATCGTGTGCCGCTCGGGTGCCTGTGGGTTCGTGAAGGCCTCGCGCGTCAGAACCCAGGCCGCGTCCGGGATGCAGGTGTCCGAGACGAGCGTCTCCTTGCCGCCGATGGTCGTGCCCCACAGGCCGCGGTTCACCGAGTAGGCCGCGCCAAAGGGCGGCACCGGGAGATTGCGCGACTCGAGGTAGGCGAGCTGGTCCGGCCGCTTGAAGGCGCGGTCACGCACGGGGGCCAGGATCTCGAGCTCGGGGGCGAGCGTGCGCAGCGCCACCTCGAAGCGCACCTGGTCGTTACCGGCGGCAGTGGAGCCGTGGGCAATCGCGTCCGTGCCGAGCTTGCGCGCCCACTGGGCGACGGTCTGTGCCTGCAGCACCCGCTCTGCGCCCACGCACAGCGGGTAGAGGTTGCCGCGGCGCACGTTGCCCATGATCAGGTGCTTGATCACCTGCTCGAAGTACGCGGGACGCGCGTCCACGAGGTGGTGCGCTACGGCGCCGAGCGTCTTCGAGCGCTCCTCGAGCAGTGCGGCGGTCGCCGCGTCGATGCCGCCGGTGTTCACCGTCAGCGTGACCACGGGGCGGCCGTAGGTCTCGGCGAGCCAGGGCACGCAGAACGAGGTGTCGAGGCCACCGGAGAAAGCGAGCAGGATGGGCTTGGCGCCCGTGGAAGCCTGGGGCATGGGAGTGTCTCAGCGTCCGAAGATGGAGAGCAGGTGCGCGTGCAGGCGGCGCTGGGTGCGCTCGCTCGCGGTCGCGATGAAGATCGTGTCGTCGCCGGCGATGGTGCCGACGATCTCGGGCCAGCGCGCCTTGTCGAGGGCGATGGCCACGCCCTGGGCCGTGCCCGTGGTGGTGCGCAGCACGGTGAGGTTGGGGCCGGCGGCCCGGTAGCCCTTCACGAACGTCTGCACGTCCTCGAAGTGGCTCGGCGTGAGCGCGTCCTCGGCGGCCGGCAGCAGGTAGCGGTCCGCGCCCTTGACGACGCCGAGCTCGCGCAGGTCGCGGCTCACCGATGACTGGGTCGCCTCGAAGCCCTCGGCGCGCAGGATCTCCACGAGCTCGGCCTGGCGGCCGACCGCTGTGCGCCGCAGGATGCGCGCGATCGCTTCCCGGCGGTGGATCTGGGCGTGGGGGTCGGTGGTCACGAAGTCGGCTCAGGCGGGTGAATAAAAGTGAGCGTAATGTGCATAATTATGCAGATGCAGTCAAGGGCCGGGAGAAAAAGGTCCTCGGCGGCCGACCGTGAGCGTGCGACCGCTGCGACGGCAGGCTGGGCCGATCGCGCAGCGCGCTACAGTTCAGCTGCTGCCGGCGCCTGGCCGAGCCAATTGACGCCTGAACCGGGCGGTGGTGTAGTCGACGCCTGGCCGCGGCTGAGCGACACGTAGGCCGACACGAGCGAACCGAAAGCGATGCTCATCCGCGAGGCAAGAGGTAGCGAGACCGAAGACGTGCTGCCAGTGCACAGACTGGCCTTCGCCCGCGAAGACGAGGCGCTGCTCGTCTCGAATCTCCTGCGCGATCCGACAGCTCAGCCCGTGCTTTCGATGGTTGCGGTCGAACAAGGCCGGATCATTGGTCACGTCCTCTTTACGGCAGCCAGTCTCACGGAGCCCGAACAGCCAGCGAACTGTGCGCTTCTCGCGCCGCTGGCCGTCTTGCCCTCGCATCAGCGCTCCGGCGTTGGTCGCGCACTCATCGAGCACGGCTGTGAACTGCTGTCTCGCCGAGGCGTGGTACTGGTATTCGTTCTCGGGGACCCCAGGTACTACGGTCGCTGTGGCTTCGGGCCGGCGCACCGCTTCGGGCTCAAGGCGCCCTATCCCATTGAGCCACAAGCCGCCTGGATGGTTCGTACTTCGAGCCCGAACGTGCTTGGCACCATCGAGGGTACTGTGCGCTGTGCGGCGTCGCTGGCTGCGGAGCAGTACTGGCGAGAGTGATCGCAGCACGCTCTGGCGCTCCGCTCGCTTGATGAACTGTCGCTCGAACGCACCTGACGCCACCCGTGACCGACCACCACCTCGACCTCATCCTTCGCCTGCAGGCGCTCGCGCGCACCGGGTTGCACTTCTGCGGCAGCGAGTACGACCGTCAGCGCTACGAGGATATCGAACGCATCGCGGCGGAGCTCGCTGCAGGAGGCCGCCCTGCCGATCGAGACGCGCTGCTCGCTCTATGGCAACGGGAAACGGGCTACGTCACGCCCAAGGTCGAGGTACGCGGCGCGACGTTCCGCGACGGCCGCGTGCTGCTGGTGCGCGAGACTGCCGATGGACGCTGGACGCTGCCCGGGGGCTGGGCCGACGTGGGCGAATCGCCGACGCAGTCCATCGAGAAAGAAATCGAGCAGGAGGCAGGTTTCCGCGCCCGTGCCGTGAAGCTCGCGGCGCTCTATGATCGCGCCCGCCACGGCCACGGCGAAACGCAGTTCCCCGGCTGGAAGGCGTTCTTCCTGTGCGAGATCACCGGGGGCGAGGCACGCGGCAGCTACGAGACCGACGCGGTCGGATTCTTCGCGCCGGACGACCTGCCCCCGATGTCGCTCGGGCGCAGCACGCCGCGACAGGTCGCGCGCATGCTTGATCACTGGCGCGAGCGCGACCTGCCCACGGACTTCGACTAGGCACAGCCCGCCGCGTCCCCGACCGCAGGGCGCCTAGTAGCGTGACGCGACCAGCTCGACGTCGGCGTTGGCCCAGGCGAGCGCCAATTGCTGACCGGCCTCCGCGGCCTCGCGGCTCTTCTTCTGCGCACGCAGGCTGTCCGAGAGTCCCTGCAGCGACCAGCCGTTCGACGGGTTGCGGCGCAGCTCCTCGCGATACACGGCTTCGGCCTCGGCCGGCTGGTTGGCCGCCAGCAGGACCACGCCGAGCGTCTGCCGCACCGGCGCGTGCCAGCCCGGCGGCTCGTCGTAGGGAATCCGGTCCTCGATCGCGACGGCCTCACGCAGCGCCGCGACCGCGGCGCCGTGGTCGCCACCCGCCAGCGCGATTTCTGCGCCCACCGTGCGCTCGGCGATGTGGGCGGCGTGCGCCAGCGGATAGCGGTCCCAGACCATCATGGTCTCCATGACCGGGTCCGCGGCCAGCTTGCGAAGCGCGTCGTAGTGCTTCGCGGCGTCTTCGGCCCGTCCCTGCCGCAGTGCCGCCATGGCCTGGGCGTAATTCCAGATCGCGGTCACGTAGGGCAGGTCCGGCGCGGGGTTTGCCTCCGCGGCGATCTCCTCCCAGCGACCGAAGCGGACGCGGTCGAACCACGGCGTCATCCAGTAGTGCTGCAGCCCGGCGAAGCCCGGCTGTCGCATCAGCTCGGGCAGGTTGACGCGCGCTGCGGTCTGCAGCGCGGCGTCGCGCGCGATGCCGCTCGCGCCTTCCATGCTGGCCGCAAACCACAGGAAGTGATGGTTGTGCGGCACATAGCCGAGTGGATAGATGCCCTGCACATTGCCGCGGCATGCCGCGAGGTAGGCGTCGTCGGCCGCGATCGCCTTCTGGTTGGCGATGACCGCGTCGTGCCAGCGGCCGACGCGAGCATAGATGTGCGCCGGCATGTGCACGAGGTGCCCTGACCCCGGGATCAACTCGCGCAGGTGATCGGCCGCCGCGACCCCGCGCTGCGGGTCGTCGGATGCCTCGACCGCGTGCACGTACAGGTGCAGCGCGCCGGCGTGATCCGGGTTTCGCGCCATCACGGACTCCAGGATCGAGACGATCTCGGCCGTGTTGCCCTTCGGTGCGAGCTGCTCGTCGTAGTAATCCCACGGCTGCAGGTCCATCAGCGCTTCGGCGTGCAGGGTCGCGGCGTCGAGGTCGTCCGGGCGCTCGGCGGCGAGCCGGCCCGCCGCCCGGGCGTAGGCCTCGTCGAGCGGGCGGCGGTCGTCCGGCGGGTTCTCTGCGAAGCGTGCGGCGAGCGCACCGATGAAGGCCTGCTCGCGCTCGCTCGCCTGCGGCGCCAGCTCCAGCGCGCGTTGCAGCCGCGTCCACGCCTTCGCGTTGTTCGTCGGGTCCATGCCGCTGTTGACGTGCGGGCCGAGCACCAGCGACGCGCCCCACCAGCACATCGCGCAGCCGGGATCGAGCTCCGTGGCCTTCATGAAGGAGCGCTCGGCTGCGTCGTGGTTGAACCCGTAGGTGAGCATGAGCCCCTGGTCGAACCAGCGCTGCACCTCCGGGTGCGAGCTCGTGACGGGAAACGTGTAGTCGCCAAGTCCCTCGAGCAGGGTCGCGCCGACCAGCGACGGCACGGCGGGATTCGACGGGGGCAGCGGCTGGTCGGCGGTGCGTCGACCGTAGAAGAGACCGGCGGCGACGGCGATGGCGGCCAGCACAACGACAAGTGTCCGGTTCATCGAACCTCTCCTTGATCGTGTCAAAGGATCTACTTACGCCGATCGCGCACAGATCGCAACGCGAATCGATCGCAAGGGGGCGAGGTGCTTGGCTTCGCAGCCGCCATCAGCGCTCGATGCGGTACTCCACGTCCGCGCTCTGCTCGAGCCCCGCCTCGGCCTTGAGCGACCAGTTGCGGTTGATCGTGTAGCGCAGCTTGATGGTGTTGATCGCCTCGGCGATCGAGATACCGTAGCTCACGAACAGGTTGGGCGAGAGGTACTTGCCGAGCACCACCGCGGCGTCGTCGTCGCCGGACTGCTCCACGGTGACCTCGTCGAGACCGACGCGGCTGCCGATGCCGCCGAGCAGCAGGCCGCCACCACTGAACGCGAGGGTCTCGGCCGCGCGGTCGATCGAGGCCGTCTCGCCCGACTGCAGCGTGTTGATGGATCGGCCGGTGAGCAGGTACGAGAGCGCCTCGTTCTGGGACATCGGCGGCTCGGAGGTGAGCGTGATGAACGGGTCGGCGAGCGTGCCGCGCACGTTGAGCGAGACCGTGATGTCCTCGCGACGGATTTGGCGCTCCGCGACGAGGTCGAGTGTCGGTTCGTTGAGCGGCGTCATCTCGTAGCTCAGCACGCCGCGCACGATGCGCACGAACTGGCCGAACGCCTTGTACTCGCCTTCCTTGACGCGGATCGCACCGTCGCCGCGCGCCACGTCGCCGGGTCGCGTGATGACGGTCACGCCTCCCTCGAGCGTGGCGCGCAGGCCGAAGCTGTTCACCCGGACGTTGTCGCCGAGCTCGACTCGGATGCGGCTGCGCAACCGCTCGAGCGTGGAGGGTCCGAGGTCCTCGACCTCGAGCCCGACGATGCGCTCGTCCGAGGAGGTGGTGACCGTGGTCGTGAGGTCGCGCGGCGTGATCCGGGCGATCGGGATCAGCACCTGGCCGGTCACGTCGAAGCCGTCGGGGCCGGCGGTGAAGACGAGGTCGGGCGAGGCGACGATGCGGAAGTCGGGCGTGTCGGCCACCTGCAGGTTCTCGCCGCGCAGCCGCATCGTGCCGGTCATGACGTTGTCGGGCCACGTGAAGCGGCCGTCCAGCTGCATGTCGCCGCGCGCGGTCGAGCCGCGGCCCTCGAACACGAGCTCGTCGCCGACAAAGCGGCCGTCGAGGGTTACCTTCGAGAGCTGCAGGTTGGTTCGATAGAGGTCGAAGCGGCCATCGCGGACGTGAAACTCGCCGTCGAAACGAGGATTGCCAAGGGTGCCCGAAACGGACACCCGACCGTCGAACTCCCCGTCCGAGCGGTCGATCTCCGGAACGAACACGGGCATCGCGGTAATCGCCGAGGACTCGCCGCGCACCTCGCCGCTCAGCGGCAGGTCGAGCAGCTCGCGCCCGGGCTCCCGCAGCGCCGTCACCGTACCGCTCAGGCGGGTGCTGTCGGCCACGTTGGCCGCGAGCGTCGCTCGGATCGCGTCGGGCTCGGCGTACACGTCCAGTCGCGCGTCGCCGAGCGACACCCGATCGGTGCGGAACTGGTTGCGGGGGATGTCGAGCGTCGGCTCGTCGAGCACGAGCGTCGTGCCGCCGGTCCAGGGCTGGCCCGGCTCCTGGGCGGCCCAGCCGCTTGCCTGCAGCTTGCCGTCGAACTCGCGCCAGCCGAACAGCGAGTGCAGGAGCCGCCGCAGCGGCCAGTCCTGCGCGCTGTAGAGCACGCGCCAGGATCCGGGATCGGCACGCCACTCGCCCTCGACGCACAGGCGCGCCTCGCCGGTCTCGATGCACACCGGCGCCGCGCGGATACCTGCAGGGCCCGCCTCGAGCGCCGCGGGTTGCACCAGGTCCGCGCTGTCGTCGGGAAACACGATCGAGGTCTCCCGCAGCGTTCCATGCCAGCCGCGACCTGCTTCCTCGTAGTCCCCCTCGGCCGCGAGTCGCGCCTTGAACCCGGGGATGTCCTGCTCCGGGTCGCCGGATGAGGCGAAGCGCAGGTCGAGCGTGTGCTCCCGGGTCCGGCCGTGGGCCGCGAGCGTCGCGGAATCCAGTTCGATCGCGCCAAGGTCGATCCCGGTCGCGCGCAGGTCCACGTTCGACTCGCGCCGGTCGCTGAGGTCGAGGTCGACCTCGGCCGCGATCGACTGCGCAGTGATTCCCCCATAACGCAGGTTACGCACGCGGGCCTCGCCGGTCGCCTCCGGGCGCGTGGGGCTGCCGCGCGCGTGCCCGGAGGTGACGAGCTCGCCGGCGAGATCGGGGTGCAGCAGCGTGAGGGAGCGCAGGTCGGCGGCCCAGCGCAAGTCGATGGTCGGGCCCCAGCGGCCATTGACCTCGATGTGTGACGGACCATTCGCCACGCGCACACCGCGCAGTTCGTAGGTGCCGGCACGGTGCTGCACTTCGCCGCGGCCGGTGAGCGCACGCCCCATCACGGTGCCCGACAGCGACGCGAGCCGCAGGGTCCACGGCGCGTCGACGGTGAAGCCGCTGCCCTCGACGGTAGCGGCGAACGTGACGCGTCCCGGCAGGTCCGGCCGTAGAGCGGCGATGTCCAGGCGCTCGCCATCGAGCCGCGCGCTCCATGGCTGGGCGCCTGTCCACGCGACCCGGCCGGAGCCGCGCAGCCGACCTCCCATGAGCCGCCCGTCGAAGCGCTGGAGCACCACCTGCTCGCGGTCGATCGAGCCCGCGGCCGTGAAGTCTGCGTCGGGCAGGTCTGGAACCTGCGTGACGGCCTGCACCTCGAAGGCGTAGGGCAATGCGCCCTGCAGCGCGAACGTCCCGAGCGGGCTGTGGATCGCGGCGTCGCCCTCCAGCGGCCAGCGCAGGTTGTTCCATTCGCCAGTCAAGGCGAGCACCGGGTCGTCCTCCCCGAAGCGGATGCTACCGGCCACCTTCGCGGTCGCGCCGGTGCGCGGCAGCCACGCCTTGAGCGACGCGAGCTCGAGTGTCGAGTCACCCCAACGGCCCGCGCCCTGTACGCGCAGCGGACCCTCGCCGAGCGCCGTGGAGACGATCGTGCCGTCCAGGCCGAACGCGTCACGGCGGGCGTCGACAGCGATCGAGCCGCTTGCGATCGGCCACGTCCCCGACTCGATCCAGGGCGAGCCGTCGAAGTCGGTGACGCGCAGCGTGCCGACGGCGCGGGGTTCCTCGTCGAGCGACAGCAGGTTGCCGGTGAACGACAGGTTCGCGGGCTCCGCCAGTGTGACCGTGGTGCCGAGCCGGCCGAGGTTGCCGCGGGCCGCCGCCGCGAACCGATACGTGCGCTCGTCGGGCAGGCGCCAGTGCCCGTTCAGTGCCGCCCGCAGTCCGAGCGGCTGCCATGCGCGCAGCCTGAGGTAGCCTTCGACGTGGCCCGCCGGGTCGTCGGCCACGAGGTCCGTGAGGTCGATTCGCCAGCGCGTCATCGCGAGCGCGGTCCGCAGCGAGGCGACCTCGACGCGCTGGCCGTCGAGCAGCGTGAGGCCGATGTCGCCGAGCCGGATGTCGGGCGCCGACACCTCGAGGAATCTAGGCAGGAAATGCGGCGCTCTTGGCGGCTGCGGCTCGCGGCGTTTCAGAACGACCTCGATCCGGGCGGCCTCGAGCTGGTCCAGCTGGACGATGCCGGTCAGGAGTCCGCGCATGCGCGCCTGCAGCCGCAGGTCGAAGGCCTCGATGCGCACCGCTTCGTGCTCGATGACCAGGCGCTCCACGCGCAGCGGTCCCGCCAGCGTGCCGCTTGCGCCCGTCGCCTCGATGCGGATGTTCTGGAGGCGCTGGAACTGTGCGAGCGCGAGCTCGAGGCCGGCCTGGCTGTTCAGCACGCGATACACGGCCACGACCGG
>Ga0209391_10000714_pt1 | contig 16321 bp, 13 predicted proteins | sample PPLLak3March2015_FD_187246 | JGI IMG/M metagenome (GOLD analysis project Ga0209391, IMG submission 187246) | Freshwater sediment microbial communities from Prairie Pothole Lake near Jamestown, North Dakota, USA - PPLs Lake P7 Core (1) Depth... | ecosystem: Environmental > Aquatic > Freshwater >... | reverse complement strand
CCGAAGCCGTCGGTATCCTCGACATCCGCAGCGTCTACGACATCGACGGTGTGGACACGGCTCCCGGCGGAATCACTTCGTTATCGGACCCGAGGCTCGCGACTGCCGCCGAACGGCCGGCGCGATTCCTGCGCATCGAGAAGGCGGTCAGCCTGCCAGACGACGACGTACGTGACTTCGACAACAGCGCTTTCGGCGTCACCGCAGTCTTCGGGATGCGGGAAATTCTGGGCTACGCGCCGGTCGAGCCCGATGGCTCCGTCCGCATCAAGGTGCCGGCCGACGTGCCTTTCGCGATCACAGTGCTCGACGCAAACGGCCGGCGCATGAGCCAGCGTCATGAGAACTGGCTGCAGGTTCGCGCCGGCCAGGAGTTGCGCTGCGACGGCTGTCACGACCGTGACAGCGAGCAGTCGCATGGCCGCTCCAACCTGTTCGCAGCGGCGTACGACGGGGCGCCAGCCACCGGCCTGCCATTTCCGAACACGAATACCGCGTTGTTCGCGGACTTCGGCGAGACCATGGCGCAGACGCGAGCCCGCATCAGCTGCCAGACCGACTGCGCAGCGCTGCAGCTGGCGGCAGACCTGTCGTTCGAGGACGTCTGGACCGATCCCGCTGCCGCGGGACGAGCGCCCGACGCCGCGTTCTCGTACCGCTATGCGGACCTGGACACACCCGCACCCACCAGTGCCGACTGCCTGACGAGCTGGCGAGCGCAGTGCCGCGTCACGATCCACTACGAGGCGCACATCCATCCGTTGTGGAGCAAGCCGCGGATCACCGTCGCGGATGACGGCGTCACCGTGCTCGCGGACGGCACCTGCACGAGTTGCCATGCCGACCGCGACGCGGCCGGTGCGCCGCAGGTGCCGCCTGGCCAGCTCGAACTGACGGACGGCCCGTCGAGCGACCAGCCCGACCACAAGCACGCGTATCGAGAGCTGCTGGCTGGCGACAACGAACAGGAACTCGTCGGCGGGGTGCTGAGCGACCGTCTCGTGCAGGTCGGCATCGACCCCGTCACAGGCGAGCCGCAGTTCGAACCGGTGCGGGTGCCGGCATCCATGTCGGCCGGCAACGCGCGCGGATCTGTGCGCTTCTTCGCAAAGTTCGAGCCGGGAGGCACTCACCAGGGCCGCCTGACGCCTGCCGAGTTGAAGCTCGTCTCAGAATGGCTCGACGTCGGAGCGCAATACTTCAACGACCCATTCGCCGCTCCGCTCGATTAGCGAAATGATTCGATCCCTGCTGACCGCCGCCCTGTTGCTGGGGCCGCTCGTCCCGGCAACGGCGCCGGCCGCCAGCGGAGGCGCCCGCGTGGTCGTGCAGGACGCGTATCTCGAGTTCCGCACTGGACCGGGCCGCGGTTTCCCCGTCTTCCACGTCGTCGACCGCGGCGAGTCGGTCGAGCTGCTCCGCCGCCGGACGGACTGGATCAAGGTCCGCGTCGATGGCGGCAAGGAGGGCTGGGTCAATCGCAGCCAGCTCGAGCGCACGCTGACACCAGGCGGCGGGCCGGTCGCGCTGCCCGGTGCGTCACCGGAGAGCCGCACCGAGCATCGCTGGGAAGTCGGCCTCGCCACCGGCAACTTCGACGGCGCCAGCGTGGTCTCCGCCTACGGCGCCTGGGCCATGACGCCGACACTGCTCGCGCGCATGGACGCCTCGCACCTGCTCGGCGACTACTCGAACGGCTGGCTGGTCACGGCCGGGATTGCCCATGTGTTCATGCCCGAGTGGCGCATCTCGCCGTTCGTCGGCATCGGCGGCGGCGTCGTGCGGATCGAGCCCAAGGCGACGCTCGTGCAGGCCGAGGACCGGACCGACGAGACAGCCTATGCCGGCGTCGGGCTGCGCGGCTACCTGACCAATCGCTTCCTGCTGCAGGCGGAGTACCGCGGTTACGTGGTCTTCACGAGCCGCGATGACAACGAGGAGATCGATGAATGGACCGTCGGCTTTACATACTTCTTCTGAGCAGCAGCGCGGTGGCTGGCCTCGTCGGCGCGAGCGCGTCGGCCCAGGAACCGGCGGCTGCGCCCGAAACACCCCAGGTCGTCGAACCCCAGGTCGAGCGGCGCGATGTGCAGCGGCCCGAGATCGATACCGAGAACTTCGAGGCCGGTGCCTTCGTCGGCACGATCTCGATCGAGGACTTCGGCTCGAGCTTCGTCTATGGCGCGCGCATCGCCTATCACTTCACCGAGGACGTGTTCGCCGAGGCGACCATCGGCACAGCGGACGCCGGCCGCACCAGCTTCGAGGACCTCAGCGGCTCGGTCGATCTGCTCACCGACAGCGAGCGGACGTTCACGTACTACGATCTGGCCGTGGGCTGGAACGCGTTGCCCGGCGAAGCCTTCTTCGGCGGCCGCCGCGCAATGCCCTCGGCCCTTTACCTGACGCTGGGCGCCGGCAGCACGCGCTTCGCGGGCGACGACAATTTCACGGTGGCGCTGGGGGCCGGCTATCGGCTGCTCGTGACGGACTGGATGGCGCTGCACCTTGGCGCCCGCAACGTCGCGTTCGACAGCGACCTGCTCGGCAAGAGCAAGACCACGCAGAACCTGCAGGTTGCGTTCGGCGTCTCTGCCTTCTTCTGATCGAAGGAAACCAATCATGCGCATCCCGAGCTTCCTTGCTGCACTGACGGTCGCTGCGCTGCTGGCAGGGTCACCCGTCCAGGCCGGCGCGCCGACTGCCGCGCCGGACTTCTCGCTGCCGGCCCGCGACGGCAGTGCCGTCCGGCTGAGCGACCTGCGCGGGCAGGTCGTGATGATCAACTTCTGGGCAACCTGGTGCGGGCCGTGCCGACAGGAAATGCCGCTGCTCGAGCAGATCCACGCAAAGTACGAGCCGCTCGGCTTCGTGCTGCTCGGTGTCAACGTCGAGCCCGACAGCGCGCCGGCACAGGAATGGCTCAAGGGCATGCCGGTCAGCTTCCCGATCCTGTTCGACCGCGAGAATGCCGTCAGCGCGCAGTTCGGCGTCGAAGCGATGCCGAGTTCGGTGCTGATCGACCGCGAGGGTCGGGTGCGCCACGTCCACCGCGGCTACAAGCCCGGTGACGAGTCGACCTATGCGGACCTGATCCGCAGCCTGGTCAAGGAGTGAACATGAGCGGATCACGCCTCGTCGCCGGACTCGCCTTGCTCGCCGCGCTCTCCGGCTGCAGCAGCGTCGAGCCCTGGGTGAAGCCCTACGAGCGGCAGAACTTCGCGGACCCGATCATGAGCTCCGAAATGCACCCGGTCTCGGCCGCGTACCTGAGCCACGTGTTCGAAGCGCGCGAGGGCGCGCGCGGCGCGTCCGGCAGCCACGGCGGCGGCTGCGGCTGCAACTGAGGATTCCATCGTGCGCACGCCGTTCAGGCTCCTGCTGCTGCTCACGCTCGCGATGCCCGCGGCCCGCGCCGCGGTGCTGCCCGACGATCGGGCCGACGTGCTCTACCACCGCTACGAAGGTGGCGGCGTGACCATCGACGGCCCGTCGGTGCTGGTGCGCAAGAAGTTCGCCGAGAAGTACTCGTTGAGCGCCAACCTCTACGTGGACATGGTCTCGAGCGCCTCGATCGACGTCGTGACGACGGCGAGCCCGTACGAGGAGACACGCACGCAGGCCAGCCTCGGAGCCGACATGCTGAACGGCAAGACGCAGTACAGCGTCAACTTCACCAACAGCGACGAAAACGACTACACGGCGAACTCCGCCAGCCTGGACATCAGCCAGGACCTGTTCGGCGACCTGACGAACGTGTCTTTCGGCTTTGCCCGCAGCTGGGACGAGGTGCGCAAGCGCGGTGACCGCGAGTTCTCGGAGTCGATCGACCGCTCGACGTACCGGCTCGGCCTGTCGCAGATCGTCACGCCGCGGCTGATGACGGGCTTCAACTTCGAAGTCATCACCGACGAGGGCTTCCTCAACAATCCCTATCGATCGGTGCGTTACGTCGATCCGGGCAGCGCCGCCGGTTTCGCGTTCCAGCCGGAGGTGTACCCGAGCACGCGCACCAGCAGCGCGGCTGCGCTGAACGCGCGCTATTTCCTGCCGTACCGGGCGGCGGTGCACGGCGAGTACCGCTTCTTCACGGACACCTGGGGCATCGACGCGAACACGGTGCAGCTGGGCTATACGCATCCGTGGGGCAAACAGTGGATCTTCGAGCTGACCTACCGCTGGTACGACCAGTCGGCCGCGGACTTCTATGCCGACCTGTTTCCGCGCCGCGACGCGCAGAATTTCCTGGCGCGCGACAAGGAACTGAGCACGTTCACGAGCCACATGGTGGGCGTCGGCGCCACCTACGAGCTGCCGCCGCTCGAATGGGCGTTCATCAAGCGATCTTCGATCAGCTTCTTCTACGACCGATTCCGCTTCGACTACGACGACTTCCGCGACATCACGGCCGGCGGCGCGCCTGGCACCGAGTCGCTCTACGGTTTCGACGCCGACGTGATCCGGCTGTTCGTGTCCGGCTGGTTCTAGCCCGCGGCGGCCACGCCGGCCTCAGGCGGATTGCGCAGGTAACCGGGCAGTGCACGCTCGCCAGGCGCCCAAACCTGGTCTCAAACAGGCACCTGTTCATCGGGCCTCGACCGATTCGGCGGCACGCTGCGTGCCACGCGCTACGGCGAGGTGCTCGATCCGGGTACCACGGCCAACCTCGACTTTGATGTCGGCGCGGAGACACTCGTGGACCTCGAGGCGCGCTTCGACGTCACCGAGAGGATCCGGTTCGCATTCGGCGCGGAGAATGTGTTCGACGAGTACCCGGACGCGTTCCCGGTCACCCGCAATACGACCGGTAACACGCCGTTCTCGAACTACGCGCCCTTCGGCCGCTCGGGCCGGTTCCTGTACGGGCGCGTCTCGTTCGGGTTCTAGCCGAGCGCAGCCTCGATCCGGTCGCACAGCCCGCGCAGCACCGCGAGCCGCGCGTGGCGCTTGTCGTCCGCCGGCACGATGGTCCAGGGCGCGTGCCGGGTATGGGTCAACACCAGCATGTCGCGCGCCGCGACCTGATAGGGCCGCCAGAGCTCGCGGTTGATCCAGTCCTCCGGGTCGACCTTGAAGCGCTTGAGCCGGTTGCGATCACGCTCGGCAAAGCGCGCGAGCTGCTCCGCCGGGCTCACTGACATCCAGAACTTCGCGACGATGACCTGGTGCTCGACGAGCTGGCGCTCGAATTCATTGATCTCTTCGTAGGCTCGCCGCCAGTCCGGCGCACTCGCGAAGGCGCGAACACGCTCGACCAGCACCCGCCCGTACCAGCTGCGATCGAAGATCGTGTAGTTGCCACGCGGCGGCAGCTGGAACCAGAAGCGCCACAGGTATGGCCGCGCCTTCTCCTCGGGCGTCGGCGCGGAAATCGGCACGACGCGGTACTGCCGTGCATCGAGCGCGGCGGTGATGCGCCGGATCGAGCCGCCCTTGCCCGACGCGTCCATGCCCTCAAACGCAACCACGACTGATTGATTGCTGAACTTGCGGCGGCGCGACAGCAACGCCAGGCGCCCCTGCAACTCCTCCAATATGCGATCGTAGTCCTCCTCGGCAATCGGCGGTCCGGAATGGGTCGTGGGCAGTCGGATGGCGGTAGCCCTGCGTCGCGCCAGTGCGGCCGCAGGGCGCGCGCGACCGCGCACGAGTCCGCCCAGCCGCCCTTCGATCCCGGCGAGCAGCACCTTGCCGACCTCGAGCGCGCGGTGCTGGCGGTCCGTGCCGTCGATGACGTGCCACGGCGCGCTCGGCTGGTCCGTCACCTTCAGGCAGTGCTCGAGCGCGCGCTCGACTCGCGGATAGTGGCGCGCCTGCCAGTGGTCGTCGGCCGTGACGCGCCAACGGGTCGTCCTGTCCTTGAAGTGGCGCCGGATGCGCTTGCGCTGCAGCTCCGGGCCGATGTGCAGGTGCACCTTGACGACCGCGACGCCGTCCGCCACCAGCATCCGCTCATGTCGCTGGATCCGTTCGATCTCGCGACGGACAGTGGCCGGGTCGCGTTCCGGCGTACGTACCGACGCGCCGAGGAAATCCTCGTACCAGCCGGAGTGCAGAATCACCATGCGCCCCTTCGGCGGCATGATCCGCCAGAAGCGCCACAGCGGCGGACGCTGCCGCTCGACTTCATTCGGCGCGCCGAACCCGTACACGGTGACGAACTTCGGGTCGAGCCAGCCGAGCAGTTCGTTGACGACTTCACTGCGGCCGGCACCCGGGATGCCGGTGACGATGACCGCGACGGCCCGCGCCGTCGATTTGCGCAGCTCGAACTGCGCGTCGAGCAGCCGGTCCTGCAGCTTCGGCAGCTCGTGCTGGTACTCGAGCTTGGTCAGCCGTCGCCCGCTCAACGCTTCGTGCAACATGTCGAGGCCTCTTCCTGGGTCAGCGGCGCTGCGCGATGCGCTGCCGCGCCCGCGCCAACGGCACCTGCTGCGTGATGCAGTGCACGTTGCCGCCGCCCAGCAGGATCTCCCGGCCCGGCGCACCGACGATCTCGCGCCCGGGAAACAGTGACTTGAGCTTGCGCAGTGCGGCGCCATCGCGCCGCTCGTCCAGCAGCGGCACGACGACGCGCTTCGTGCCGAGGTAGAAATTGGCATACGAGGCTGCAAGGCGCGAACCCGCCTCGCGCGGCTGCGTGCCCTCGGCCGCATCGACGCCCTCGGCTTCCTGCCGCGTCATCTGCAGCGGGCCAGGCTGATGCAGTTTATGCACCTTGAAACGCCGGCCGCGCGCGTCCCGGGCCTGCATCAACCGCTCATGGGCGTCGCGCGAGATCTCGTACTGGGGATCGCTGCGATCGTCCGTCCAGGTGAGGACCACTTCGGCCGGCTTAACGTACGCGCAGAGATTGTCGACGTGGCCATCGGTCTCGTCCCGGTGGACGCCCTGCCCGAGCCAGACGACTTGGTCCACCCGAAGGTAACGCTGCAGCAGCCGCTCGATCTGCTCGCGGGACAGTTCCGGGTTGCGATTGCGGTTGAGCAGGCACTCTTCGGTGGTGATCAACGTGCCCTGCCCGTCGACGTGGATCGCGCCGCCCTCGAGCACGAACGGTGATCGATAGCGGTCGCAGCGCTCGATCTCCAGCACCTTCTGCGCCACGGCATCGTCGCGGTCCCACGGAAAGTAGAGGCCGCCGTCGAGGCCACCCCACGCGTTGAACTGCCAGTCGACGCCGCGCAGGCCGCCGCGGTCGTTGACGACGAACGTGGGCCCCACGTCGCGCATCCAGGCGTCGTTGCTCGAGATCTCGACGACTCGCACAGCGGCCGGCAGCAGTCGACGCGCGTTCGCGTACTGGCCGGCCGACACGCCAACCGAGACCGGTTCACTGCCGGCGATCGCAGTCGCCACTGCGACGAACGCCTGTTGCGCCGGCTTGCCTCCCAGGCGCCAGTTGTCGGGCCGCTCGGGCCACAGCATCCAGCAGCCCGCGTGCGGCTCGAATTCGCCGGGCATCCGGTAGCCATCACGGCGTGGATCGCTGTCGAGTGTGCGGGTCATCGGGATCGCCGTGCCAACCTGAAGTTGCCGACGATGGTACCGGTCCGCGCGTCAGATGGGCCAGAACCTCGTCACGCTGGTCGCGAGCAGCGCGCCGAGGACCGCACCCGCAGCGACGTCCGTCGGGTAGTGCAGGCCGAGGACGACCCGCGACGCGGCGACGAGCAGCGTGAACGGTGCGAGCACCCAGGCCAGGCCCGGGTAGCTGGAGATCACAACCGCGGTGAAGCACACGGCGTGCAGCGTATGCCCGGACGGAAAACTGTAGCGGTCGAGCGGCGCCGCGCCGCGCAGGATCCCGGCGTGCGACATGAACGGACGTTCCCGGACCAGCCGCTGCTTGAGCACCCGATAGAGTGCCGTGCCCACCAGACCTGCGACCGCCATCTGCAACGCGACTCGGACGCCCGCATCGCCCCCGACCAGTGCGAGACTCGCCATCAGCGTGTACCAGAAGACCCCGTCGCCGAGCCGGCTCGCGACCGTGAACAGCGATCGGACCCGGGCCCGGTGGCAGCCCCGGTTGATCCGCAGGCAGAGCGACCGCTCGGCAAGATCGATGCGGCGCCACAGTCCGACTGCCGATACGTCAGCCACGCGATGCGCTCCTCTTCCGTACCTGTGTACAGGCTGCGCGCGGCGCGTGACTCTCGCGTGTCTGGACTATTACATCTATATTAATTTCCGATAGTTATGGAATGTTTCTGTTTACTTAATCAAATTCGGATCCTGCGCAATCGCAAGGCATTGCCGATCACGCTGACCGAGCTCAGGGACATCGCCGCGGCAGCGAACGCGGGCGTCAGCAGCAAGCCCGTCAGCGGGTACAGCACCCCGGCCGCCAGCGGCACCCCTAGCGCGTTGTACCCGAACGCGAAGAGCAGGTTCTGGCCCACGTTGCGCATCGTGGCCTCGCTGAGCCGGATGGCGCGCAGCAGCCCGCGCAGATCGCCGCTGACCAGCGTCACCCCCGCCGTCTGCTTGGCGATGTCGGTGCCGGCTCCCATCGCAATGCCGACGTCGGCCACCGCGAGCGCGGGTGCGTCGTTGATGCCGTCGCCCACCATCGCCACCTTGCGCCCGTCGGCCTTGAGCCCTCGCAGCCGCTCGGCCTTCTGTTCCGGTAACACTCCCGCGGCCACCTCGGCGACGCCCAATTGGGCCGCGACCGCGCGCACCGACTCCTCGTGGTCACCCGACAGGATCACAACGTCGATGCCGTCGGCTTTGAGCTGCTGCACGACCTCCCAAGCCTCCGGCTTGAGCGGATCCGCCAACCCGAGCATTCCTACGGGCTCGCCGTCGAGTGCCACAAATACGACGGTCTGCCCGAGAGTTCGCAGGCGCTGCGCCTCGGGCTCGATGGCCTGCACGTCGACACCGGCCGCCTCCATCAGCGCACGGTTGCCGACGGCCACCTTACGCAGCTGCACCACGCCCATCGCGCCCTGGCCCGGCACCGCAGCGAAGCCATAGCTGCGTCCGAGGCGCAGTCCGCGCGCCTTCGCAGCCGTCACGACCGCAGCGGCCAGCGGATGCTCGCTGGCCTGCTCGAGGCTCGCCGCGAACCGCAGCAATTCCGACTCCGCCACGTCGTCCACCGGGATCACGCTGACGACCGCGGGCCGGCCCGCGGTCAGCGTGCCGGTCTTGTCCAGCACCACGGTGTCGATCTCCCGCAGGTGCTCGAGCGATTCGGCGTTGCGAAACAGCACGCCAGCCTGTGCACCGCGCCCCGTCGCGACCGTCATCGACATCGGCGTGGCGAGCCCGAGCGCACAGGGACACGCGATGATGACCGTGCTCACGGCCACGACGACCGCGTAAGCGAGCCGCGGCTCCGGTCCGAAGAACCACCACGCAATGGCCGCAACCACCGCGACCGCCACGACCGCCGGCACGAACCAGGCTGAGACGCGATCCGCGAGCGCCTGCACCGGCGCCCGGCTGCGCTGGGCTTCGGCCACGGTCTGCACGATGCGCGACAGCAGGGTCTCGGCTCCGACGCGCTCCGCCCGCATCACGAACGAAACGACGCCATTGACGGCACCGCCCACGACGGCGGCGCCGGGTGCCTTGGCCACGGGCAGCGACTCGCCGGTAATCATCGACTCGTCCACGGCACCGGCACCTTCCAGCACGACGCCGTCCACCGGAACCTTTTCGCCCGGCCGCACACGCAGCCGGTCGCCGGCCCGGATGTCCCGCAGTGGCACCACCGCTTCGACACCATCCTCGCCGAGGCGCAGCGCCTCCTTCGGCGTCAGGTCGAGCAACGCGCGCAGGGCGGCGCCGGTACGGTGCCGGGCGCGCAGTTCGAGCACCTGACCGAGCAGAACGAGCGTCACGATCATCGCGGCGGACTCGTAATACAGCGCGACGTGCTGGCCATGCTGCAGCGAATCCGGCAACAGCGCTGGCGCGATCGTCGCCACGACGCTGAATCCGTACGCGACGCCGACGCCGAGGCCGATCAGCGTGAACATGTTGAGCTGGCGCGTCGCCAGCGAGCGCCAGCCGCGCGCGAGCAGCGGCCAGCCGCACCACAGGACGACCGGGGTCGCGAGCGCGAACTGCACCCATGGCAGGCCGGCGCCAGCCAGCGCGGTCGGCAGCAGGCCGCCCATGCCGGCCATTGCGTACAGGACCAGCGGCACCGTGAGTGCGAGCGCAATCCAGAAGCGCCGTCGCATGTCGCGCAGCTCGGGATCCTCGCCAGCATCCGCGACCGGCAGCGCGGACTCGAGGGCCATGCCGCATTTCGGGCAGCTGCCCGGCACGTCACTCTCGACGCCGGGGCACATCGGGCAGAAATAGGCCGCGGTGACCGCGGCACGCGCGACTGCGGGTACGCCCGACGCGCTGCCGGCCGCCGCACCGTGACAGCACTCATGTTTCGCTACAGGCGCCGGCGCAACGACCACCTCAGGCGCATGGCAGCAGTCCCCGGTCGCATTGGTGTCGTTCATGCCGCGATTTTACGCCTTTGGCAGCCGCCAGCCGTTCACGATCAGGTAAAGCGACGGAATGATCACCAGCGTCAGCAGGGTCGCCGACACCATCCCGCCGACCATCGGCGCCGCGATCCGCCGCATCACCTCGGAACCCGTGCCCGTTCCCCACATGATCGGCAGGAGACCGACGATCACCGTGATCACCGTCATCAGTTTCGGTCGCAGGCGCAGCAACGCGCCCTCGACGATCGCTTCGCGCAGTTCAACGCGCGTCGGCTGGCGGCCCGCCTGTGCCGCGCCATCGCGCCGCACCTTCCACGCATGCTCGAGGTACATCACCATCACGACGCCGGTCTCCGCGGCCACGCCGGCGAGCGCGATGAAGCCGACCACGGCGGCGATCGAGAGGTCGTAGTCCAGCAGGTAGAGGAGCCAGACGCCGCCCACCAGCGCGAACGGCAGCGTGCCGAGGATCAGCATGACGTCGCGCGCATTGCGGAAGTTCAGGTAGAGCAGCAGCACGATGATCGCGAGCGTGAGCGGCACGACCACCTTCAGGCGCTCCGCGGCGCGTTCGAGGTACTCGTATTGGCCCGACCACCCCAGGCTGTACCCGGGTGGCAGCTCGAGCTCAGCGGCGACCCGTGCCTTGGCCTCGTTGACGTAGCCGCCGAGATCACGACCCTGCAGGTCTACGAATACCCACCCGGATGGTCGCGCATTCTCGCTGCGGATCATCGCCGGGCCGTCGGCAACTGCCACGTGCGCGACGTCCGCCAGAGTGATGTTCGCGCCCGTCGGCGTCACGATCGGCAGCGCTCGCAGCGTGTCCGGCGAGTCGCGAAAGTCCTGCGGGTAGCGCAGGTTGATCGGGTACCGCTCGAGCCCTTCGACTGTGTAGCTCACCGTCATGCCGCCGACGGCACTCGACACGACGTCCTGCACGTCCTTGACGTTCAGGCCGAAGCGCGCCGCGGCGACGCGGTCGATGTCCACGTCGAGATAGCGCCCCGTCGCCGTCCGCTCCGCGTAGACCGAAGTCGTTCCGGGTACGTCGCGCAGGATCGCCTCGATCCGGCGCCCGAGCCGCTCGATGACGGCGAGGTCCGGTCCCATGACCTTGATGCCGACCGGCGTGCGGATGCCGGTCGCAAGCATGTCGATGCGCGTCTTGATCGGGTAGCCCCACGCGTTCGACAGTCCCGGGAACTTCACCAGCGCGTCGAGCTCTGACTTGAGCTTTTCCGGCGTCATGCCCGGTCGCCACTCGTCGCGAGGCTTCAGCATCACCGTGGTCTCGAACATCTCCATCGGTGCGGGATCGGTCGCCGACTCGGCGCGACCCGCCTTGCCGAAGACACGCTCGACCTCAGGCACCGTCTTGATCAACCGGTCGGTCTGCTGCAGCAGCGCCCGCGCCGCGTCGGCCGACAGGCCGGGCAGCGTGGTCGGCATGTAGAGGAAGTCGCCTTCGTCCAGCTCGGGCATGAATTCCGTGCCAAGCTGCGAGGCGGGCCACAGAGTCAGCACGACCAGCAGCGTCGCGGCGACGGTCACCGGCCAGGGCGCCTTGAGCGCAATCTCGAGAAGCGGCCGGTACGCTGCCATCGTTGCCCGGTTGACCGGATTGGCCGCCTCGGGTCGGATGTTGCCGCGCACCAGCCAGTAGATCAGCACCGGCACCAGCGTGATCGACAGCAGCGATGCCCAGACCATCGCGTAGGTCTTCGTGTAGGCGAGCGGCGCGAACAGCCGTCCTTCCTGCGCTTCGAGCGTGAACACCGGCAGGAACGACAGCGCCACGATCATCAGCGAGAAGAACAGCGACGGACCGACCTCGCGGCAGCCCTGGTAGATCGCTTCCAGGCGGTCGGCTTCGGCCACCGTGCCGTGCTCGAGCTTCTTGTGCACGTTCTCGGTCATCACGATCGCCGCATCCACCAGCGTGCCGATCGCGATCGCGATGCCGCCGAGCGACATGATGTTCGCGTTGATGCCCTGCAGCCGCATGACGATGAACGCGGCCAGCACCGCGATCGGCGTCACGATGACGACGATCAGGCCGGAGCGGATGTGAAACAGGAACACGAAGCAGACGAGCGCCACGACGACGAATTCGTCGAGCAGCTTGCGGTTCAGGTTGTCCACGGCGCGCTGGATCAGCGAGGAGCGGTCGTAGGTCGTGACCACCTCGACGCCCGCCGGCAGGCCGGCGCCCAGCTCGTCGAGCTTCGCCACGACGCGCGCGATCGTGTCGCGCGCGTTCTCGCCGTTGCGCATGATGATCACGCCGCCGACCGCCTCGCCCTCGCCGTCGAGTTCGCCGATGCCGCGGCGCATCTCCGGGCCCATGCGCACCTCGGCAACGTCGCGCAACAGCACCGGCGTGCCGTCCTTCGTCGCCATCAGGGGAATGCGCTCGAGGTCCTCGATGCTCTGCACGTAGCCCGTGACGCGGACCATGTACTCCGCCTCGGCCATCTCGACGACCGCGCCGCCCGACTCCTGATTGCCCGCGCGGATGGCCTGCTCGACCATCATCAGCGGAATGCCGAAGCCGCGCAGCCGCAGTGGATCGACCACGACCTGGTACTGCTTGACCATGCCGCCGATCGTGGCCACCTCGGCCACGCCGTCGAGCGCCTGCAGCTCGAATTTCAGGAACCAGTCCTGGATGGAGCGCAGCTGCGCGAGGTCGTGCTGCCCGCTGCGATCGACGAGCGCGTACTGGTAGATCCAGCCCACGCCGGTCGCGTCGGGGCCGAGCGCCGGCCGGACGCCCTCCGGCAGGCGCGCCGAGGCCTGGCTCAGGTACTCGAGCACTCGCGAACGCGCCCAGTAAGGGTCCGTGCCATCGGCGAACAGCACGTTGACGAACGAGTCGCCGTAGAACGAGTACCCGCGCACCGCAGTCGCTCCAGGTACCGACAGCAGCGCGGTCGTGAGCGGGTACGTGACCTGATCCTCGACCAGCCGCGGCGCCTGGCCCGGGTAGGTGGTGCGCACGATGACCTGAACGTCCGAGAGGTCGGGTAAGGCATCCACGGGTGTGCGCAGGTACGAATACACGCCCGTCGCGGTCAGCATCGCCGCGACCAGCAGCACGACGGCGCGATTCTCGAGCGAGGCGCGGATGATCGCGTTGATCACGGTGTCACCGACTCTTCACCGAGCCGCCCGAACCCCGCGCGCAGGTTCGCCTCGGAATCGAGCAGGAACTGCCCGGCGACGACGACTTGCTCGCCGGCCGCGAGTCCCTCCAGGATGGCGACGCGCTCGCCGCTCTCCGCACCGGCCACGACGCGCCGCGGGGCGAACCGGCCCCCGCCGAGAGCGATCACGACGCGGTCCTCGGCGCCGCCGCGAATCAGCGCATTGCGCGGGATCGTCACGGCCTCGGCGCCCGCCTCGCCGAGCAGCGTGACGTTGGCGAGCATGTTGGCGCGGATCCCTGCATCGGGCTGCTCGAGCACGATGCGCGCGCGCACCGTCCGCGTCTCCATGTTGAGTTCTGGATACACGTGCTGCACGCGGCCCTCGAGCGTCTTCCCGGGCAGCGACGGAAACCGCAGCTCGGCTACAGTGCCCGGCGTGACCCAGCCAGCCTGCGACTCCGGCACTTCAGCGATGACCCAGAGGCTGCCGAGCTCGGTGATCGTCATCGCCATCATGTCCGGGGTGACCATCGCGCCCTCGCGAATCGCGAGCTCCGTGATGACACCCGCCACCGGCGCGTGGAACGGCACACGGCCCGAGGCCCGGCCGGAGCTCGCGAGCCGCAGCACCGTCCCGGAATCCAGTCCGAGTGCTCGCAGCCGGTCGCGGGAGGCTGCAATGAGATCGTCGTTGCCGATCCGGATTGCATCGAGATACTCCTGTTGCGCGCTCTCGAGCATCGGCGAGTACACGGTAAACAGCAGCTGCCCGGCACTGACGGTCTCGCCCATGGCGCGAACCGAGAGGCCCTCGATCCAGCCGTCGGCGCGCGGCCGCACTTGCCGGACGCGGCGGTCGTCGAAGCTGACGAAGCCGACGGTCTGCGCACGACGCGGCAGCGCGGCGAGAGTGGCCGCTTGGCTGCGGACGCCGAGGTTGTTGATCACTGCCGGCGAGATCCGCACTTCCGGGCCTGTGGCATCGGCATAGACGGGCACGTAGTCCATGCCCATCTCGTCCTTGCGCGGGGTCGGGGACGTGCGTTGCGGATTGTGGGGGTGCCGATAGTAGCTCGGCTCGCCCTGAGCCCCAGGCGGTCCGGCATCCACAGCAGCAGCAGGCTCCGGCTCGACCTTGACGAGAGCCATGCCACAGATCGGACACTCGCCTGGCGCGTTGCGCACGACGTCCGGATGCATCGGGCAGCGATAGAGCGGATCGGTGTGCTTGAGCGCGTGCTCGGCAGCCGATTCGCCACTTGCAGCAGTCGCCGGCGCCGCCGGCTGCTCCCTCGCGCAACCGGCGACCAGGATCACCGCTGTCGTCAACAGGGCAATGACGGTGCGCGCGCCGGCGTGACCGCCCGCCCGGATCAATTCACTGTTCACTTTCGGCCCCTCCAACGAGGTAGTCGACGTCGTACTGGGCCTGCGAGCGGTCCGCGACCAGCCGCAGGTGCTTGAGCCAGGTTTCGAGCGCGACCCGACGGGCGTCGATCACCTCGTCCACCATGACCCGATTGGCGCGAAAGGCGAGCAAGGCCGCCTGGACCGACTGCTCGGCCAGCGGCACCAGCTCGCGCTCATAGAAACGCTCGAGCTCGGCGGTGCGCGCGGCGATCGCCCACGCCTCGGCCAGCATCGCCTGCATCTCGCGCTGGTGATCGTCGTGCATCTCGTGCAGGCCGCGCGCGTCGGCGCGTGCCGCTGCCACTTCCCGGTCCTGCCGGTTCGCGCGGAACAGCGGCAGGTCCACCGTCACCATCGCGCTCAGCATGTCGGGCCGGGACTCGCCACCCATGCTCCCGCTGCGCAGGCCGTAGCTCATGTCGAGCATCCAGTCCGGCTTGTAACGCTGCTTGGCGAGATCGACGCCCGTTTGCGCAGCGTCGATGCGCCGCTCGAAGTCCACTTGCGCAGGGTGGCGCAACACTCGCGGCTCGAGCGCGGCGAGCGGCTCGAGTTCGCTGCGCGCGGGCAGTGCGAACGGACCGGCACTCGCGGCTGCGTCGTCGCCGATCCAACGGCCGAGCTGGGCGCGGCGCATGGCTGCGTCCCGTTCGAGATCGAGCTGCTGCTCGCGCAGCATCGCGATGTCGAGCCCGGCACGCAGCAGATCGAGTTGCGTCCCTTCCCCCGACGCGTAGCGCGCGCGCGCGGCGGCCCGCATCTGCTCGACCCAGTCTGTCTGAGAGTCCAGGAGTTCGCGGGCACGCGCGACGTAACCGAGCTCGGTCCAGGCACGTCGCACCTCGCGACGGACGATGAGCCTGCGATCCGCGGCAACGGCTTCCGCGGCCGCAGCGGACTCTTCCATGCGTTGCCGGGCCAGCTCGCGCTTGCGCCCGCCAGGGAACTCCTGGCTGACGCCGACCTCGAGCATCGTCATGTCCTCGTCGTCCAGGTTGAACGAATCCACCGGCACGTTGACGGCCCCGAACCTGAGCTTCGGGTCCATCAGCTGTCCCTCGGCGATGGCACGCTCGCGCATCGCGAACGCTTCCGCCTCGAGTTGCTGCAACACGGAGTCGCGCTCGATTGCGACGCGCTCGGCGTCCGCGAGCGTCACGCCCGCAGTAACGGTGGCCGGCGCCGCGCAACAGAGGATCAACGCGAGCAGGCTGGCGCCGCGCGCACTGACATTGAAATGATCGTTGAACATGACCAACCTCCCGGTAACACAGGCGGGATAGATCGCCGCAG
>Ga0209391_10000713_pt1 | contig 16322 bp, 12 predicted proteins | sample PPLLak3March2015_FD_187246 | JGI IMG/M metagenome (GOLD analysis project Ga0209391, IMG submission 187246) | Freshwater sediment microbial communities from Prairie Pothole Lake near Jamestown, North Dakota, USA - PPLs Lake P7 Core (1) Depth... | ecosystem: Environmental > Aquatic > Freshwater >... | reverse complement strand
GTAATCGTTTTACCGTAAGTATTATAAGAAGGAAGATATTTTCTGATGTCATCCTTAATATTCAGTTTTCCGTCCTGCTGTAAAAGCAATATGGATATAGCTGCAAATTGTTTGGAAATTGAGCCGATTCCCATTTTATGGTCGGTGTTTAACAGCACATTGTTTTCCAAATTTGCCATCCCATAAGCTTTTTTGAAAACAGGTCGTCCTCCCTGGGCAACAAGAATGATAGCTCCCGGATCCGACGATTGGAAACTGAGACGGTAAAGTGAATCAAGACTTTTTATTTTTTCCGGCCCGATAGTCAGTGGCTGAGTGTATGATACGACATTAATAGAAAGTGCGATTAAAAAAAGCAAAAATCTGTACATAATTTATGAATTAAAATTTTCCCGGTATATAAGTACGTTCAGCATTTTTGAGGACATCTTCCTTATAAAAAAGTACGTCTTTAAATTTTCCTTGCGTATACATTTCCGCCTGGTCGCCAAAATGCGGTGAGGAGGGCATGCTGTTTACACCTCCGGCCAGCAGCGATTTTGCTTTTATTCTATTGCCAAATTCAACCACACAAATAAAACTATTTCCATTAGTGCCGTATCTTTTTTTAGTACCCGGCATCGGGCGACTCACATAAGAAGGCAGGCAGCCCCATGTGGCTGAAGCAAAACCTACAGGAAGACTTGGCTTAGCATCATCATACGTTTCTTTTATATTACCTGTGAGCCGCTGGTAACGATTAATTTCACCCCAGGGCATTTTCCAGGTGCCGAAACGTTCTGTAAGATCCTGCACTACCCATCGGAATGAAAGCAGGAGATCATCTGGTCCCGCATTTTCAGCAAAGAAGCGTGTGGCAGATACCTGGTCAACCTGGCCCTGATCAATGTAGACCCGCTGTACCGCAGGATTTAATTTTTGTGCCCATTCAATAGCAAGCGTTGTAGCCACTGATTTTTCGCCCGCCCGATAGTCCCAGCTTCTTAATATACTAACAGCTTCGGATATCTGTTTATATAACTCATTTCCTACCGGTACGTTTTTATCAAATGATTGAATCAATGCAGGCACCAGTATTTCAAACGCAGGAAGGTAGGTATCATATCCCGCCGCAATGACCTTATCAATGGTGTATTTATTTTCTTTTGCCAGTACCCTGGCTGCATTAATACCACGGAAGTTTTCGCCATCTGGAGCCATATAGGCAGGGTATCGGCTTTTCACCGGACTTGCAATGCCAGCAGCAGTGAATGGTGTAGAATTGCAATTCTGAATCCAACCATTAGATGGATTATATATGTGTACTGATTCATCTACCATATGCAAGCCTTTCCATTCTGTAGCCTTAATGCTTCCGTCAACAGGCTTTGACCAGTTAAAAGCAGTATCTCTGATAGGGATATAGTTGCCGTGCCAGTAGGCGATATTGCCTTTGTTGTCTGCGAAGACAGTATTATTAGAGGTATTACCCTTCATGTACATCACTTTCTTATAATCTTCCAGTCCCTTCGCCTTCGTACGCAGCCAGCTTTGTTCCAGGCTGTTGAGCGAACGGTTATAAGATTTCACACTGATCCACTGGCCATTTCGTTTAGCCATAACAGGGCCATGATGCGTACTATAAGCGGGAAAAATCCTTTCCCGTATGCTACCATCCTTTAAAAAACGAATGGTAATTTCTTTTTTAATTACAGGCCGCTCCTGGTTTTCATAAGTGTAATAAAACCGGTTATTTTTTTCTGTTACTTTTTCCGCATACATATCCGCAACATCTGTATTTCCTGATGTATGCATCCAGCCACAATACTGGTTGAAACCCTGGTAGACAAAAAACTGTCCCCAGGTTACGGCCCCATAAGCGTTAAGTCCTTCTTCGCTTACCATCTGGACTTCGGGCCGGAAATAGAAAGTTACGTGGGGATTGATATATAGAATTGCATTGCCTGAAGCTGTGATAGCGGGTGCAATAGCAAAGCCATTTGAGCCTGCAACTTCTTTTTCTTCCTGTTTCCGGTTAACCGAGGCTGTTACTTTTTCACCGGTATAGAATGATCGAAGGTCTTCCGGGGTAGTACCGCCGGTATTAATGGCTCCAATACTTCCGTCTGTCCATAAAAGCGGGTACCAAGGTTTAAATGACGTTAATAATGCCGGTTTAACCGAAGGATTTTTATACAGGTAAAAATTGATCCCGTCAGCCCATGCGTTGAGCAGGTTCTTCAGCCAGGAGGGACTTTTCTGATAATCAGAAATAGCTTCCGAACTATCAATGATCATGCGTATATATAAATCTTCCCAGATTTCTTTTTCACCTTCAACTTCAGACATTCGGCCAAGTTTCTCAATGTAATTAAACTCTACTCTTTTAAAATCATCTTCGCACTGCGCGTAAATAAGGCCAAAAACTGCATCGGCATCGGTTTTCCCATAAACATGCGGAATGCCCCATTTATCACGGATGACCTGTACGTTTTTAGCTCTTTGCTCGTAACGGCTGATATCTGTTTTACTGAAATTTTGGGCGCAGGAAAATAACGGGAGTATCAAAAAGATAAAGTAAAATTTTTTCATAATTTTTTTTCAGGGTAATTAAAGGTAATAAAAGGAACTACATCTGCTGCAACGTATTTTTGTATTTCTACCGAAAGGATAAAATATACAATGGAACTTTCGCTGAATTTAAATACGATTGAAATCGGGTCAATTAAAATAGACATGTACGTGCCCGATCCGGAATCAGTCAGCCAGAAATATGCGATAGAAAAAATCAGGTTTCCCGAAACCCCATTTCCTTTTTGGGCTAAGATCTGGCCTTCGTCTATGGCTTTGGCTGAGTATTTGACCGGAAATCCCGATGTTATAAAAGGGAAAAGGGTACTTGAGCTTGCAGGGGGACTGGGGCTGCCATCAATAGTTGCGTCGCACTATGCAGAAAAAGTGTGTTGCAGCGACTACCTTGAAGAAGCTGTAGACGTGGTCAGGAAAACGGTTTTATATAACCGAATAGATAATATCGATTGTGCTGTTTATAACTGGAACAACCTACCTCAAGATTTGTCAGCGGATGTATTACTGCTCAGTGATGTTAATTATGAACCGGATGTTTTTGACCAGTTGATTATGGTTTGTGAAAAATTTCTTTTTAGTGGGACAACGATTATATTAACAACGCCGGGTCGCATTGTGGCGAAAGAATTTATTTACCGGCTTGACAAATGGGTCAAAGAAAAATTTGAGATCGCTCCTGACTCAGAAAATCCGGTATATGTTTTTTTACTCAGGGAATAGCCGATTCTTTGTGCCCTTGATGTGGCTTTATTCACAAAGGCTCAAAGTTTCTGCCGTCTTTGTACTGAATTGAAATTTATAGACTTTCCCCGCTGTATTATAATGAAGTACGAGAATTCCATAGGCAGTTTGAAAAGCCTCCCAATTGGTATCTTTTACTTTTGGGTTGCCAAGATAATTGAACAAACTACCCTTTTTAGCACCAATCAATGGAATTGATAATTTGCCCTTGAACTTTTCACCAACCTCAACATAGTCGCGTTGTGTATATATGGTAACATCGCGATCCTTATAATAAACTCCTCCGCCACATTTTGCTGTAGCACTCTCCTCTTCAGCACTGGTAAAACAGGGTAATTCTTTTTTTATTTGTTCTATTGGAAAATCAGGCCTCACTTTATTAATTTTTCCATCGAGGATATCTATATAAAAATCCCCACAATCATTCTTTGGCTTTAGTTGGGCCTTTATCAGTGAAAAAAAGGAAAGGCCAACCAGGAGAAGAACAAACTTTTTCATTTTCAATAGTTGATTATTTTGCTTTCAAAACACCTTTAAAGTGTATTAATAGCAAATTTCCTGCTAAGTTTTGATTCTCTTAATGATATTAACATTATTGTATCAATCCAGCTTAAAAAATTGTTTGTTTCCGGAACTCAACTTGTTTTTGATGCGAACCTATGGAACCTTTCTAATTCGGTAATTTCTCCGGGCTGGAGAAGTTCGTTATTGTCGTATTTGAGTTTGAGGAATAAGACTTTTTTATGTTCCGGGAATTTCTTCAAAGTTTCTGTAATGAGCATTCCGATACGTTCATCCTTTTTATATAAGGGGCTGGGTTCAGGGAGGGCGGATTTAAAGCGGGTTGGTTTTTTCAGGATCTCTGCTTCGAGGGTTGCCATTTTACCAGCCGGCACATTATTGGCTTTGAGCGCTTTTTGGTAAAGCCCCTCCAGTTGTTTTTTACTCAGTCCGCCCCGGTTATGATACTGTTGATGCAGGCTCCGCACAAATTCTGAATCCGGATATGCTTCCATGGTTAGCACCAGCACATCATTAATTACATCAACATCTGTTTTTTTTCGCTGCATGTACTGAATTTATCTCCTGAAAATAGGCAGAAAAGGGGATTAAATTCAATAAGCTACAAATCTCCCTTTCCGAAACGAAATATTTTTTACATTTAAACAAAAAGCACATGCAATCCAAAGCTGCCACACCAGATCAATACATTAAAGAATTGCCAGCTGATAGGAAAGAGGCCATTTCTGCATTGCGGGAAATTGTTCTCAAAAATCTTCCAAAAGGTTTCTCAGAGGAGATGAGTTATGGTATGCTTGGGTATATAGTGCCTCACTCAGTTTATCCGCCAGGTTATCATTGTGATCCTAAATTACCCCTTCCGTTTATGGCTGTAGCCTCCCAAAAAAATTTCATTGCTTTTTATCATATGGGGATTTATGCCCAGCCGGAATTGCTAAAATGGTTTACCACAGAATATCCAAAGCACTGTAAAGCCAAACTGGATATGGGCAAAAGTTGTATGCGTTTTAAAAAACCGGAAAATATTCCGTACAAACTTATTGGGGAGCTGGTTAAAAAAATGAAGGTTAAAGATTGGATCGAAATATATGAGACAAATTTTAAAAATAGCCAAAAGCGATCCTGAACTTTAGGAAATTTCAGGCCACAGAGGACCACAGAGAAAACAGAGAAACACAGAGGGTTACTAATATTTCTCTGCGGCCCTTATTTTTACTCTGTGGCTCTCTGTGGGCTTAGGTTTTGTCATTAGATAATATTAATAAAAAATGAAAGAAGTTTTATTCTTCCTACTGATATCATTGAACATTTGTGGCAGTCACGCACAAATGAATGGATTTATTTCTGTAAGAGGGAAAGAGTTGATAGCAACTGATGGAAAGCCCTTTATGATAAAAGGAACCAACCTGGGTAACTGGCTGGTACCGGAAGGGTATATGTTCCGTTTTAATAATACACCTTCACCCCGGCTGATCAACCAGGCTTTAACAGAATTAGTTGGTCCTGAAGAGATGAAGATTTTTTGGAAGAAGTACCTGGAAAATTATATCACACAGGAAGACATTCATTATTTAAAATCAATTGGCTGTAATTCTTTGCGCATACCCTTTCATTATAAGCTCTTTACCGATGAAGAATATATGGGAGGAAAAGGCGAAGCGAGGGGTTTTCAAATTATGGATAAGCTCATAAGCTGGTGTAAAAAAGAAGGGCTTTACCTTTTATTGGATATGCATTGTGCTCCGGGCGGACAAACCGGTGATAATATCGATGATAGCTGGGGCCATCCCTTTTTATTTGATGATGCAGCCAGTCGAAAAGTATTTATTGATGTATGGGTTAAACTGGCCAAACGATATAATAAAGAACCAACGGTACTTGGTTATGACCTGTTAAACGAACCCATTGCCCATTTTTTTGATACGGCCCATTTTAATCCTTTACTTGAACCGTTGTATAAGGAAGTTACAAAAGCCATCAGGACTGTTGATAAAAATCATTTAATCTTTCTGGGAGGTGCACAATGGAATTCAAATTTTCGCATATTTGGAAAGCCTTTTGATAATAAACTGGTATATACATTTCATAAATACTGGACGGCAACAACGGTGGATGTAATACAGGATTATCTCAACTTCAGCGATAAATACCAGGTGCCCCTCTATTGCGGGGAAACCGGTGAAAATAATGATGAATGGGTGAAGTCGTTCCGCTTATTGCTTGATCAGTATCGCATTGGGTGGCATTTCTGGCCGTATAAAAAAATGGAAAATAAGGCCGGCTTTGTTGATTTTGCAAAGCCGGCGGGTTTCGAAAAGATCCAGGACTATGCGGATTCTGTAAAAAATAATTTTGAGCATATGCGGAAACTGCGACCAACAGACATGGCATCGGTGAAAAAATCCATGGACCAGTTTTTGGAAAACTGTAAATTTAAAAACTGCAGGCCGAATATGGGTTATATTCAGGCTCTTGGTTTTGACCGCAAAGATTAAAAGATCTCAAATCATAACGTTAACTCTCTTCCCGTAATATTTCTAAAGGTGGTTTGGATACTATGAACCTGCTGTTAGACAAACCGATTAGTACCGTCAACGCACAAACGGAAAAGAATATAATCAAAATCGGTAGAATATGTGGTGTGAAGGTTGTTTCAAAAACATAGTGCGCCAATGCCCAACTGCCCACTAATGATAGTAGTATACCTGCAAATGCGGCCAGTGCCCCCAGGAAAAAATATTCCAGCGCTGTGATGGCATATATCTGCCTGCGACTTGCTCCCATTGTCCTTAGTAATACACTTTCGCGCATTCGCTGGTATTTACTGATAAGTACGGAAGCTATTAAAACAACCAGGCCGGTAATCATACAAAATGCCGCCATGAAACGGATCACGAACCCAATTTTACTAAGAATATCATCTACCACCCTGAGTACAAGCCCGAGATCTATAATGGACACATTTGGAAATTCTTTTACAGCAGCCTGCTGAAAACGTGCGGATACTTCAACAGAAGGAACGCGAGTGATAATTACATGAAACTGTGGCGCATCTTCCAGAACGCCGGTTGGAAAAACTACCAGGAAATTGGTTTGAATACGGTTCCAATCAACTTCGCGGAGGCTGCCAACGATGGTTGGAATAACCTTTCCCTGTACATTGAAAACCATAGTATCCCCAATTTTGATACTATTTCTCGTGGCTATTCTTTCTTCCACTGAAACATAAATAGGTTCATTTCCACCGCTAAATTTCCCGCTCCATTTTCCAGACTTTATCTTTTCTGATGAAATCAGGGTATCCCTGAATGTTACCCTGTATTCGCGACTAAAGATCCAGTTTTGCATATCAATGCTGCTGTCTTTTTTTAGGGATTCTGCCGTGATTGTGTTGACAGATTCCAGTCGCATATTTACAATAGGTACCGTTCCATCAGCCTTAAGTCCTTCCCGCCTGGCCATAGCCATTACCGCTTCACGCTGGTCTGTTTGTATATCAAACATGACCATGTTGGGTTGATTGCCAGAGGCTGAAAGGCTAACCCGGTTTAACAGAATTGTCTGTATAAATAAAACAGTGCAGATAAGTGCTGTGCCCAGGCCAATAGAAAGTATGAGTGTGGCCGTTTGGTTATTGGGCCTGTAAAGATTGGCAAGCCCCTGTCGCCAGACATATGACCAGGAAGATGGAAAAAATTTTCGTACCAGCCACATGAGCAATTGTGCAAGCCCGGATAAAATTAAAAAGGACAGGATAACACCAATGGTAAAAGCAATAGAATTGGTCCAGCTGCCGAGTTGCAGGGAAGTGAAAACATAGATGAATGTGAGTATAAGTGCATATACCAGCCAGGTGAAAAAATCTTTATACAAAACTGGCTGATGTGTCATCCGTAATGTATTTAATGGCGATATTTTCCGGATCGATATCAATGGAGCCAGCGCGAAGAGAATGGAGATAATAACGCCCAATAATATTCCCTGACCAATGGCCATCCATGAAATTGCAGGCTCAATTTTTATGGGTAAAAGGTCTTTTAAGAGCAAGGGTAGCAATTGTTGAATAAGAGTACCCAGAATCGCACCCATCACCGATCCGATAAAACCAATGAAGATTATCTGTATAAGGTAGATCAGGAAAGATTGGGTGGAAGAAGCTCCCAGGCAACGTAATATTGCAATAGTGTTGATCTTTTCCCGGACATAAATATTGATAGCGCTGGCAACACCGATACAACCCAGTAACAGCGCGATGAAGCCAACGAGAGAAAGAAAACGGGTAACATCGCGGAAAGAACGTGCGGTATCTGCTTTCTGACTCTCCACGGTATCGAAATTCAATTCAGCTTTTTCAAGCCGCGGCTCCAGTTTTTCAGATAGTTTTTTTATATCAACCGGAGAATCAAATTTAAAAAAGTAAGTATAATTGATGCGGCTTCCTTTTTGTTCCAGTGAAGTTTCAGATAAATATCTCAGCGGCATATATATTACCGGTGCAACAGAAGAAGCGAGCCCTGTCTGCCCCGGTGCGCCTTCCAGTATGCCTGCAATGGCGAAAAACGAATTTCCGATCTTAATGGTGTCACCAATCTTTGCATTAAACTGCATCATCAGGGTTTTATCAACCAGGGCCTGCATATTATCACGGAAACGTATACCTGCTTCTGCAGGTTTTGTTTCCAGTTTCCCGTAATAAGGGAATTCACCTCCCAAAGCTTTCACCTGGACGAGCCTTGTTCCGCCCGATTTTACAAAATATACCATGGAAGAAAAACTGCGTTGCTCAGACCTCCGGTCACCCAATGAATCCATCAATTTCTGCATCTCTGGTGAAAAAGGCCTGTTGCCTGATATTTCAAGATCAGCACCAATAAGTTCGGCGGCTTGTTTATCTATTTCTTCTCTAAGGCTGTTGCTTAATGCATATACTGATACCAGGGCCGCTATACCTAATATAATCGAAGAGATAAATAACAATAGGCGTGAGCGATTGCGCCGGCTATCTCTCCAGGCCATTTTAAAAAGCCAGCTCCAGTTTATTTTAGATGTAGTGGTCATGAAATTTTTCGAATGATTTTTTCTATTGATATACCAATTCATCTGATATCAGTTTGCCACCTTTCATTTTAATGATCCTCCCGGTTTTAGCGGCAAGATCCAGGTTATGCGTAACCACCACCAATGTAGTACCTGCTTCCTTGTTGAGGTCAAACAAGAGGCTTTCGATTTTTTCACTGTTTTCTGCATCGAGGTTTCCTGTGGGCTCATCTGCAAACAGAATCCGGGGTTTATTTGAAAAGGCTCTTGCAAGTGAAACCCTTTGCTGTTCACCTCCACTCAACTGAACGGGATAGTGGTGGCTGCGATCAGCAAGTCCAACTTTGTCCAAAAGCTCCATGGCCAGGTTTCGGATATTTTTAATACCCCTCAATTCCAGGGGCACCATTACATTTTCCAGGGCTGTCAATGTAGACAGTAATTGAAAGTTCTGAAAAATAAAACCCACGTACTGGTTGCGCACCAGCGCTCTTTTATCTTCCGACAGACTTTCAAGTTTGATGTGATTTAGTTCAACAGAGCCGGAAGAGGCACTGTCGAGACCGGCACATAGTCCGAGCAAAGTGGTTTTTCCACTGCCCGAAGGACCTACAATAGAAATAGTAGAACCCGCTTCAACGGAAAAACTTATCTGATCAAGTACGGTAAGGGTATGTCCCGCACTTTGATAGATCTTGCTGACTGCCTTTACCTGTAATATACTATCCATGCAATGTTTTTAAAAATTAAGCTGCATTTATTGCTTTGGTATAAAAATACCGGATAATTAAACCAAATTTGTAATCCATGTTATTAATTATGTAAACGGTTAATATGCTTAACAAAAAATTCCTTTTGCTGTTCAACTCTTTAATCCTTCTCCTTCTTTCTTGTAATAATGGGAAACAACAGGCCGATCAGGTTAAATCATCAGCCGATACAATACAGTCAGCCACAGAAAAAGGAACAAAAAAGACCATTCTTTTTTTTGGGAACAGCCTGACGGCCGGTTATGGCCTGGATGATCCCTCTTATGCATTTCCTTCACTAATTCAGCAAAGAATAGATTCTTTAAAATTGTCCTATACAGTTGTCAATGCAGGTGTAAGCGGTGAAACATCTTCCGGCGGGAATAGTCGTGTTGATTGGATTTTAAAACAACCAGTGGATATATTTATTCTGGAACTTGGTGCCAATGATGGATTGAGGGGAATTCCTTTTGAGGAGACTGCTAAAAATTTGCAGTCGATCATTGATAAAGTAAAAGCTGCAAATAAAGATGTAAAGATCATTTTAGCCGGAATGCTTGTCCCGCCTAATATGGGCCCTGATTATTCAAAGGCTTTTAAAGAGCTCTTTCCGGCACTGGCCAGGAAAAATGCAACTCCGTTTATACCATTTATACTGGAAGGGGTGGCAGGTGAGGAAAAATTAAACCAGGGAGATGGGATTCATCCAACAGAGGAAGGGCATCGGATGGTGATGGAGACTGTTTGGAATGTGCTAAAAGAAAGTCTGTAATTATTTAATCACAACGGAATTCAAAAGATGAAAACAATCGGAATCATTGGCGGACTGACCTGGTTATCAACAGCGGATTATTACAGGCTGATCAATCAGCAGATCAATGAAAAACTGGGTGGGGTTGAAGCCGGAAAGATCATTTTGTATTCAGTCAATTTCGCGGAAATTAAAGTACTCACAGAGAATAATAACTGGGATGCCATTGCAGATATTATGAAAAAAGTTGCCCGAAAACTGGAAACCGCTGGTGCAGACTGCATTTTGATTGGTGCAAATACAATGCATAAGATTGCAGATGAAGTACAATCAGCTATTCGTATTCCGCTAATCAATATTGCTGAAGAAACCTCAAAAGTGATCCAGGCAAAAGGGATGAAGAAAGTGGCTTTGCTGGGAACAAAATATACCATGCAGCTGGATTTTTACACAAAGAAATTGTCTGCAAAAGGTATCCAGACAATCATACCCGGCGAGGAGGACATTGCCTATATCAATAATGCGATTTATACCGAAATGGGAAAGGGCCTTTTTCTCCCGGAAACAAAAGCCCGATTTATTCAAATCATTAATGAGTTCCGGCAGTCTGGTATTGAAGCCGTAATTCTGGGATGTACAGAAATCCCAATCTTAATAAAACAGGAAGATGTGGATTTGCCTGTGCTTGATACAACAGCTATTCATGTTGATGCTGCCGTTAATTATGTTTTATCATAAGCAGGTCAGAAAACTGGTCAAACAACATCGGTATTTTTATTGACTTTCCTGAAATAAAAATAAAGCGGGATTCCGCTGCATACCAGCAACAATCCTATCAATGAAGCTTTAGGCTGGATGATGGCTGTATTGATCACCAAAGCAAGACTGAATAGTATAATCATGACAGGAGAAAAAGGGTAGCCAATTATTTTCGTTTTGATGCTGCCATTTCTTTTCATTTTCATCAGACCAATAGCAACCAATCCAAAAAAAAGGAAACCTGTAAATATGACCAGGTTTGTAAGCAAATCAAAAGTGCCTGTAACAACCAGCACACTGCTCCATATTGAAGAGAGCAATATGGAAATATAAGGTGTTCTGTAATCGGGATGGACTTGTGCCGCTTTAGGATAGAAGGCGCCTTTTTGCGCCATTCGATAGTATAAACGCGGGTAAACGATAATACATGCATTCAATGCCCCAAGTGCACTGATCATAATCAGCAAAGTAATAACCATTCTACCGGCATTACCCATTATTACACCTGCTACTTCTGCCGCCGCCACTTTATTTTCATCCATCATTGCCAGTTGCGACAATGGAAGAACACGCATGTAAACAATGTTTAGGAGGATATATAAAAGCATGGCAATACTCACTCCAATCATTATAGCCAGAGGGACATTGCGTTGAGGATTTTTAATTTCCCCGCTGATATAAGTGATATTGGCCCAGCCATCATAGGCCCAAAGGGCACTGAGAAGTGCCCCAAAAAAAGCACTAAGCATGTTGAAAAACCCCGGATATGAAGTGGTAACGGAAATGGATACCACTTTTTCTGCCGGGCCGGCAAATAAGAAACCTGCTATAATGAGAATGATTATTCCGCCAATTTTTGCACCTGTGACCACATTATTTAAAGTCCCGCCATTTTTTACACCCCTGTAATTCACCCAGGTAAGAAACATGATGGTCATTACAGCAAAAATTTTGATGCCAGATGATGCAAAAGGATAGATAAGTCCGCCAATTGAAAAATCTTTCCAGGCATACAGTGGATCCGGGAAATGAATTAGTGTATTTACAGATTGAGAAAAAACAAAAGCAAGAGCAGCAATGGCACCACTGCCGCCAATGGTAAAAATCATCCAGCCAAAAAGGAATGCCTGGAAATCGCCGAAAGCAAGCCTGAGATACTCATAAATTCCGCCTGATTCGTCTGTAAGACCTGCCAGACCTGCATACGTAAATGCTCCAAGCATGGTGATTAATCCCGCTACTACCCAGGCCATGATGATGCCTGGTTCGCTCATGAATGCCTGCGACATCGGAACAATTTTTTTAAAAGCGCCGGAGCCTATCATGATGCCTGCAACCAGTAAGATACCGGTAGAAAGGCCAAGAACCCTGTTTAAAGGGATATCCTTCTTTTTTAATATAGACTCCTGATCTGGCATATTTAAATATACAGCTATTGTCCATTCATATGTTTGTCTTTACCGCTAAGAAAATAAGACAGATAGAAATGCAAAGATTGATTAACTTTTCATTTGTGCTCATTAATACTGCGCTTTTAAATTTATTAATCATTAATACTCATCTATGAAGTCTGTTGGGATCTTTTTATTGGTTTATTTTAATATGGTTGCTGCATCTGCCCAGGTAGACGCCAGGTTATTCAGATACCCCGATGTATCTGCCACACAAATCAGTTTTGTTTATGGCGGTGATATCTGGCTGGCGCCAAAAGCCGGAGGAACTGCAACCCGCATTACTTCTTCAACCGGGGAGGAATCTTTTCCCCGCTTCTCTCCGGATGGTAGAACACTAGCTTTTACGGCAACTTACCGTGGTAACGCGGATGTATACACTATGCCTGTAAACGGGGGCATGCCTGCGCGGTTAACATGGCACGCCATGACAGACAGGGTAATTGACTGGCACCCGGACGGGAACCAGATCCTGGTTGCTTCCCAGCGGGAAAATAATGTAGGTAGTGTCAACCAGCTTTACCTGCTGAATAAAAAGGGCGGACTGCCTGAAAAACTTCCAATCCCTTATGGCGAACTGGGCAGTTTTTCTCCTGATGGCGGTAGTATTGTATATGTTAGTCGCATCACTGAAAACTATCCATTCAAAAGATATCGTGGCGGACTGGCATCTGATGTATTGATTTTTGATCTTAAAAAAATGACGGCGGAAAATATCACTAAAAATACGGCAACAGACGGGAAGCCGGTTTGGCACAAAAACAAAATCTACTATATAAGTGATATCGATAAAAATAAGCGTCGCAATATCTGGGTCTATGATATCTCATCTAAGAATAAGACGCAGATAACAGACTTCGATAAAGAAGATATTAATCACATGAGTGCTGGCCCTGAAGATTTGGTTTTTGAGGCCGGTGGTAAACTGTATCTGCTCAACCTGTCGACCAATAAATATGCGGAAGTAAAGATCAATGTTGTATCTGATTTCGCCACACTCATGCCTCGACCCGAAAATGTCTCCAGCAGAATAGTCTCCGCAGATATATCTCCTGATGCTAAAAGGATTGTAGTAGAGGCAAGAGGAGAACTTTTTAGTGTTCCCGCAGAAAACGGACCGGTAATGAACCTCACCCACAGCAGCGGTGCTTATGATCAGAACCCGGCCTGGTCACCCAATGGGAAATGGATTGCATACTGGAGTGACCAGAGTGGTGAATATGAAATCTGGCTGCAGGACCAGCAGGCAGGAACTTCAAAAAAAGCAACCAGTTTCGGTAAAGGAATGGGCTGGCAATTGTTCTGGTCTCCGGATAGTAAAAAGCTTGCATATATAAATCACCTCCAGGAAATTCAGGTACTCACAGTGTCTACAGGCGATGTGATAACGATTGATAAAACCAGTCTCTTAAGTTATTCTGCACTAAGGGGATTCAGGTTAAACTGGAGCGCGGATAATAACTGGATTACTTTTAGTAAGCAGGTTGAAAATCTAAACAGCGCTATTTTTGTCTATGGCATAGCGGATAAAAAATTGCATCAGCTTACGGCAGGTTATTATAATGATGCCGATCCTGTTTTTGATCTGAGCGGGAAGTATTTATTCTTTCAGACTGATCGTCGTTTACAGCCATTATATAGCGGTCTCGATGCAACCTGGATCTATCCCAATACCACACAAATAGCCTATGCCAGCCTTGACCCAACCGCAAAAAGTTTGCTCGTTGCGCGCAACGACGAGGTAAAGATTGCTGCTGATACAACTTCCGTTAGTAAACCGGCGGCAACAGACAAAGCACCAGCGCCGGTATCAGCAGCTCCAGCAGTGAAAAATATTTCGGTTAAGCCGGACAATTTTGAAGCAAGGGTACAGGTGTTGCCGGTACCCGCTGGCAATTACGGCACAATGGCTGCCATGGAAGGCAAATTGATCTATCATCGCTTACCCAATTCCGGTAGTAGCGGTGAACAGCCTGCCCTTTTCATGTATGAAATTGAAAAGCGCGAAGAAAAAAGAGTGATGGCGAATGTGAATAGTTTTGCGATTTCCAAAGATGGAAAATCAATTCTCGTAATGCAGGGAAACATTCTCGGAATTATAAAACCTGCTCCTGATCAGAAAATTGAAAAGCCAATCCGTACTTCGGCATTGGAAATGACACTCAATCCAAAAGAAGAATGGAACCAAATATTCAATGATACCTGGCGCAGGTACCGTGATTTCTTTTATGATCCTGCCATGCAGCAGGTTGACTGGAATGATGTGCGTAAGCAATATAGTACACTCATGGAAAATGCGATTACCCGCTGGGATGTAGTGAACATTCAGCAGGAAATGATCGCAGAACTTTCTGCAGGTCATACTTATGCGCGCACAGGTGATATGGAACAAGGCAGCAACCGTGGTCACGGATTCCTGGGTATCGACTGGGAACTTACCAATGGCGCATATCGCATCAAAAGAATTGTAAAACCTGCTGCCTGGGATAATGAAGTGCGATCCCCATTTGATGTTACCGGTGTTAATGTGAAAGAAGGTGATTATATACTGGCTGTGAATGGCAAACCGGTTGATATTACTATTGATCCTTACGCATCCCTGGAAGGCATGGCCGGCAGTACGGTTATGCTCAAGGTAAACAGTCAGCCGAATCTTACCGGTGCAAGGGATGTTTTAATTGAAACTCTCACCACCGGACAAGAGAGAAGACTGCGCCATTTGGAATGGATCGAAGGTAATCGCAAAAAAGTGGAATCACTTAGTAATGGGGATCTGGGCTATATGTATATGCCCAATACAGGCGGTGATGGCCAAACGGAACTAATGCGCCAGTTTTATGCACAAGTGGATAAGAAAGGATTTATAATAGATGAAAGATTCAATGCCGGCGGTCAACTGGGCGATCGTTTTATTGAAATGCTCAACCGTCCTAATTTGTATAATATTGCCTGGCGCAATGCTGGCATCAGTCGCATCCCCGGCAAAGGCAATGACGGACCAAAAGCCATGCTCATCAATGGTTGGGCGGGTTCCGGCGGGGATGCATTTCCCTGGGCCTTCAAGACCATGAACATGGGTCCCATCATTGGAGAACGGACACTTGGAATCCTGGTAGGTCCGGCCACTGGTCATAACCTTATAGATGGCGGCAGTATAACGGTACCGGATGCCCGATTATATGGTCCGGATGGCAAATGGTTCTGGGAAGGCGAAGGCGTGCCACCTACTATTGAAGTATGGGATGATCCTGCACAATTGGCAAAAGGCAATGATCCTCAGTTGATCCGGGCTGTGGAAGAAGTAAAGAAACTGTTGAAAGAAAAACCAAGGAAACTGGCGCCTAAGCCAGCGTTTGAGGACAGAAGCGCCAGTGGGATGAAAAATAAGGAGTAAGCAATAAGAAATAAGGAATAAGAAATAAGGAAGTGAAATACATTAATACATAAGGGTTAGGAATATCAAATATTATATTTCAAAATACCTCGTGTTTAATGTATTTCATTGGCTTTTAATACCCGGATAAAATTTCCCCCCAGTATTTTATGAATATCTTTTTTTGAATAACCTCTGGCTATTAAAGCTTTGGTAATTTCCGGAAAATCCTGCACTCCTTTTAAGCCTTTTGGCGGCGCTTCTATTCCATCGAAATCAGATCCCAATCCAACATGATCTACCCCCACGAGTTTTACAATATAATCGAGGTGGTCAATCAACATGGAAAGGGGTGGTAGCATCGAACCAAG
>Ga0209391_10000709_pt1 | contig 16355 bp, 13 predicted proteins | sample PPLLak3March2015_FD_187246 | JGI IMG/M metagenome (GOLD analysis project Ga0209391, IMG submission 187246) | Freshwater sediment microbial communities from Prairie Pothole Lake near Jamestown, North Dakota, USA - PPLs Lake P7 Core (1) Depth... | ecosystem: Environmental > Aquatic > Freshwater >... | reverse complement strand
AGCCGACCTTGGTGAGGCCCGTGCGGATCGGCGACTGCCCGGTGATAAATGCGGCGCGACCAGCGGTGCAGCTCTGCTGCCCGTACCAGTCGGTGAACATCGCACCCTCGTTGGCGATACTGTCGATATTGGGCGTCTTGTAGCCCATCATGCCGCGGTTGTAGGCGCTGATGTTGAAGCCGCCGATGTCGTCACCCCAGATGATGAGGATGTTGGGCTTCTTGGCCTGGGCGAGCGCCGGCGCCACGGGCGCCGCGAGGGCCGCGGACGCAACGACGCCCGCAATCATTCCCTTGAGTATCTTCATGAATTCCACCCCTGTGTGAATTGCCGATCCCGGTCCTGAACCGGGTGCGGGAAATTAGCGAACGCTTGATCCGTAGTCCAATACATTACATTGCTATTTTTGATAACTTTGGTTTATGAACATCGATCTGCGCCAATGCCGACACGTGCTGGCCCTTGATCAGCACCGCAACTTCGCACGCGCCGCCGGCGCGCTCGGACTGACCCAGCCGGCACTGACCCGCAGCCTGCAGGTGCTGGAAAAATCCATCGGTACCCGGCTGTTCGACCGCAATCGCACGCGCGTAGAGCCGACGCAGGTCGGCGAGCGCCTGATCGAGCGCGCGCGACTGCTGGTCAACCAGGCGCGCGACATCGAGCAGGATCTGCAGCAGATGCTCGGCCTCGAGGTCGGGCTGCTGCGGATCGGGGCCGGTCCCTATCCCGCCGACCTCTCGGTGGGCACCGCCGTGGGGCGGCTGGTGCGGCGCCATCCCTCGCTGATGGTGGACCTGTCCGTCGCCGACTGGTCGGAACTGATTCGTCGGGTCGTGTCGAGCGAGCTCGAGCTGGCGATTGCCGACACCGGCGTCGCGAAACAGGACGATCGGCTGGTCGCGGAATCGCTGTCTCGGCACCAGCTGAGCTTCTTCTGCAGGGCTGGACATCCGCTGGCCGGCCGCGCGGCGCTCACGCTAGAGGAGCTGAGGAAATACCCGCTGGTCGGAACCGCGCTCCCGCCGCAGCTGTCGGCGCTCGCCGCGAAGGACATGAAGGGGATGCGCGCGAACCTGTCGGCCGGAGTCACGGCGCCGGAGATTCGCGTCGCTACCTTCGCCCTGGCGCGACGGATTGCCATGCAGAGCGACGCCGTCGGCGGTGCCGTGCCGAGCCAGATCCAGGACTCGGTAGTACGTGGAGAGCTGGTAACGCTGCCGCTCGACCTGCCCTGGTTCAAGACGAGTTACGGCATCATCCGGCTCGCCAATCGCACGCCCTCGCCGGCGGCGACGGCGTTCATGGAGATCCTGCGAGAGGTCGAGGCCGAAATCGACTGATCGTCTGCGTCGTGGCCGATGGTGCCGGTGGTCGGATCCGTCGGATTTGGCGTTGCCAAATCCGACGGATCCGACCACCGGCACCTCTTAGAGACACCGGCGCAGCAGGGTTTCGGCTTCGGCGAGGCTCATGTTTTTGGGCACGGGATAGTCGCGATGCGCCTCGATCATCGCGGCGCGAGCGATGGCCGGCACGTCCCCGGCTTTCAGCGACGCGATCTTGTCCGGAATCCCCACCGTGCGATTCAGCTCGCGGACGCGATCGATGAATCGCTGCGCGAGCGCGCCCTTCGATTCCGTCTCGGTTCCGGCCCCGATCGCCACGGCAAGTTCCGCGAGCCGCGCCTCGGCATACGGCGCGTCCTTCAGGAAATCGAGCACGTACGGCAGCACGATCGCATTGCAGAGGCCGTGCGGCACGCCGTAGCGACCGCCGATCGTGTGCGAGAACGCGTGCACGTAGCCGACGTAGGCCTTGGTGAACGCGAGCCCGGCATAGAATGACGCGACTGCCATGCCCTCGCGCGCCTCGAGGTCGTCGCCGTCCTGATAGGCACGCGCGAGGTTGGCGAAGATCATCCGCACTGCCGCAAGGCAGTGCGGCGGCGTCTCCGCGAGCGGCCAGCGATTCGTATAGGCCTCGACCGCATGCGTCAGTGCATCCATGCCGGTCGCCGCGGTGATCGGCTTCGGCATGCCCCGCATCACGAGTGGGTCCAGTGCGGTCGCCATCGGCACCAGGCGCGGGTCGATCACCGCAGCCTTGGTGTGCGCGACCGGATCCGTGACGACCGCCGCGACCGTCACCTCTGATCCGGTGCCCGCTGTGGTCGGGATCGCGAACAGTGGCAGCATCGGCGCCTTCAGTTTCAGCATGCCGACCAGTTGCGCCGGGGACTTGTCGCTGGTGGCCATCGCGCCGATCACCTTGGCCGCGTCGATCGCCGAACCGCCGCCCACCGCGAGGATCGCGTCGCTGCGATGCGCCCTCACCGCGGCATGACCGGCCTCGAGCACCGGGTAGGTCGGATCCGGCGTGATGCCGTCGTGCACCGCGACGTCGATGCCCTGCGCGGCGAGTGCGCGCTGCAGCGGCTCGACCAGACCGAGCTTCACCAGCACGGCATCGGTGACGATCATGACGCGGCGGAATCCGAACTGGCCGATCATCCGGCACAGGCGCAACGCCGAATCCGGGCCCACCAGCACCGTGGGGCGCGGGATCGGGATCAACCGCGGCACCGGTTTCATGAACGGCTTGAATAGGCGATAGGCCAGCAACCGCATTCCGAACAGCATGCGTGTCCCCGAAATTCGACGATCAGCGCTGAGGATACCCTGCGACCCGCCCGACCCGGCACCCGTAGATGTCACGCAGGCGCGGATTCAGCGGCCGAGAAACGTTGCGATCAGCTGATTGACCTCGGCAGCGGCCTCGATCTGCACCATGTGTCCCCGGCCCGAAAGCACGTGCGATTCAATGCCGGGGGCCGCGATTTCCTCGGCCGCAGGCGGCGGGATCACCGCATCCTCGGCACCCCAGATGACGAGCGTCGGCACCCGTCCCGCGACGTCGCGCAATGAGCCGCCCGACGGCGTGCCGGGATAACGGCTGCCGGCAATCCTGGCCAACGCCTCCGCCACGCCCGCACGCTGCTTTGGCCACAACATCTGCTCGATCAACCGCGGCGTGACGAACGCAGGATCGGCGAACAGCAATTGCAGCAGCGGCTCCAGTTGTTCGCGGCTGCTCGCAGTCATGAAGCCACGGATGAAGTCCGCGTTGATCTTCTGGCCGATCCCCGCCGGACCGATCAGCGTCAGCGACCGGACACGCTGCGGCACACGATCGGCGAGCACCAGGCAGACCGCCGCCCCCATCGAGTGGCCCACGAGATGCACGCGGTCGAGTCCTATCGCATCGAGATACCCGAGCACCGCGGTCGCGAGTTCGTCCAACGAACCACTGCCGACGTCGGTGCTGGACTCGCCGTGACCCGGCAGGTCGAGCGCAGCGACCGTGCGCCCGGCCGCGGCCAGCGCGGCGAAATTTTCCTGCCAGGTTTCGAGGCTGCCGCCGAAGCCATGGACGAACACGACTGCGTCGCCCACGCCGCGCGTGATCCGATGGCGCAGTGACCGGCCGCCGACCGCAACGAACTCAGGCGGCGGAGAATCGTCCAGGGGTTCGGCATGCGGATTCACCGCGCGGCCCCGGCGACGATCGGCGGCCGCCGATCACGCCACGGCAGCGCCTGCTCGAGCTGGGCTGCCAATCGAAACAGCGTCGCTTCGTCACCGATTTTCGCCGTGAACAGCATGCCCATCGGCAGGCCATCGTCCGTCCAGTGCAACGGCAGCGACATCGAGGGCTGGCCCGTGACGTTCGCGACCATCGTGTAAGGCGCGGCCTCGAAGACCGGCGCGAACGCCTCGACCACTTTCGGGCGCTGGCTGAGCAGCGCGCCCGCCGGCAGCGCCGCAAGCAGCTTGAGCCCCTGCCTCTGCAGCGTCGAGAGCTTGTAGGCGCCGATCGGCAGCGGCGGCACGCCGACGGTCGGCGTCAGCAGCACGTCGAACGACGACGCCCAGGCGAGCCACTGGCGCGAGAAGGTCTGCATGGTCCACAGCGAGGCCGCGACGTCCGCGGCCGACTGCGCCTCGCCCATCTTCGCGAGGATCCAGGTGGCGAGCTCGACGTCGTCGCTGGTGGCCTCGCGACCGACGATCGTGCTGGCCATGCGCAGCGTGGCCGCAACGTCGGCCGAGATCAGCGATGCATAGCACTCGAGGAAAGTTTCCGGCGGCAGCGGCAAGCGCACCTCGACCACTTCGTGGCCGAGACGATCGAGGTGTGCCGCGGTCGCCTCGAGGGCCTGGCGATTCTCCGGGTGCAGCGTCTTGCCCAGTCCCGGGTCGTAGCTGAACGCGATCCGCATCCGGCCCGCATCGCGCCGCGTCTCCTCGAGGAATGGACGCTCGGGCGCCGGCAGCTTCATCAGTTGCTGCGGGTAGTCGCCGGCCGTGGCATCGAGCAGTGCCGCGCAATCCCGGACGGTCCGCGTGACGACGTGCTCGCCGATGAAGCCCCACCAGATGTCCGGCGTCTGCGGGCCAGTCGGGTTGCGACCACGACTCGGCTTCAGGCCGACCAGCCCGCAGTTCGACGCCGGCGTGCGGATCGAACCGCCGCCATCGTTGGCGTTCGCCGCCGGCACGATGCGTGCCGCGACGGCAGCGGCGGACCCCCCGCTCGAGCCGCTGGAGGTGCGCTCGAGGTTCCATGGATTGCGGGTCGGGCCGAACAACTCGGGTTCCGTGACGTTGGAGACACCGAGCTCCGGCGTGTTGGTCTTGCCGAAAATCACGAGGCCTGCCGCCCGGTAGCGCCGCGTCAGCTCCTCGTCCTCGGGCGGCACGAAGTCCTTGAACAGCCGCGAGCCGCAGCGCATCGGCTCGCCCGCATAAGCCGTCATCAGGTCCTTGATCAGGAACGGCACACCGCGGAATGGCCCGTCGGGCAAGCCCGCGGCAATTGCGTCGCGCGCGCGTGCTTCCATCAAGTGGATCACGGCGTTGATCTGCGGATTGACGGCGGCCGTCCGGGCGAGCGCCTCGTCGAGCAGTTCGGCCGCGCTGGCCTGGCCGCTGCGCACCAGTTCCGCCAGGTCCAGCGCATCGCAGTCGACATAATCGGTCGGGGTCACGCAACACTCCTTCGAATACCGCGGCAAACTCAATGATGTGCTTTCAGGAACTGGAAATCCACCTCGTGCCGTCGCAAGACACGTCATGACGACGGCCCTTGCCATCGCCGGGCATCCCGTCGAAACTCTGGCCCATCCCGCTTTACTCGTAATATCGCGAATGAATCAGCACCACTGCCGCAGCCTCCTCCTGTCCGCCGTCGTCCTCACGACTTCCGCGCTGAGCCTGGCATCGCCGGCTGCGGTCGCCGAGAGCAAGTCTGTCGGCGGAGTCGCCGGCGTCGATGGCGCGCGCATCGCCACCGCCGACCGCGAGCCGCAGAACTGGCTCGCGCACGGGCGCACCTACGACGAGCAACGCTACAGCCCGCTCGCGAAGATCAACGACGCCAATGTCGGCGAACTCGGCCTCGCCTGGTCCTACGCGACCGGCACGACGCGCGGCCTGCAGGCCAGCCCGATCGTCGTGGACGGCACGATGTACACGACGGGCACCTGGAGCGTGGTTTGGGCGCTGGATGCGAAGTCCGGCCGCGAACTGTGGAAGTACGACCCGGAAGTGCCGCGCGCCTGGGGCCGAAACCTGTGTTGCGATGCGGTCAACCGCGGTGTCGCCGTCTGGAAGGGCGCGGTGTACGTCGGCACGATCGACGGCCGGCTCGTGTCGCTCGACGCGAAGACCGGCGCCAAACGTTGGGAAGTCAACACGATCGACCGCACCAAGCCCTACAGCATCACGGGCGCGCCACGCGTCGTGAAGGGCAAGGTGCTGATCGGCAACGGCGGCGGCGAGTACGGCGTGCGCGGCTACTTCTCCGCATACGACGCCGAGACTGGCAAGCTCGTATGGCGCTTCTACACGGTACCCGGCAACCCGAAGGACGGCTTCGAGCACCCCGAGCTCGAGCAGGCCGTGAAGACCTGGAACGGCGAGTGGTGGGTCGGTGGCGGTGGCGGCACGGTCTGGGACTCGATGGCCTACGACCCCGAGCTCGACACGCTGTACGTCGGCACGGGCAACGGCTCGCCCTGGGCGCGCGACATTCGCTCCCCTGGCGGTGGCGACAACCTGTATCTCTCGTCGATCCTCGCGTTGAACCCCGACACGGGCCGCCTCAAGTGGCACTACCAGGTGACGCCCCGCGACAACTGGGACTACACCGCCACGCAGCACATCATCCTCGCGGACTTAACCGTAGGTGGGAAGCCGCGCAAGGTGCTGATGCAGGCGCCGAAGAACGGCTTTTTCTACGTGCTCGACCGCGTCACCGGCGAGCTGCTCTCCGCCGACAAGTACATCCCGGCGACCTGGGCGAGCCACGTGGATCTCAAAACCGGCCGGCCCGTGGAGACGCCCGAGGCGGACTACAGCAAGGAGACGCGACTCATCGTCCCGGCGGCCTTCGGCGGGCACAACTGGCACCCGATGGCCTTCAACCCGAACACCGGGCTCGTCTACATTCCGGCCATGCAGCCGATGGGCATCTACCCGCCGTCGGAGGAATTCAAGCGCACCGGCAAGTACACGCGGCGCGACATGTTCTGGAACCCCGGCATCGACTGGAACGCGTACACGACTACGATCTACGCGCTGCTCGAGCAGTTCGGCGGTGCGCTGCCGCCGGATCGTGGCTACCTCAAGGCCTGGGATCCGATCCAGAAGAAGACGATCTGGGAGATCGAGCACCCGGCATTCTGGAACGGCGGCCTCCTGACCACTGCGGGCAACCTGCTGTTCCAGGGCACCGGCGACGGCCGCTTCGTCGCCTACGCCGCCGATACCGGCAAGTCCCTGTGGGCGGTGCCCACGATGGTCGGCATCATCGCCCCGCCCGTGACCTACGAGGTGGACGGCGAGCAGTACGTCGCCGTGATGGCAGGCTACGGCGGTGCCGGCGCCGTCACGGGCGGTGATCCGCGCACCATGGCTTCGGGACGGTACGTGAACGACGGCCACGTGCTGGCCTTCAAGCTCGATGGCGAGGCGCCCATGCCCCGGATCGCGGAGCGCAACACCGAGATCCCCGAGCAGCCGCGGCTCGAGGCGACCGCCGCGCAGCTTGAGAACGGCAAGTTCAAGTACGGCAGCACCTGCATGGTCTGCCACGGCGCGCTCGTGATCTCCGGCGGCGTGGTGCCCGACCTGCGCATGCTCACGGCCGAGAAGCACTCGATCTTCAAGGAGATCGTCTACGACGGCGTGATCCACGGCGCCGGCATGCCGCGGCTCGGCGACCTCGTCACCGAGCAGGACGTGCGCGACATCCAGGCTTACGTGATCTCGCGGGCGAACCAGGACCGCGCGGCGGCGGCTAAGCCCTGAAAATTAGGGGACATTCTCCTATTTATCCCGTCGCGCGGATCGCGCGACGGGATAAATAGGAGAATGTCCCCTATTTTTCACCCGTCAAAAAGTGACGAATGCTTCGAGACCCCACGCGCGGGGCTCGGACACGGACGCAAACGGCGTACCGAGCGTGCTCGCGGTGATGTTGTCGAAGCGGGTCACGTACTGGTCGTCGAGCAGGTTGGTCACGAACGCGGCCACGCCCCAGCGGTCCGTCGCATTCTTCCAGGCGAGCCGCGCGTCGAGCCGGCTCTGCGCGTCGCCCACCGGCACGCTCGGGCTGACCTGGCATTCGCCCTGCGCTTTCGACTCCTGGTTGCAGCGCGCCTCGCCGCGATAGCCGAACTGCGTCGACAGGTCGACGAGACCATTGGGCCCGAGCAGCCAGACGTAGCTCGCGCCGAGCGCCGCGCTCAGGTACGGCTCGCCGGTCGGCTCGCCCGAAAGATCCGTGCCGTCGCGCGAGACCTTGTCATCGTAGGTCGCGTCGATGAACGCGACGTTCGCATAGAGCGTGACTTCGTCGAACGGTTGCCAGCGCAGCTCGGCGTCGATGCCGAACGCCTCGGCGTCGCTCGTGTCGACGAGGTATTGCGGCACGCCGGAACCACTGGCGCCCTGGACGAGGGCGATCGACTGCTTGTCCTCGTAGACGTAGTAATAGGCCGAGGCATTGAACGCGAGCCCCACGCGGGCGAAGACGCTCTTGACGCCCGCTTCGAGGCTCCAGACGTCCTCGTTGTCGAACCGCGAGTCCACTTCGACGCTGTTGTAACCGCCGGCCTTGTAGCCCTTGGCCAGGGAACCGAAAACCATGACGTCGGGCTGCAGCTCGTAATCGATCACGAAGCGCGGACTGACGTCATCCCAGGAATCCGAGCGGCGCACCTTGCGCCCCTCGATCCCGGGCGGCAGCGCGAACACGAGGTCGAACTGATAGGCCTCAGGCGGGATCGGGAAAGTCGCGAAGAATCCCGCCGCCTGCAGCGCGGCCAGCGACGCGTCGAGTCCGGGCGCCTCGCGCGGACCGTTGAGCCAGCTGAAGTCTTTCGAGTCGCGCGTGTAGCGCAGCCCGACCGTCCAGTTGAGGCGATCCGTGACGTGCCAGATCCCGTCCCAGAATACGGCCGTCGCGCTGAAATCACCCTCGTTGAACATGGTCTCGCGCCACGGCTCACCGAGCAGCGAGATCGGGTTGCCACTCGCGGCGAGCACTGCGCTGGTGTAGCCGAACAGCGACCCGTCCGGCGTCGCGAGCGGCTGCACGTTGCGGATCACGGTGTCGACGCTGTCGGTGAACGCGAGTGTGTCGCTCGCCTGTCGCGCATCCTCCCGGTAATAGCTGGCGCCAGCGACCCAGTCGATGCGACGTCCCACCTTTCCCGAGAGCTTGAACTCCTGGTACCAGCTCTCGTTGTCTTCGATGTTCGCGGTGTCGAAGTAGGTTGCGACGCGGTTCGTGCCGTCTTCGTCCTCGCGGTTCAGCGTGTCGAACTGGCGCCATGCGGTGGTGGAGCGCAACTCGGCCCAGCCGAGCTCGTGGACGACCGCGAGCGTCAGCGCGTCGAGCTCACGCGATTCCTCGTTGCCGATCACGTCATTGAAGACCGGTGCCTTGCGTGGATCGAGGAACGCCGACGGATCGGGCGGGAACGGTACCGTGCCGTCGCCAGGGCCCACCGGAACGACGCCGAAGGCCGGGCGCGCGAGCTGGTCGATCTCGTCGCGGTCCCAGGTGAGTGTCGCCGCCGTCTGCGCCGCGACATTCCAGCGCAGGGCGGCGCGAAAAGCCCAGCTTTCCTCTGGGCGCAGGTCGCGCCCCGTCGTCGCGTCCTGCACCCAGCCGTCGCTCTCGTGGTAGACGCCGTTGACACGCAACGCAATGTCCGGCCGCAGCGGAACGTTCACCATGCCCTCGACACGCCGCCGGTCGAACTCGCCGACCCGCAGTCGCAGCAGTGCGTCGAAGTCGTCGGCGGGCTGGCGCGTCGCGACCGCGATCGCGCCGGCGGCGCTGTTGCGGCCGAACAAGGTTCCCTGCGGACCCTTCAGGACCTCGATGCGCTCGATGTCGTTGAACGCGAGCAATGAAGCGCCCGACCGCGCCGTATAGACGCCATCCACATAGACGCCGACCGACGGATCGGTTCCGACGCCGAAATCGTTCGACCCGATGCCGCGGATCGAATAGCGAGGCTGTGTCGCGCTGTCGCTCGAGACTTCGAGGCCCGGCACGAACACCGTCAGGTCGCCGAGGTCATCCGCCGCCACGTCGTCCAGCAGGTCGGTGCCGACGACCTGGATCGAGATCGGCACCTCCTGCTGCGCCTGCTCGCGGCGCTGCGCAGTCACGACCACCTGTTCGAGGACGGCCGGCCGGCGGGCCACCGGCGCGTCCTGCGCGTCGCTCGCGGGAGGCACGGCGACGACGAGGCAGCTGCCTGCGTAGGCGGTCGCCACGGCTCGCGCGAGTCTGCTGCTCAATTGTTCTTCGCGCCCTGCTCGACCCAGTTGCGGATCGTCAGGATCTCGGCCTTCGACATCGGCTGTGCGTCACCGTGCGGCATCTTGATCGACGGGTCCACGCGACCTTCGATCAGCATCACCAGCACGCTCGTCAGCGGATCGCCGGGCAGGATCACAGGGCCGAACTGCGTGCCCTTCATCAGCGATTCGTAGCCCGCGAGCTCGAAACCGCTCACCACGTAGCCGGCCTGGCCGGGCATGTGGCAGGACTTGCAGTGCTTGTCGAGGATCGGCGCCACGTCGCGCTGGTAGCTCACGGCGGGCGCGCTCTTTTCACACCCGCTCGCAGCGACGAGGGCCAGCGCTGCGACCGGCAGCCAGGCGAGGCGTTTCGAGATCATGGCAGTCCCCTCACGCGGTTGGAGGAAGCCTGACGCTGTGCCGCCCCGACGGCGACGGCAATCCGCGGTACTACGTAATCGCGACGAGCCGGAACGTCAGGTTGATGCGCTCGCCGACGGCAGCCCGGGTCTTGGGCAACGCGTGCAACCAATGATGCTGCGTCGGTCCCGACATGCAGAGCAGGCTGCCGTGCGGCAGCGGCACGTCGAGCTTCAGGTTCCTGCGTTTCCGGTGGCGCAGGCAGAAGCGGCGCGTCGCGCCGAGCGAAACGGACGCGATGACCGGATCACGACCGAGCTCCGCCTCGTCGTCCGCGTGCCAGCCCATGCCATCGCGGCCGTCCCGGTAGAGGTTCAGCAGGACCGCATTGAAACGCGCGCCACAGAGCTCCGCCGCCCGGTCGCGAATGCGGGCGAGTGGCGGGGTCCAGGGAAAGGGTTGGTGCGGAGTCCCCGAATACGTGTAGCTCGCGCCCGGATCACCGTGCCAGGCGACGAGCCGGGGCACGAGGACACGGCGGCCGAACATCAGGATCGATTCCTGCTGCCAGTCGATCGTGCGCCGCAGCTCGGCGAAGAGTCCTGCGGCCTCCTCCGGCGGAACGGCCGCCGGCCAGAGCAGGGCCTCACCCTCGAACAGGTCCAGCGAAGTGCAGTCTGGCGCCGCGGTCACTGGATCGGAGAACATCGTGGTACAGCGTAGCGCTCGTCGCCGGGTTGCGCATCCGGCGCAGCGACTCCGCGCGATTCGCGACTGGCAACCCTGGCCCGACGGGTCCACAATGATGCGATGCAGCATTCTTCAGGAGCCGGCGATGCCTAGCTTCCGCGCCCGGATGATCAATCTACTGCTTCGGCTGACGACCAAGTCGGTCTGGCGGCCAGGCCTCGATATCAACGAAGTTCGCGCACATACGGCGAAGATGGACGCTCGCCTGGGCCGGCGAGCCCCCCCGATCGCGATGGAATCGGTCGAGATCGCCGGAGTCCCGGCGACCTGGTATGGCGAGCCGGCCCTGTCGCAGAGAGGCACTCTGCTTTATCTGCATGGCGGCGCATGGTGCCTTTACCTGCCTTCGATCTATCGACGCTTCGCCACGCAACTCAGCCAGCAGACCGGCATGCGCGTCCTGCTGCCGGAGTATCGCCTAGCACCCGAGCACCCATTCCCGGCCGGCATCGACGACTGCTTCGCTGTCTATCGCTGGCTCGTCGACCAGGGTTACCCGGAACGTCCGTTCGCACTGGCCGGAGACTCGGCGGGCGGCAGCCTGTCGCTGGTCACGATGATGCGGGCGCGCGATGCGCTGCTGCCGCTGCCCGACTGCGCCGCGCTGCTCTCGCCGTCGACCGACCTGACGATGTCGGCGCCATCGGCGAAATACAACGCGAAGGCGGACCCGATCTTCGCGCCGGCCGCGCAGGAATTATTGCCCGACGCCTACTGCCCGGGCCAGGACCGGCAGAATCCGCTGCTGTCGCCGTTGTTCGGCAACTGGAACGGCTTGCCGCCGCTGCTGTTCCACGCCGGCTCGACCGAAATGATGCTCGACGACTCCGTGCGCGCGCACGACCGGGCGCGCCAGGCAGGCGTCGAGGCGGAAATCGAAGTGTGGCTCGACATGCCGCACGTGTTCCACGTCTTCACGTGGGTGCCGGAGGCGAAGGCCGGCGTGCGCGCCGTAGCCGACTTCATCCGTGCGCGCTCAGTGCGCAGCCCTGCGAATGAAACGCGCAACCTCCTCGAGAGCGCGGTCCGCATCCGCGAGTACGCCGGCGCTGGCCTGGAAGACGTGCCAGCGGCCGGGAAATTCGCGGAGTTCGGCACGCACGCCCGCTGACCGCAGGCGCTCCGACAGGCGCCGCGAGTCCGGCAGCAGCAATTCGTCGGTGCCCACCTGGATCAGCGTCGGCGGCAGTCCGTGCAGGCCGGCTGCCACGGGGGAGATCAACGGGTCGCACGGGTCACCGTCCGCGACATAGGCGCGCGCGCACTCGCGCAGCCAGGCCGGCGTCAGCATCACTTCGCCGCGCGGCGGGACCTCACGATACTCGCGGGCGAGGTCTGCCAGCGGCGAGAACAGCACCAGCGCCCGGGGCAGCGGCTGGCCGAGCTCGCGCAACCGCAATGCCGTGGCCACCGCAAGGCCGCCGCCCGCCGAGTCGCCAGCGATCACGATCTCCCCGGGCTCGACACCCTCGCCGAGCAGGCCGCGATAGGCCGTCACCGCGTCGTCCAGTCCTGCGGGAAAGGGATGCTCGGGCGCCAGGCGGTAGTCCGGAACGAAGAGGCGCGCTTTGCAGCGTACGGCCAGGTGACCCGTAAGCGCGCGGTGCGTCCGCGGCGAGCCCGTCGTGTAGCCTCCACCGTGCAGGTACAGGATGACCGCTGATGCGGCGTCGCGGCCGCGTTGGCGGACCAACTCACCGGGCACGCCGGCCGAGCTCGCAGTCTCGAACGTCACGCTGCGCGGCGGCAACGTCAGCCGCGTCGCCGACAGCAACCGCCGGCGCTGCTGCCCGACGGGAAGTCCCGCCTGGAACGCACGCTTCACGGTCGCGCGCAGGGCCGCACGCAGGACGAACGCAATGATCTTCTGTCCCGCGGACTCCGCGGCCAAGTCCCCTGCCCGCCTCGCGCCGTTCATCCCGCTTTGAGAACCCCGCAACATATCGCCCGGGCATTGTTTCGCGAGGCTGCATTCCCGTCCACCCGGCGCCAGGCGCGCTCGTGGAAGTAGAACGCGATCGTGTTCGCAAGGGGCTCGATGAGGCCGACGCTGGTCGCTATCGTCACCGATCCGGTGAGCGCATAAGTCACCGTGAAGGCCACGCCGAAGTGCAGCGCGGCGAAGGACGCGGTCTTGAGCAGATCTCTTTTCACGGCCTGGCCTCCTCGATCGGTGAGCTCACCGAACCTTGGGAAACAAGATGCCGCACGACAGATGATTGATCCAATCGATTGATTGGATCACTTCGATAGAGATTAATCGTGACCGAGGATTTCGATCCGGGCGCGCGCCAGCCCACGGCGCAGCATGCCGAGCGACGCGGCCGCAGCCGCCGAAACATCGGCGATCCGGGTGCCGACGAACGGTCCGCGATCGTTGACCCGCACGACGACGCTACGCCCGTTGCGCAGGTTCGTCACCTTGACCTTCGTGCCGAAAGGCAGGGTCGGGTGCGCCATCGTCATCGCATTGGCATCGAACAACTCGCCACTGGCGGTCGGCCGCTCGTGGAACTGCTCGCCGTACCAGGAGACGACACCTTCCTGGACGGACGCGCGGGCCGCACCGAAGGGCAGCGTCAGGGCCAGGACGGCCAAAGCCAGCAGGCCCGGACGCCGCTTGCGCGGTGGCCTCTCTCGCTTCGACGTGACTTTCCTGTGCTGCATGGTGACGGGTTCTCGGTCCGGAACGGAGGTTGTCCCGCGGCGTGCGCCCGGTCAAACCGGAATCCCGATCCAGTGACGGGCTTCACGGGACTCGGGGCGGGCCAGCTGCCCGTGTGGCGGGGCCGGCCCGGGCCGCAAAGTCCGGGGAGGCTACCAGAACGCCCGTCCCATGTCACCGGACATGGCCTATAAACCATTAATAATCAATTAGTTAATGATTTTTTCCGGCGTCGTTGGCGCAGCCTTCCGGCGACGGAAGAACCAGATCAGAAGCGCAGCGCCGGCGACCGATGCGATCAATCCGAACCAGCCCGGCAGATGAATCAGACGCCCGAGCAGCCCGCCGAGGAACGACCCGGCGAGCCCGAAGCCAATCGTCGGCAACCACCCCATCGGGTCCGGTCCCGGCAGCGCCCAGCGCGCCAGTGCTCCGACGATCAGGCCGCTCAGGACCACGTACAGGACGAAAATTCCCAGCCCCACCCCGACCATGGTTCCCGCGGTACCTGCTTCCATTTTTCTCCCCTTGTTGTTGGACGGACGCCAGCCGGCCGTCGAAACCCGAAAGTATAGACCTCTCAACACCTTATGCCAGCTTCCGCGGCCCACGCTGCGAACCCGGCCAGGCTCGGTATCGACTCGCTTTGCTGCACTGCATTGACGACGGCAAGCCCTCATGTCATATGACAGGGGCTTCCACGATTCTGTCACGCACGCAGGGGTCCACCGGTTGGGACAGCCGATGCGCCAGCGTGCCCTTGAGCGACGCCTTTCGACACGCAGGCAGGCCTGAACCGATGAGCACGACCCATCGACCCCGTTCCGAGCGTCCCACCCAGCAGGGACTTTACGATCCACGTTTCGAGCACGACGCCTGCGGGCTCGGGTTCGTCGTCAACATCAAGGGGCACAAGTCGCACCGCATCCTCGAGCAGGCCATCCAGGTCCTGAAGAACCTCGACCACCGCGGCGCGTGCGGCTGCGAGATCAATACGGGCGACGGCGCCGGCGTGCTGCTGCAGATGCCGCACGCCTTCAACGAGGAGGTCTGCAAGAAGGCGCGCATTCCGCTGCCGCCCGCCGGCGAGTACGGCAGCGGCATCATCTTCCTGCCCCGCAACCCGACCGTGCGCCGCAAGGTCGAGGAGCGCTTCGAGCAGGTCGTGCAGGCGGAGGGGCAGCAGGTCATCGGCTGGCGGACCGTGCCCACCGTGAACGGCATGCTCGGCGAGACCGCCCGCTCCTGCGAGCCCTTCATGCGGCAGGTGTTCATCCGCCGCGACCCGACCATTACCGACGAGCTGGACTTCGAGCGCAAGCTCTACGTGATCCGCAAGCGCGCGTACAACGAGATCCGCACGTCGACGATCGCCGGCGCGGAGTACTGGTACGTCGTCAGCCTGTCGTGCCGCACCTTCGTCTACAAGGGCATGCTGCTCACGACGCAGCTCGACCAGTACTTCCCGGACCTGCATAACCCGGCTGTAGAGACCGCGCTCGCGCTGGTGCACTCGCGCTTCAGCACCAACACGTTCCCGAGCTGGGATCGCGCGCACCCGTGCCGCTACATCGCCCACAACGGCGAGATCAACACGGTGCGCGGCAACGCCAACTGGATGCACGCGCGCGAGGCGCGCTTCGAGGCGGAGGCGTTCGGCGAGGACATCGAGAAGATCCGCCCGATCATCAATCCGAACGGCAGCGATTCGGGCATGTTCGACAACTCGCTCGAGCTGCTCTATCTGGCTGGCCGCTCGCTGCCGCACGCCGTGATGATGATGATCCCGGAACCGTGGTCGAACCACGAGTCGATGGACGACGACAAGCGCGCGTTCTACCAGTACCACTCGAGCCTGATGGAACCGTGGGACGGTCCGGCCTCGATCGCGTTCACCGACGGCAAGCAGATCGGCGCCGTGCTCGATCGCAACGGCCTGCGTCCCTCGCGGTACTACGTGACCAGCGACGACCTGGTGATCCTGGCGTCCGAGGCAGGCGTGCTCGACGTGCCGCCGGAAACCGTCGTGCAGAAGGGCCGGTTGCAGCCGGGCCGCATGTTCCTGGTCGACACCGAGCAGGGCCGCATCATCGACGACGAGGAGATCAAGCGCACGGTCGCCACGCAGCGCCCGTATCGCGTGTGGCTCGACGAATACCTGGTCCACATCAACGACCTGCCGGCCGCGCCGGAAGTGCCCGCGCCCGATCACGAGACGCTGCTGCAGCGCCAGGTCGCGTTCGGCTACACGTTCGAGGACGAGCGCATCGTGCTGACGCCGATGGCGCGCGACGGCGTCGAGGCGGTGGGCTCGATGGGCAACGACACGCCGCTCGCGGTGCTGTCGAACCGCCCGCGGCTGCTCTACGACTACTTCAAGCAGCTGTTCGCGCAGGTCACGAACCCGCCGATCGACTGCATCCGCGAGGAGCTGATCACGTCGGCCGAGACGCGCCTCGGCTCGGAAGGAAACCTGCTCAACCCGCAGCCGTCCGACTGCCGGCGGCTCGAGATCAAGTGGCCGATCCTGACCAACGAGGAGTTCGCCAAGGTCCGCCGCATGGACCTGCCCGGGCTGCGCGTCGGCGTGCTGCCGATCCTGTTCCGCGTGACGCGCGGCGAGAAGGGCCTCGTCAAGTCGATGGAAGAGCTGCGCCTGATGGCGCGGCGGCTCATCGAGGAGGAAGAGGTCAACG
>Ga0209391_10000708_pt1 | contig 16368 bp, 14 predicted proteins | sample PPLLak3March2015_FD_187246 | JGI IMG/M metagenome (GOLD analysis project Ga0209391, IMG submission 187246) | Freshwater sediment microbial communities from Prairie Pothole Lake near Jamestown, North Dakota, USA - PPLs Lake P7 Core (1) Depth... | ecosystem: Environmental > Aquatic > Freshwater >... | reverse complement strand
GACTTGCTATGGACTGGCCGAGTGTGGCCGTTTGTCCTTGTCCGTGAGTGCCCGCAATCCCGCGGACTGTCGCAACGCCGTGACCCCCGTTCCCTAAACCGGACGTCGTACGGGGACAATCGACCCACACCGGCCTGTCGTCAGCTAGCCAAACGGACGCTCGCGAATCTCGTTGGCCGGCTCGAAACGGCCGTGCGATTGGGTCGACGCGAGCGCCCGCCGCGTGCAGCGACGCCCCCCTTATTGACGGTTGTTATACGAACCCGTAGGTGACAGCATGAAGGTAAGCTATGTACTTAACCCCATTCGCTGGCGCCCGCACTCGCCTACCTGAGTTATTGCGGATCGCAGCGGTCGGGCGGCACTCTACATTGGGCGCGTCTGCGGATCGAACGAATTCGTACGATAATCAGGGTCACCGCGTTTCCGCAGCAGGCGATCATGCCCACCCGCGTCTTTCTCGTGCGCCACGGCGCGACCTCTCTCACCGTCGAAGACAGGTTTGCCGGATCCACCGACATTCCACTCTCGGACCAGGGCCGCCGGCAGGTGGCGCGCCTCGCGGAACGGCTCAAGGGAGAGAACATCGACGCGATCTATGCGAGCCCGTTGCAGCGCACGATGGAGACCGCGCGCATCCTGGCGGCGCCGTACCGCGTCGAACCCCTGGCTGAACCTGCGCTGCGCGAAATCGACTACGGGCACTGGGAGGGGCTCAGCCGGTCCGAGGTGGAGAGGACGTTCGAGGCCGAGTACGCGATGTGGGAAGAGGATCCCTTCACGATCGCGCCCGCCGGGGGCGAGTCCGGAGTCAACGTCCTGAACCGCGCACTGCCCGTCATGCGGCGCATCGTCGAAGAGCATCGGCACCGCTCGGTCATGGTCGTCTCCCACAAGGGGACGAATCGGCTGCTGATCACCAGCCTGCTCGGGTTCGACATGCGGGGTTATCGCGACCGCCTCGATCAGAGCCCGGCGGCGCTCAGCATCCTCGATTTCATGAACGAGGTGCGCCCGCGGCTGCTTCTCTTCAACGACGTGTCGCATTACGAAGGTATTCCGGAGCGCGTGCTGAAGGAACGGCTGTCGCGGTGGTGGCGGCCGTCGCAGGCTACGGTCTAAGACGGTCGTGGCTACCAGGCGATGCGCTGGTCGAACGCCAAGGCTGGAGCGGACTGCGCCGACGGGCCCTCGGCCGGAATCGACTGTCCGGTATGGAGCGCAGATCGCTACGGCGGGTTCTGGCCTATTCCGTTGAACAACTCGGTTTCCGCGTTCGACCGGATTTCCGTCGTTGGTCTTGCAGCATCGAGACTTGCACGCGTGAATCCATCAAGGCCAACAGAGCTGGTCCAGGCACCGGATGCGCCTTCAAGCGGCATTGCCTCAGCACTTCGTTCGTCGAACGCGCCAAATTGCGCGGAAATTCCCGCAGCGACGTGCAAAGCGAGTCTTTCAGCAGAATTGGTCTAGTCTTGGAAAGAAACCGAAATGCGCACCACAGTTCGATTCCTTCCGCACAAATGTGACAATTACCACCGGGGCATCGTTGGCTTCGATGCATGCACGGGTCTCTTGTCGCTCATCGCGACATCCTCGTGTCGTCCGTCAACCTTCCCGTGCTATCAGGCGCAGGGTCCATACCATGAATCGACCCAAGATGATCCTCATTGACGTGGATGGTACTTTGGTGGACAGCGTACCGGACTTGGCGCATTGCATCGACGCGATGATGGAGCGGCTCGGCCGCCCACCCCGCGGCGAGGCGGCGGTGCGCAACTGGGTCGGTAACGGCGTCGAGCGCCTGGTGCAGCGGGCGCTGACGGGGCAGCTCGAAGGAGAACCGGACGCGGCCGATTTCGAGCGTGCCTTTCCGATCTTTCTCGATCTCTATCGCGCCAACACCTCAGGGCGTTCTCACCTCTATCCCGGGGTTTGCGACGGCCTCGATTACCTCAAGACCGCGGGCTATCCTCTCGGCTGCGTCACCAACAAGGCGGCCCAGTTCACCGAACCCCTGCTGCGCGACCTCGGGGTGCGCGATTACTTCGAGATCGTCGTCAGCGGCGACACGCTGCCGCGCAGGAAGCCCGACCCTTTGCCCCTGTTGCACGCCGCAGCGCACTTCGGGGTCAAGCCCGGCGATGCCCTGATGGTGGGTGACTCGGTGAGCGACGTGAAGGCGGCGCGGGCGGCGGGCTTTGCCATCGTGTGCATGTCCTACGGGTACAACCACGGAGTGGATATTCGCACCGCCAATCCGGACGCCGTGATGGATTCTCTGATCGAGATCCGTGGCGTGCTGGAGCAGGCTGCGTGATGTCAGCGGGCCGGAGAACCAGAGCAATCGACTGGGGAGGCGTCACGAGGATGGGGTTCTGCACCGGGCGGTTTCAGCTCGCGGTCCGCGTCACCACCTTGCGCACATGACGCATACCGAGCAGGGTCGCTAGCGCATCCAGCGGAATGCTGAGCGCCATGGCCAGTTCGGCGTTCACGGACCAGCCCAGCGCCTTGAGGCCCTTGGCCGCGTAGCCCACCAGCCCCACCACGTAGTAGGTGATCGCAGCAGCCGACAGGCCCTCCACCGTTTGCTGCAACCGGAGCTGCGACTCTGCGCGCCGGTTCATCGACTCCAGCACCTGCTGGTTCTGGCGTTCGCGCGACACGGCGACGCGGGTCGAGAGCAGTTGCGTCGCGCGTGCCACGCGCCGGGACAGCGACTCGACCCGTGCGGACGCCGAAGCACAGGTGCTCATCGCCGGTGCAAGCCGCCGCTCGGTGAATTCACGGAACGTCTGTAGTCCCGGGATGCGAACCTCGCGCAGTTCCTCGATGCGCCGTCCACCCCGACCTCCCCCGCTCCGAACCTCGACCCGGCTTCAGCAACCCGCAGGCTGCCGCGATCCCCATAGCAGCCGGTCAACGGGAAGAACCGACCCGGACCGGCCTGTCGTGTCTGCGAAAAGCGGCCATTCAGGAAGCCAGTTTGCGTCGGACTGTAGCGGGCGATGGGAATCGAACACACGGGGCCCGCCCGGGGTGACGGGGTCGCTGCCCGGAAAGACAGCGACCCCTTTCCCACTCACTGCTCCATTTTGCCCATCGCCTCAATCCGCTTCTGCATCGAATCGAGGTTGAAGGAACCCGGCGTCTGGCTCGGCGGATAGTCCCGCATCGTCATCAGGAACTGCTGGGCAATCGAGTTGGCCCCGGCAATGATGAACACGCGCTCGAGCATCCAATCGTTGTACGTGTTTGAGTTGTGCTGCGCGCGCTCGTATGGATCCCGGCGCAGGTTGAAGATGAGCGGCACGCGCAGGTCGGTGAACGGCTCGCGCCACACTCCGAACGCCTCGCCGCGGTTCTCCTTGTAGACCACCTTCCAGTCGTTCCAGCGGATGGCCACGATGTCGCCGTCGTCGTTGACGTAGATGAATCCCTCGCGCGGTGACTTCTCCTCCTTGCCGCTCAGATAGTCGAGCATGTTGTAGCCGTCGATGTGGTTCCTGTAGGTACGGCCATTGAGCTTGACGCCCTTCAGCAACTGCTCCTTGACGTCGGGCGCGCCGGCGATCGCGGCGAACGTGGGCAACCAGTCCTGGTGCGCGACAATGCCATTGAGCGACACGCCTGCCGGAAAATGGCCGGGCCAGCGGATGAACGCCGGCACGCGGTAGGCGCCCTCCCAGTTGGAGTTCTTCTCGCTGCGGAACGGCGTGTTGCCGGCGTCCGGCCAGGTGTTGAAATGCGGTCCGTTGTCAGTCGAGTACATCACGACCGTGTCGTTCGCGATGCCGAGATCGTCGAGCAGCTTCAGCAACTCGCCGACGTGCATGTCGTGCTCAATCATGCCGTCCGTGTATTCGTCGTTACCCGGGTGACGATGATCAGCCCGCACGTGCGTGCGGAAGTGCATGCGCGTGCCGTTCCACCACGCGAAGAACGGCTTGCCAGACTTCGCGTGGCGCGTGATGAAGTCCTTCGCGGCAGCGACCGTCTCGTCATCGATGGTCTCCATCCGCTGCTTGGTGAGTGGACCGGTATCCACGATCGTCTGTGCCCCGTTGCCGTCGGCCGTGGCTTTGATCACGCCGCGCGGCCCGAACCGCTTGCGGAAGTCGGGGTCGGTCGGGTAGTCCTCGTTCTCCGGTTCCTCCTCGGCGTTCAGGTGATAGAGGTTACCGAAGAACTCATCGAACCCGTGCATGGTCGGCAGGTGCTCGTCGCGGTCGCCCTGGTGGTTCTTGCCGAACTGGCCGGTCGCATAGCCCTGCGATTTCAGGATGGTCGCCATCGTCACGTCGGTCTTCTGCCAGCCTTCAGGCGCGCCCGGAACGCCGACCTTGGTCATGCCGGTGCGCAGCGGATTGTTGCCGCCGATGAAAGCGGCGCGCCCCGCCGTGCAGGACTGCTGGCCGTAATAGTCCGTGAAGGCCACTCCTTCCGTGGCGATGCGATCGATGTTGGGCGTCTTGTAGCCCATCAGTCCGCGGTTGTTGTAGCTGATGTTGGTCGTGCCGATGTCGTCGCCCCAGATCACCAGAATGTTGGGCTTCTTGCCCAACGGGGCGCCCTGAACGTGCACAGGGTGCAGCCACGTCAGCCCGAGTACCATCGACAGCGGCAGCAACCTGCCAAATGCCCACCGAGTATCTTTCATCTATTCCTCCCTCCAGCGTCTGTGTTGATGGTTGTGGCGATGACCACCCGGTCACGAAATTGCCTTACACGCGAACCAGTGGCCGCATGTGATCTGCGTGTGAATGAACCGCGACGCAGCTGTCGGTGAGCCGGAAGGCGCCGGCTTGCGAGGATCAGCATCTGTCCAATTCGATCAGGCCGCGGTGAACCTCGCTGATCGACCTCGCCCCGGTCAGCGCCATGGCGACGGCTAGCTCGCGCTTGAATGTCGCGAGCAGGTCAACGAGGCCAGCCTCGCCTCTACCGGCAATCGCCCAGGCCCATGGGCGGCCGATCATCACGCCCGTGGCGCCCAGGGCGACGGCCTTGAATACGTCCATGCCACCGCGGACACCTCCGTCCATGAACACTTCAAGGCGCCCCCCGACGGCTTCGATCACAGCAGGCAATTTCGAAATCGTCGAAGCGACGCTGTCGAGCTGGCGGCCCCCGTGATTCGAGATCACGACGCCATCGGCGCCGGCATCGAGTGCCGCCCGTGCATCCTCGGCCTCGAGTATTCCCTTGATGACCAGCTTGCCTTGCCAGAATCCGCGCAGCCACGCGATGTCCGCCCAGGTCACGGCCGGGTCGTACTGGCTGTCGACCCAGGCCTTGACCGCCCGCGTGTTCGTCGGATCGGAGACCTGATCCGAGATGGTTCCGAAGGTGTGCGGCTTGCCGCGCACGCCGACGTCATAGAGCCACCTTGGCCGCTGCCCGAGTTGCCACGCGCGGCCGAGCCTGGAACCGACGTCGTCAGTGAGCATGCCGTTGCGCGTGTCGCGGTAACGCATGCCGGCGACGGGCATGTCGACCGTGAAGATCAATGTCGTGCAGCCATTCGCCATGGCCCGATCGAGTATTCTGCGGACCGCCTCGCGGTCTCGGATCATGTACTGCTGGAACCAGAATGGCTTCTTCGCTTGCGCGCGGAGTTCCTCCGGCGAGCAGATGCCCAGCGTTGAAAGCGTGAACGGTATGCCCGCCACGTCGGACGCGCGCATCGCCTGCAATTCGCCCCGACGGCTGTACAGTCCAGCCATGCCCACCGGCGCCAGCACGACCGGCATGGCGACGGGCTCCCCGAGCAGCGTAGTCGACGTATCGATGTCCGAGACGTCGCGCATCACGTGCTGGCGGACACGGATGGACTGGAAATCGTCCACGTTGCGGCGCAGCGTCAATTCGTCATTGGCGCCTCCGTCGATGTAGTCGAACAGAAAGCGGGGCAGGCGCTTCTCGGCCAGGCGTCGGTAGTCCAGGCTGGTCGCCGGGACGAAGTCGTGCGTGCGTCCCATCAGGCCGTCCCCCTGATGTCCTGCCGGAGCATGTCGACCCCCTTCTCGGCGATCATGATCGTCGGTGCCATGGTGTTGCCGCCGATGATGCGCGGCATGATCGAACTGTCGATGACGCGCAGGCCCTGCAGGCCGTGCACGCGCAGCCGGGCGTCGACCACCGCGTCGGACGGATCCGAGCCCATGCGGCAGCTGCCAACCGGGTGGTAGACGGTCCCAGCGCGGTTGCGGGCGAATTCCGCCCAGTCCGCGTCCGTCCTGCAGTGCTCCGTGAGCAGGTCGCGCTTGATCCGCCGAGCCATGGTCGGTGTCTTCATGATCGCAGCAATGCGCTTGAACCCCGCGATCATCGTCGGCAGGTCGTCCGGATGAGAGAAGTAACGAAAGTCGACCAGCGGATCGACCAGCGGGTCCGTCGAGGCAAGCCGCACGCTGCCCCTGCTCCCGGGCCTGAGCAGGATCGTAACGACCGACATGCCGTGCTTGGCGTAGATTTCGCGGCCATGATCGAGGGCCACGCCAATCACGAACTGACACTGAATCTCAGGGCGCGGCGAATCAGGTCGCAGACAGAAATAGCCGGACAGCTCGCCGAAGTTCGTGGCGCCCATGCCGCGGCGTTCCTTGCGCCATCGCCGGATGGCCCGCAGCAGGGCCAGCGCCCCGGTCGGTGATATTCCCATCAGGTCGGGATCGCCGGGGATGTGGTAGGCCAGCGTGACGGCGGGATGGTCATGCAGGTAGCGGCCGACGGCCGGTGATTCGTGCACCACGGGAATTCCCATGTCCTGCAGCTCGGCGCCCGGGCCCACACCTGAGAGCAGCAGCAACTTTGCCGACAGGATGCCGCCGCCGCAGACGATGACTTCCCGTCGGGCCCGTAGCACCCGGCGTTGGCCACCCTGGATGACCTCGACGCCCACCGCACGCCGGCCTTCGAACAGCACCCGGGTGCAGTGCGCTTCGCACATCAGCTGCAGGTTCTGGCGAGTGCCGAGGTAGGGGTGGATGTAGGCTTTGCCGGTGTGCCAGCGTTCGCCGTTCTTCATCGTCGCCTGGACCGAGCCGCAGCCCACCTGGGTCGCGCCATTGAAGTCCGCGATGATTGGCTCGCCAGCCTCGCGACACGCCTGCTTGACGACGTCGTGGTAGGGGTTGTCGGTGCGCAGGTCCTCGACCCACATCGGCCCGTCGTTGCCGTGGTATTCGTCGCGGAAAGTCTGGTTGTTCTCCAGCTTCCTGAAATACGGCAGGACGTCGGCGTAGCTCCAGCCGGGGTTGCCGACGGCCGCCCACTCGTCGTAATCGCCACGGTGGCCGCGCATGTAGACCAGCGCATTGAACGATGTGCCGCCGCCGAGGCCACGTCCGAGCGAGTGAAAGTCGCTGCGGTTGTTCAGGCCGGGATCCGGCAACGTGTTGAATCCCCAGTTGTTGCTCGACTTGCGCGGAGCATGTTTGAGCATGCTCAAGGCGGTGTTGTCGGCGAGCCAGCCGCGCCAGTCCGGGCCGGCCTCGAGCAGTGCCACGCTGCAGCCCGGGTCCTCGGTCAGGCGTGAAGCCGTGACGCAGCCCCCGGGTCCTCCGCCGACCACGATGAAGTCGAACTCGCTCATGTGCCTGGCTCCGATCAGTAGCCCGAATCCGGCGGCGCGCCGGGAACAGCCGCCTTGCCGCGCGCGACGCTTAGCGCCTGCGCGGCGCCGGCACGCAGGAAGTTGCCATCCGTGCCGGCCGAGGCGAAGTCGAATCCCGCCTGCAACGATTGCGCGGCCATCTCCGGCGTATATCCGAAGATCCCGGCCGCGCGGTTGTGTTTCGCGCAGGCCGCCAGGATCGCGCCGAGGGCCTGCTGGAAGCGCGCATCGGTGAAGCTTCCCGGCGCCAAGCCCAGCCCATAGCAGAGATCCATGGGGCCGACGAACAGGCCGTCGACGCCGTCGGTGGCCGCGATCGTCTCGAGGTTACGAAGCCCTTCCTCGGTCTCGATCATCACCACGCAGGCCACCTGTTCGTTCGCGGTCTGCAGGTAGGCGAGGCCCTCATGCATTGCCGCGCGAATCGGGCCGCAGGACCGCACGCCCGCCGGCGGATAGCGGCACGCGGCGACGGCCTTGCGCGCATCCTCGACGGTGTTCACCAGTGGCACGATCACGCCTTGCGCCCCGACGTCGAGTGCCTTGCCGATCTGGTCCGGCTGGTTCGCTGCGACCCGCACCAGCGGCGTGATATGTGCCTGCGCGATGCCGGGCAGCAGGTTCGTCAGGTGCGAATAGTCCATCAAGCCATGCTGCAGGTCGAAGCACACCCAGTCGAAGCCGAGTTCAGCAAGGATCCCGGCGCTGTACAGGTCGGACATGGTCAGCCAGGCGCCGATGGATTTCTCGTGCGCCCGCCATCGTGCCAGGGCATGGTTCCGCATCAGCGCCTCCCGTCGTTGGATGGAGTCTTCAGCAAACTGGCGTCAGCCGAGCAACCCGCCGGTGACGTGCCTGATGAACTGGCGTGCTGCCTCGCCGTGCGGTGACATCAGCGGGTCGATGTGTGCATCGGCCGCCAACTCGACCACGCCGCGCGGATTGGAAAACTCGCGGAACCCTTCGAAGCCGTGGTGACGCCCCATGCCGCTGTTACCGACGCCGCCGAAGCCGAGATTCGCCTGCGCACCCTGCATCGACGCCGCATTGACACAGAAACCGCCTGAAGACGTGCTGCGGCGCAGACGTTCCACCAGCTCGGGCTGGTTCGAGAAGATGTAGATGCCGAGAGGCCGTTCGCCCGCTTGGATGTGCTCGATGACCTCGTCGAACTGCCGGTAGGTGTGTACCGGCAGGATCGGCCCGAAGACTTCATGCTGGCACACCAGCGCCTCGGGCGCGGGATTGATGACCAGGGTCACCGGTGTGCGACGTGGGTTCGCCGCTGAGGCGGGTGAGCCGATCTCGATCACGCCTTTTGCATCGCGCTCGCGTGCGTCATCCAGGTAACTCTGCACTCGCGTCATCTGCCTGGCGTTGATCACTGCGCAGCCTACCTGCGGGCTGGTCGTGTAGTCGCCCACGGCAGACTCGATCACCTCTCGCACCAGGCCGATGAACTTGTCGCGTGCCGTCTCCGGCACCAGAACATGGTTGACCGCGATGCACAGCTGGCCGTTCTTGGTCAGCTTGGAACCGAGCATGATGCGGACGTTGTCGCGCGTGACCGCATCCTCGGTGAACACGGTCGGATTGCGGCCGCCGAGCTCCAGCGTCACGGGCACAAGGTTCTGCGCTGCGTTGCGCATGACTTCCTTGCCGACCGCGGTGTTACCCGTGTACAGCAGGTGGTCCCACTTCACGGTGCTGAAGTGGCGCGCGAGGTCGAGCCCGCCATTGACCACCGAGACCTGCTCGCGGGCAAACGTGTCACCCAGCATTTCCGCCAGCAACTGGCCGACGGCCGGCGTCTGCTCCGACGGCTTGATGATCACGCGGTTGCCGGCGGCCAGCATCTCGACCAGTGGCCCGACCGAGAGGTCGACCGGAAAGTTCCAGGCCGGCATGTTGCCGACCACGCCTTTGGGCTGGAACTCGATGTACGCCTTCGAGCTGCCGTACAACTGCGGCTCGAGCTCGCGCTCATCGCGCCGCATCCACCGCTCGAGGTGCGCGGCGGCGTACTGGGCACGCTCGGCAACGTTGAGGACGTCGAACAGGTAGGCCGTGAGTTCGTTGTGATAGCCGTAGTCGTCGTTCAGGGCTGCGGCGATGAGCCTGGCGTTGGCCATCATCATCCCGGGAATGCGTCCCAGCAGTTCGAGCCTGGTGGCGAGGCTCGGGTCGGGTTCCTTCAGGTAGGCACGCCGCTGCAGGTCCAGGGTCTCGTGCAGCGTGGCGATGGCCGCCTGGTCGGAAGGCGTCGTCATGTCGGTCTCCTCCTGGGTCAGCGGGGGCCAATATTGCGTCGCCTGCGGCCCGCGGCTTTAGAATCGGAGACATGCGACGCAATCCGGGGGTTCGCTATTTCACCCGCGCCGGCTCACTCAGCGGGCTGGACGTGCTGGCGCGCGAGCTGCGCCAGCCCCTGGGGCCGATGCTGCGTCGCCACGGGATGTCACTCGAACAACTGGCCGACCCGGAGGCCCGTGTGCCCTACACGGAATGGTCCGAGCTGCTGGAGGACTGCGCGCAGAGCTGGCACTGCCCCGAATTCGGCCTGCGGCTCGGCATGATCCAGAACCTGAACGTCCTGGGCCCCATCGGCCTGGTGGCCCGATTGACAGACACCGTAGGTGACGCGCTTCGGGCGATTGAACGCAACATGGCGACGCACACCAGCGGGTCCACGCTGGAACTTCGAAGTCCTGCCGTGACCTCGCGAGCCGGTCCGGATCGACCGATCGCCTCCATCGCCTACGTGCCAAAGCCGCATACGACCGCCGGCCGGCAGATCGTCGAGATGGCGCTCGCGTCGATGGGCAATTCCGTGGCTATGTTGATCGGCGAGGCGCGCCCCCGATTCGCTCGTGTCACGTTCCAGCACCATGCACCGCAAACCAATCGCATGGCACGCCGCCACTTCGGCTGTCTGATCCAGTACGGCGCCCAAATGAATGCCCTGTGTTTCGATGGCAGGTGGATGGAACTGCGCACCGCCGTGCGTGACCCGACCTACGCGCCGATCGTCAATGCCTACCTGGAACGGACCCGGGAGCAGATCGAGGTCGATGTCGTCGAGTCAACGCGGCAGTTCATCGGTGCACTGCTGGCCACGGGTCGTTGCTCGCGGGGCGCGGTTGCGAAGTGTCTGCACCTGCATCCCCGTACGCTGCAACGCCGTCTGCAGGAGCACGGCGTGTCCTTCGCCGACCTGCTGGACGCCGTGCGCCGGGAGCGCGCCATGGAACTCGTCGAGCGACAAGGGTTGCCGTTCATGCAGGCGGCCATGGCGCTCGGCTACTCGAGCCAGAGCTGTTTCAACCAGGCATTTCGTCGCTGGACGTCGACAACGCCGACGAGTTACCGCCAGGACAGGCGCTGCGCCCCAGCCGGCCCCCGCGGCTGATGCCGGCTCAGCTCCCTCGCTGAACGCGACTGATCGTGCGGTCACCGAGCGCGCGCGTGAGCGCCGGGAAATGACGCAGCGCAAACGCGACGGTCCGCGTCATCCTTCCGGGGACGATGAGGAAACGGTCGGAACGGATGCCGGCCAGGGTCGCCTCAGCGATGGATTCCACGGAGGCCTTGGGTATCGTCTGTGTATGTGCGCGATTTTCCGGTGTCCGGCTTGCGTCCAGTTCGTCGGTCATCGGCGAATCGAACTCGCCGGGACAGACCAGGTGTACTGTGATGCCCATGGGTGCGACCTCGTAACGTAGCGACTCGGTCAGGCCGACGAGCGCGTGCTTGGACGAGCAATAAGGGGTGTAGCCGAAGACACCGGTCAGGCCGGCCACCGAGGCGATGTTGACGAGCCGTCCATGGCTTGCCTTCAGGTACGGCAACGCGGCCCGCGTAGCGATCAGCAGGCCAAAGAAGTTGATTTCCATGACCTCGCGGAAATCTGTGAGCGGCAAACTCTCGACGCGGCCCTCGCGCAGGATGCCCGCGCTGTTGATGAGCATGTCGATGCGGCCGTCGGCGTCTGCGATCCGTTGCATGCAGGCTTGGACCGCAGCTTCGTCCCGGATATCGAGCGACTCGATGCGAACCGTTGCGCCACCCGGCTGCGCGCGCAGCTCCTGGGCCGCCCGCTCGAGCCTGTCCCGGTCCCGGGCGATCAAGGTAAGGCGCGCGCCCTCCGCAGCGAGGCGGCGCGCCAGCTCGAGCCCGAGCCCGGATGAGCCGCCAGTAATGACGATGGCTTGATTGCGAAAATTCAACACGACAGTCCTCCCGCTTCGGGAACGGTCAGCACTCGCGGTACAGCTTCCCTCGCGCCCGCACGGGATCGAGCAGCGACTGCTCGTCCGGCTCGAGCTCATATCCCAACGGATGAGGTGGGCGCGCACTCCCCTTCAACGCGGCAACGACCGGCTCGGCCGAGTAATAGCCGACGCACGCGAGCGTCAGCAGCGTCGGAACGAACATCGGCGCGGCCCGATCGATGTCGCGCAGCGCGACGGTCCGGGCTGCCGGCGAAAGCGCGGCGTACCCTTCGACGCCACTCCGGCGCGCAACGTCCTCCAGCGCAGCCAATCCGTGTGCCAACAGCTGCTCCAGCTCAGGCGCACCGGCGGCGGCGTGCTCCACCACCGCCCCCACACCGAGCGTCCCGGCACCCGGCAAGAGCCCGTCCGGACGCGGCGGGATCAGTTCGTCAAGAACCAGCGCCAGCAATTGGACATTCATTGTCATGGATCAGTCGAACAGGTTGGCAAGTCTGCTCTTCATCGTGTCGGCGATGTACAGCGCCAGCGCCTGGATGGTCGACGTGGGGTTCACGCCGCCGGCCGTGACAAAGATGCTGCCGTCGACGATGAAGACATTGCGCACGTCGTGACAACGTCCCCATTCGTTGACCACCGAGCGTTCCGGATCGATGCCCATGCGGGCGGTGCCCATCAGGTGCCAGCCCGCCATCTTGACGGGGCTTTCGACCATGATGTCCCGCGCGCCGGCCGCCTTCAGCACCTCTGTGGCCCGGGCGATCGAAAAGTCGAGCATCCTCTGGCTGTTCTCGCTCAACCGATAGGTGATCTTCGGCGCGGGAATGCCGTTTGAATCGGTCAGGTGCTCGTCCAAAGTCACGCGGTTCTCGGGATCCGGCAGGTCCTCGCAGATTCCGAGCAAGGGTAGCGTTCGATCGTAAAGGCCGGCGAAGGCCTCGTGATGTGTCGCACCCCACGGCAGCCGACCCTGGGGAAGGGCGATCAACGCGCCGAACATCGGGTGGAAGCTGCGATTCATCTCGAAGATGAAGCCCCGCTTGAATCCGCGCGCCGGGTCCGTTTCGTAGAATTCGTGGCTCCATAGACCGCAGCCAACCGGTCCCTTGTAGCCCTCGAGCGGCTCGTCGAAGATGCCAATGGTCGCCGAATACGGATGCAACATCAGGTTCCTGCCGACCAGCCCGCTGCGGTTGGCAAGCCCATCCGGAAACTGCGGGGACCGCGAGTTCAGGAGCAACCGCGCCGTGCCCACGCCGTTGCATGCGAGCACGACCACTTCGGCCCTCTGGCGCCGTTCCACGCCGTTCTCGTCGTAGTAGATCACTCCATCCGCCATCCCGTTGGCGCCGATGGTGATCTCGCGTACGCGGCAACGGGTGCGAAGCTCCACGCCGGCGCGTTGCGCCAGCGGCCAGTAGGTCACGTCCGAACTGCCTTTCGCACCCTGCGGACATCCGACCAGGCAGGTTCCGGCGTTGATGCAGGGAGCACGACCCTCATATTCCTCGGTCACGATCGCACTGTCCGAGGGCCACCAATGCCAGCCGAGTTCATTGAAGCCGGACGCCAATTTTCGTCCGGGCCTGCCGAGCCGAACGGGCGGGAGCGGAACCTCCTTCGGCGGGTATGCAGGATCACCAGCCACCCCCGCGACGCCGGTCATTCGGTCGTTTAACGCGAAGAACGGTTCAAGCCGCTGATAGTCGATCGGCCAGTCCTCAGCGACGCCGTCAAGCGTACGGACGCGGAAGTCGGAGGGGTGGAACCGCGGAAAATGCCCGGCGTAGAGCACCGTGCTTCCCCCCACCGCGTTGAACATGGACATCGAGATCGGCGAACCGCTGTCGTTGACCGGATAGTCCTCCGGCCGCCGGCGCGTATTCGGACTCACCGCGAAATCGCCGGCCTGGCTCAGTTCCCAATTCGACCTGAGCCCGGGATAAGCATCCGATCGCACCCAGTCGCCCTGCTCGAGGCAGACGATGTGCATGCGCGTGTCAGCCAGGCTCCAGGCGACCGCAGCCCCCGCTGCTCCCGCTCCGATGATCAGCACGTCTACGATTTGTTCCGTCATCGGCGCGTACGCCCCGTGTTCACTCGGCCACGATGCGCGAGCGCTGCATGCCGAGATCGAGCTGCCCGTCATCGGTACGGATGGTCAGTTGCATCAAGTCATTGGGTTGCAGGTAAAGCGGGTTGCGAAGCCCGGCCTTGATGAAGAGCTGCCATTTGGTCGCTTCGGAAACCAGGTGGCGGGTCACGAACCGCACGGCCCTGCCGGGCGCCCTTGCTGCACAGCCAGCAGGGGTACCGGTCGCCAGCAGATCTCCCACATGCAGGTCCTGCAGAGAGGACAGCTCGGTCAAGGTCTGGTCAGGCTTGTGCAGCATCTCGCCGCAATACGCGTCCTGTCGAATTTGGCCGTTGACGCTCAGACGCAGGTGCAACTCGGGCCAGCGTTGCCACTCCTGCGGGTCGAGCAGCAGCAGCACCGGACCCGCGGGCCCGAACGTTCGATAACTCTTGCCCTTGTAGAACTGCCCCTGCGACAACTGCACGTCACGGGCCGAAACGTCGTTGACGATGGTAACGCCGGCCAGGACCTCATGCAGGCGATCCGGGGCGACTGCGGTGCCGGACTGGAGGTTCCGTCCCAACACCAGTCCCAACTCGATTTCGTAGTCCAGCAGCTTGACGTGTGGCGGGCGCACGACGTCGTCGTAGGGACCCGTCAGGCAGGACGGCGCCTTGGTGAAGATCGTATTGAAGGGAAGGTCGGCCGGGTCCATTCCGGACTCGCGCACGTGGCTCTCGTAGTTGATGCCCTGGCAGATGAACTGCTGGTTGGGGGTGATGGGCGACAGGATGCGCACCTGGTCCATCGATACCGTTGCCTGAGTCGGCGTGAGCGCGCGGGCCGCCTCCTGGCCGGCCTGGATCACGTCGCCCGTCGTCGCGTAACGACCCGGCAACGGTGCGATCGATCGGCCGAACGCGACGCCCCATTGCGCGAGCGCTTCGTCGGTGCCGTGGCTCGGAAGGTATCGGATGAGTTCAATGGCCATGCAGGACTAGATGCGGCGGGACGGTCAGCGCCCGAAGGTCTCGAGGAGCACTCCGTCAATGCCATCGATCAGGTCCGACATCGCGCGGTGCGCCTGGCGAGCATTGCCCTTCAGTATCGCCGTCGTCACGGCGTGGTGCATTGCATAGGCCAGGCTCGCGAGCTCGTCACGACGGGCCGCCGGTATCCTGCGAAACCGCTGCGTCACACGGTCCAGCTGTATGGCGCGCACCGTCGTATCGCGGCTGAGCGCGATCGCTTCGCGCTGGCGTCGCATGGCATCGATCATCACGGGGTTCTGGCACGCCTCCGTCACGGCTTCGTGCCACGCGGCATCGGCACGCAGGAACAGCTCGACGTCCCGCGAGCGAGTTGCCTGGTCCAGCAGCGCATCCGCGCCTTCGATCGATTCCCTGTCGGCAACCGTTGCACGCGTTGCCGCGCGTTCGGCGATGGCCGGCTCCAGGACCTTCCTGAGGTCGGTCAGGTGATGCAGAAACTCGGCTTTGTGTGGCGAGCCCGACAGCCAGCGGACCAGTTCCGGCCGTCCATATTGCCAGTCCGTCGTCGGCGCAAGCGTGATGCCGACCTTCGGACGCTGCTGCACCAGCCCGCAGTCGAGCAGTCGCTGAATGGCTTCCCGCACCACGGTACGGCTCACCCCGTACTGCAGTGCCAGCGCAGCTTCACTGGAGAGAGCCGCGACCGGCACGCCGTCGACGATGGCCTGACCGAGACGGTCGACGATCTGGTCGGACAACCTCGCGCGCCCGAGCGACGCACCGGCCTCCAGGCCGGCGACCACGCCCGTTGCCCCGGTGGAACGCCTGAATCTGGACCCTGCGGCCTGTCGGGTGATTCCCATCTGTCGTATTGTATGATAAATAGGGTCGAGGTGGAAGTAGCACCGTGCGCAGGAGCTGGGCACCGCGGTCACGAGGTGGCCGCAACGACTGCACGCCAAAGACCGACGAGCCGATCGGGTCGACGGCGAATGCGAGCCAGCACCCTGAGCTTTTCAGGGTATGTGACAACGAAATCTGAGGGAGTTGCGTAGCCAATGAAACATCTGATCCGGATTCTATTGACGCCTGTCGCGGCGCTGGCCGTGTCGACCGCCTTCGCACAAGGCGCGAAGCAGCCGAACATCCTCGTCATCTGGGGCGATGACATCGGCTGGCAGAACGTCAGCGCCTACGGCATGGGTACGATGGGCTACACGACGCCGAACATCGACAGCATCGGACTCGAGGGTGTCCGCTTCACGGACCACTACGCGCAACCGTCATGCACTGCGGGCCGTGCCTCGTTCATCACGGGCCAGTATCCGATCCGCTCCGGCATGACCACGGTCGGCATGCCAGGCGACAAGCTCGGCCTGCAGGCCGAGTCGCCCTCGCTCGCCGAGGTGCTGAAGAAGGCCGGCTACCGAACCGGGCATTTCGGCA
>Ga0209391_10000707_pt1 | contig 16379 bp, 14 predicted proteins | sample PPLLak3March2015_FD_187246 | JGI IMG/M metagenome (GOLD analysis project Ga0209391, IMG submission 187246) | Freshwater sediment microbial communities from Prairie Pothole Lake near Jamestown, North Dakota, USA - PPLs Lake P7 Core (1) Depth... | ecosystem: Environmental > Aquatic > Freshwater >... | reverse complement strand
CCGCCGCGATCGGGTTGCGCCACCAGCCGCGGAACGGCAGCGTACCTTGTAGATCGCGGTAACGCGCCATCATCGCGACGACGAGGTCGGGCCGGAAGTCGACGTAGTCAAGGGTCTCGGGAACGTAGCTGTGGGGATTGACGCGAATACCGCCCTCATCCTTCCACGTGAGGTTCGGGATGCCTTCTAGCGAGCCCCCGCTCCGCAGTGCGACGAGCAACTGGTGCAAGGGCGGCTCGGTGCTGTCGCCGCGCAGCACGAAGTCCACCTGGGGATAGCCGATCAGCTCGCGGTGGAAATAGGTCGACGACAAGCCACCCAGGATGACCGGCACGTCCGGGTGCGCCTCCTTGACGAGCCGCGCCACCTCCAGCGCACCGTGGGCGTGCGGCAGCCAGTGCAAGTCGATACCGACCGCCTTCGGGCGCTGGCGGGCGAGAAAGGCCGGCACGTCGAAGCGCCGGTCGTTCATCATGCGCAGCGCAAGGTTGACGATCCGCACGTCGAGCCCGCGCTCGTGCAGGTAGCTCGCGATGGTCAGGAACCCGAGCGGATACATCTCGAACACGGTCGACGAGGGGACCATGTCGCTGACGGGTCCATACAGGATGGCGTGCTCGCGGAAGTCGTAAACGCTCGGCGCGTGCAGCAGCAGCAGGTCCGGTTCCGGGCGTGAGGCCCCCATGTCCGTCGCTCCTCGCGGGACCCAAGGCGATTCCTGAGGAATCGAGGGTGCGGGCCGCAAGGTTAGCACCGGCCCCGGCGACGCGCAGGTCGTGCCGGCCGAGGCCTAGACCATTTGCGATTGAAGTGGCCGGCGAACGCGTGTGAGAATCAGGCAAGGTTTTGACGGGGGAGGAGCGCCCCTCTTCATACAGATAAAAACACGGGCTCCTGGGGTCTTTCCTTTGCTGCAGGGTCCGGGGCCACTTCCCGGGGCTGTGGGATTCCAGGTTCTTCCAGACTCGAAACCGGAGTCACCGCTGCGACTATCGAGTGCACGGTGCGTGGTTGGAATCGATCTCAGATGAACTTAGTCCCCTGAAGGAGAGCGCGATGCAGCGAAGAACATTCCTGACGAAGGCGGCCCTGGCGGCCACGGCGACTTCCACGGCACTGCTGGCCGCCTGCAGCAAGAAGGAAGCGGGCCCGACCGAGGCCGGCGCACCCGCGGTGGTGACCGACAAGAAGACGGCGATCAAGTGGCGGCTGCAGACCTATGCGGGCCCGGCCCTGGCCGAGCACGTCATCAAGCCCTCAATCGATGCCTTCAACAAGGCCGCCAACGGCGAGATGGTCATCGAGCTGTACTTTGCCGACCAGCTGGTGCCCACCGGCGAGCTGTTCCGCGCGATGCAGGCCGGCACCATTGACGCGGTGCAGAGCGACGATGACTCCATGTCGGCACCGGTCGACATCCGCGTGTTCGGCGGGTACTTCCCGTTCGCGACGAAATTCAGCCTGGACGTGCCCGCACTGTTCCACAAATGGGGCCTGAACGAGATCTGGGCAGAAGCCTATAACGAAGTCGAAGGCGTCACGTGGCTCAGCTCTGGCTCGTGGGACCCGTGCCACTTCAACACCGTCAAGCCGATCACCAAGGTCTCCGACCTGAAGGGACTGCGGATCTTCACGTTCCCGACCGCCGGCAAGTTCCTCACGCGATTCGGCGTGGTGCCCGTCACGTTGCCGTGGGGCGACGTCCAGGTTGCGATCCAGACGGGCGAGCTGGACGGTCTGGCCTGGTCCGGCATCACCGAGGACTACACCGTCGGTTGGGCCGACGTGACGCCGTACTTCCTGACCAACAACATCTCGGGCGCCTGGATCGGTTCCTATTTTGCGAACACCAAGTCCTGGGAGAACGTGCCCCCGCATCTGCAGGAGCTCTTCAAGCTCTGCATCGATAGTTCGCACTACTACCGCCAGCACTGGTACTGGGCCGGCGAGGCCGACCTGCGCGTGAACGGACCGAAGATGAAGCTGACGACGATTCCCGCCGCAGAGTGGAAGAACGTGGAGAACGAGGCGCACAAGTTCTGGGACGAGATCGCTGCGACCAGCCCGCGCTGCGCCAAGGTGGTGCAGATCTTCAGGGACTACAACGCCCTGATGGAGAAGGCTGGACCTCCGTATCGGTAGACCCGAGCTGAGCCTGCGTCGAGACGCAGCTAGCGGAGCCCTTCCCCGCCCGTGGCAACGCGGGTCGGGGAAGTAAGCCCTGTCTCGGACGACCATGAGCGCCACCGCGATGCCCAGAATCATCAAGGCCTACGTCCGGTACGTCGATGCGGTGAACCGCGTCCTCGGCTACTTCGTCATGTACCTCACGTTGGTCATCATGGCTGTGCTGCTGTTTGCCTCCGTCACCCGGTACGTCTTCAACGTGCCGTTCGTGTGGATCATCGAGATGGCGCAGTTCCTGATGGCCGCCTATTACATCCTCGGCGGAGGCTACTCGATGCAACTCGACGCGCACGTGCGGATGGACGTGCTGTACGAGCGCTGGCGGCCCAGGACCCGGGCGTTCATGGACTCGCTCACGGCGTTCTTCCTGGTCTTCTACCTGGCCTTCATGGTGCGCGGCGGCTTCGCGAGCAGCGCCTACTCGCTCAAGTACAACCAGACGAATTACTCGGCATGGGCGCCCCCGATGGCGCCGATCAAGATCATCATGACGGTGGGCATCGCGCTGATGCTGCTGCAGGCGATCTCGATCCTCTTCAAGGACGTCGCGAAGTTCACCGGTCGGGAGATCGCATGAGCTACGAAGCGATCGCCGTCCTGATGTTCTCGACGTTCATGCTCCTGCTGCTCACCGGGCAGCGGGTCTTCGGCGCGATCGGGTTCGTGGCCACGGCCTTCGCGTTGGCGTTGTGGGGCGAGGGCGCCGTCGAAATGCCGTTTGCCTCGACCATCACGCTGCTCAACTGGTATCCGATGCTGACGCTGCCCATGTTCGTCTACATGGGCTACATGCTGTCCGAGTCGGGGATCGCGAGTGACCTGTACCGGATGTTCCACGTCTGGACCGGGCCGATGCGCGGCGGGCTCGCGGTCGGCACGATCCTGCTCATGGTGGCGATCTCGGCGATGAACGGCTTGAGCGTGGCGGGCATGGCGATCGGGGCCACGATCGCGCTGCCGGAACTGCTGAAGCGCGGCTACGACAAAATCATGGTGACCGGCGTCATCCAGGCCGGCAGCTCGCTCGGCATCATGATCCCGCCCAGCGTCGTGCTCGTGCTCTACGGCATGATCGCCCGCCAGCCGGTGGGCCAGCTCTGGCTGGCTGGGGTCGGGCCGGGGCTGCTGATGGCGGCCCTGTTCATTCTGTACGTCGTGATCCGCTGTCACCTGCAACCGCACCTCGGTCCGCCGCTGCCGCTCGAGGAGCGGCAGCAGATCACCTGGGGAGAAAAGATCCGCCTCCTCCGGGCCGGCCTTCTGCCGCTGCTGATCGTCTTCTCGATGACCGGCCTGTTCGTGATGGGTGTCACCAGCATGGTCGAGTCCTCCGCAGTCGGCGCATTCGCGGCCACCCTCGTCGCAGGGTTCAAGGGCCGCATCACGCGCAAGGTGATGGAGGACACGCTCAGGAAGAGCCTGGCCGTGAGCGCCATGTTCATGTGGATCATCCTGGCGGCGCTCGCCTTCGGAGCGGTCTTCGACGGCCTCGGAGCGGTCAAGGCGATCGAGGTCCTGTTCCTGGAGAAATGGGGCCTCGAGCCCTGGCAGGTGCTGGTGCTGATGCAGCTGAGCTACATCGTGATGGGCACCTTTCTCGACGACACCGCAATGCTGATCATCGTGGCACCGCTCTACGTGCCGCTGGTCATCGCACTCGGGTTCAATCCGATCTGGTACGGGATCCTGTACACGATTACCTGCCAGATCGCTTACATCACGCCGCCGTTCGGCTACAACCTGTTCCTGATGCGGGCGATGGCGCCGAAGGAAGTCACGTTGATCGACATCTACAGGTCGATCATCCCGTTCGTGCTCATCATGCTCGTCGGGCTCGCGCTCGTGATCATCTTCCCCGAGATCGCACTCTGGCTGCCGAACCACGTTTACGGGAAATAGCCCCCGGCTACTTCACGAGCGTCACCGGCACCGTGGCGTAGTGAACGACGCGTTGTGCGACCGACCCCATGAAGAGGATGCCGAACGAGCTCAGACCGTGCGTTCCCATCGTGATGGACTCGCAGCCGAGCTCGGCGGCCCGAGTGGCGATCGTTTCTGCCGCATCGCCTTCCGTCTGCTCGAGCTTGAAACGGCAGCCGGCGTCCTTCAGTCGCTCGGCCGCCGCGTCGAGTATCGCGCGCGCGCGCTCGGTGGCGACCTGGTGGATGCGCTCCGCAGTCACGTAGATCTCCGCCGCCGTGTAGTTGCTCAGTGTCGACTGGACGTTCAGCACGTGCAGTTCCGCCGCCGGCGCGTGACTCGCCTGCTGCACGGCGAAATCGAGCGCCCGCAGGGCCGTCTCCGAGCCGTCGATCGCTACCAGGATTCTGCGCATCTGGTTCTCCCAATGTACCGTCGGCGGCACCGACCGCCAGCATCGATGCAGTGTACTTCGATCACCTTCGCTGCGGACTCGTCCGCATCCCGGGCCTGAGCTTGCGAAACGGCAGCTTCGCCGGATCGGCGATGTTCGGCCCCGGCGCCTCGACGACCAGGATGCGACCTGCGATTGCACCGAAATCCGCCCGGAAATGCACGGAGCTTTTCAGCACCAGCACGGCATGGTCGGCGGGCTCCGCACGCAGGTGGCGAAACATGGCCTGGTCCGCGGCCTGCTGCTTGCGGCTCGCCACGGCGATGCGGACGCCGCCCAGCTCGAGCAGCGCCATCGGACCGAGTTCGAAGCGGGCCCCCCGGTAAAACGGCCCCGTCCCGGTGAAGCGGCCATCGCCGAGTGCGATCACCTTGAAGCGAGCGGTGAGTGGCGTTTCGCCGGGCGTGCCTGAACCCGCGCCGAGGCTGAGCTCGACCTGGGCGCCCTCTCCTGCTGCATGAGCTCGGGCGGCTGCCGCCGAATCGCAGATGACGCCAGCGAGCACGCTTCGCGCATCGCACGCGACGAGCGCCTTGATGAGGCTCATCGTGTCGGCGTGGCCACCCGCACCCGGATTATCCTGTGTGTCCGCCAGGATGATCGGCCGTCCCCGCGCGGGTCCTGCACGCAGGACCGCCTCGACCGCTTGCTCGATCGTGTGCAGTTCGAGCGCGAACTCGGCTTCCCGCCGCCGCATCTCGGCCGCCAGCTGGCGAACCGTCGTCGCAAGCTGAAACGTGTCGCTGCCGCAGCCATACACCGAGGGCCCGCATTCGACCACGTCCGCGGCCGGAAACCCAGGAAGGATGCCGAGCGATAGGAGGGGCGCGCGCTCGGCGGCCTCGACCTCGCGCATCAAGGACTGCAGCGGATCCACGAGCGTGGACTGCGAGGTCAGCGGGATCAGGTAATCAATCTGCTCGAGGTAACTCGCGACCTGCGCTCCGCGCAGGATGTCGTGCAGCACCCGCGCGGCCCGGGCACCGCACTCCGCCATGTCCACGTGGGGGTACGTGCGGTACGAAACGAGCACGGTCGCACAACGTGCCATTTCGCCCGAGAGATTGGCGTGAAAGTCGAGGCTCGCGACGACGGGCACGCCCGCGCCTACCACGGATCTGACCCGGCGCAGCAGCTCGCCGTCCGCGTCGTCCACGTGCTCGGCCACCATCGCGCCGTGCAGATCGAGGTAGACGCCGTCGACACTGCCGCAGGCCCGCAGGTCTTCGAGGAGCATGGTCGCGATGCGTTCGAACGCATCGCGGGTCACGCGGCCGGAGGGTTGCGCCGAGCACCAGGCCAGTGGCACCAACTCGTGATGCAGCGAGCGCGCTTCCTGCACGAACCCCGCAGCCGGGAGGTTGATCCCGGCCACGGCTTCGAACAGCCGGGCGCCCCGCGTCAGCCCGGGCCACGCGTCCGGAGCCTCGAAATCGGCGAACGTCGCCGGCACGGGCGAGAAGGTATTCGTTTCGTGCTGGAAACCACCGACCGCGATGCGAGCCATGGGATTGGCCGCCTAGAACGAATAGCCCAGCGAAGTCGTGATGCCGTAGTCCGAATTCGCGTCTGCGTCCTGGCCCGGCTCGCTGTCGAAGCTGTTGTACATGCTCAATTCGAAGAACAGGTCCTCGACGATCTCGTAGCGTCCGCGCAGGCGTCCCTCGGACCGCACTCTTCCCGACTCGGTAAAGCTCGGGAATACGTTCAACGTCAGGTTGAGCGAAGCCTCAGGCGTGTCGTAGAGGAAGAACCAGTACTGTGTGCCGAGCACGCCCTCGACGCTCTCGTTCTTCTCCTGGCCGGTGAAATCCTCGCGGGTGACCGCGAGGCCCGCGTACGCGGCCCACTCCTGGCGCTGGCTCTGCACCAGGTAACGGCCGTAGGCGCCGCCGAGCGTCATGCGCAGGTCGAGATCGAGTTCGTCGTTGCCTTCGAAGCCGCCGAATCCCTGCACGAACCAGCGGTCGGCGAGGAATCGCCGGTTCCACGCGCTGATGTCGTACCGGCTCGTGTCTTCCTGGCCGCCCTGCGACGTGAGCGTGGTCTCGCCGTCGATGGACCATTGGCGCTTCTCGTCACGCGACGTCAGGCCGCCCGTGAACGTGAACTGCTGCAGGTCGGTGGCCTTGGTGTAGTCGTAACCGGCCGTCACGTAGCCGTCCAGGCGGTCGATCAATTTTCCTTTCTCGATTGGTGCCATACGCACGACGTCGGCCAGCGGCAGGTCCCAGCCCTTGGAGTCAGCCTCGACCTGGACCCGGAGCGTGTCCTCCTCCCGGGCCGGCGGCATTCGACCGAAGTAGCGCAATCCGCTGACCGTCTCAACGGTCAGGTACTGGTCCGTCTGCAGGCTGGCCACCTTGTCCCACTCGACCGAGATCGTGCCGGTCGCATCCGTCTTGAAGCTGAGCTGGCCGCGCTCGAGGGCCTTGACCTCGCCGGTCAGTCGGTCGCCGTTCACGAAAATCAGGATATCGGTCTTGGGGGCCGCAAGGGCCGGTCCCGCCATGCCAAATGCTGCCGCGCCGAGCGTCAGCACGCTGCACAGACCCGGTGCGCGACCGCCCGATCGTGCAAATCGCAGGATTGGAGAAACTGGCATGGTCGGTGAACTCGATTATACCCATTGGAATATGCCATAACTGTAGCGTCACACCGGCGTGCGACGCTGCGTGACCGATTCACGACCCGACGGCGCGAGCAACTCATGGAGGTCGAAGATGGCCAGGAGCCGCAAGTCACCCACCCGGCGCGCCGAGGCGCTGGCAGCTGCCGAACTGCGCCGCATCGACGCCTACTGGCGCGCGTGCAATTACCTCGCCGCCGGCATGATCTACCTGCAGGACAATCCCCTGCTGCGCGAGCCGCTCAAACCGTCGCACATCAAGAATCGTCTCCTCGGGCACTGGGGCGCGAGCCCCGGGCTGAGTTTTACCTATGTGCACCTGAACCGGCTGATCAACAAGTACGACATCGACGCGATCTTCCTCGCCGGCCCAGGTCACGGCGCGCCGGGCGTGCTCGCACCCGTCTATCTCGAGGGTACCTACGCCGAGATCTACCCGAACAAGGGCGAGGACGTCGAGGGAATGCGGGAGTTCTTCCGCGAGTTCTCGTTCCCGGGCGGCATCGGCAGCCACTGCACACCGGAGACGCCCGGCTCAATCCATGAGGGCGGCGAGCTCGGCTATAGCGTTTCCCACGCGTTCGGCGCGGCCTTCGACAATCCGGACCTGCTGGTCGCCGTGGTCGTGGGCGACGGCGAGTCCGAGACCGGACCGCTCGCCACGGCGTGGCACTCGAACAAGTTCCTGAACCCGGTCCGCGACGGCGCCGTACTGCCCGTGCTGCACCTGAACGGCTACAAGATCAACAACCCGACGATCCTCGCGCGCATTTCGCACGAGGAACTCGACGCGTTGTTCCGAGGCTACGGCTGGACGCCGCACTTCGTCGAGGGCGACGACCCCGCCGAGATGCATCAGCTCATGGCGGCGACCATGGAGCGCTGCGTGGAGGATATTCGAGCCATCCAGGCGGCCGCTCGCCGCAGCGGCCGGGCGGAGCGCGCCCGCTGGCCGATGATCGTGCTGCGCAGCCCGAAGGGCTGGACCGGGCCGAAGAAGGTCGGCGGCCGCACGGTCGAGGGCTACTGGCGCGCGCACCAGGTGCCGATGGCGGACGTGCGCGAGAATCCCGAGAACCTGAAGCTGCTCGAGAAGTGGCTCAAGAGCTATCGACCCCAGGAGCTGTTCGACGAGAACGGTCGCTTTGTCGAGGAGCTGCGCTCCCTGGCGCCGCAGGGTCGGCGCCGCATGAGCGCGAACCCGCACGCGAACGGCGGCCAGCTGCGCAAGGCGCTGCGGCTACCCGACTTCCGCGATTACGCCGTCGCGGTCAAGAGCCCGGGCCGCGGCGAGGCCGAGAATACCCGCCGGCTCGGCGAGTTCCTGCGCGACATCCTGAAGCGCAACCCCGATAACTTTCGAGTCTTCGGCCCCGACGAAACCACGTCGAACAAGCTCGACGCCGTGTACCAGGCGAGCAAGAAGACCTGGCTCGCGGACTACCTCGCCGTCGACGCCGATGGCGGCGAGTTGTCGCCGGATGGCCGCGTCATGGAGATGCTGTCCGAGCACACGCTGGAGGGCTGGCTGGAGGGCTACCTGCTCACCGGACGGCACGGCTTCTTCTCGACCTACGAAGCCTTCGTGCACGTGATCGACTCGATGTTCAACCAGCACGCCAAGTGGCTCGACATCTGCGAGGAGATCCCGTGGCGCGCGCCGGTCTCGTCGCTGAACCTGCTGATCACCTCGACCGTCTGGCGGCAGGACCACAACGGCTTCACGCACCAGGACCCGGGCTTCCTCGACGTGGTCGTGAACAAGAGCCCGACCGTCACCCGCATCTACCTGCCGCCCGACTCGAACTGCCTGCTGGCGGTGTCGGACCATTGCCTGCGCAGCACGAACAACATCAACGTGATCGTCTGCGACAAGCAGAAGCACCTGCAATACCTCGACATGGACGCGGCGATCAAGCACTGCACCAAGGGCATCGGTCTCTGGGACTGGGCGAGCAACGACCAGGGTACCGAGCCCGACGTCGTCATGGCCGGTTGCGGCGACATCGCGACCCAGGAGGCACTCGCCGCCGTCGAGCTGCTGCGTCAGCACTTCCCGGACCTGCGCATCCGCTTCGTCAACGTCGTGGATCTCTACAAGATGACGCCGCCCGAGGAACACCCGCACGGGCTCTCCGACCGGGACTTCGACACGTTGTTCACCACCGACAAGCCGATCATCTTCAATTTCCACGGCTACCCGTGGCTGATCCACCGTCTCGCGTACCGCCGGACCAACCACTCCAACCTGCACGTTCGCGGCTACAAGGAAAAGGGCAACATCAACACGCCGCTCGAGCTCGCGATCAACAACGAGGTCGACCGCTTCAGCCTCGCGATCGACGTGATCAACCGGGTGCCGCGGCTTCAGGTCGCGGGCGCGCACGTCAAGGAGAAGCTGCGCAACCTGCAGATCGAGTGCCGCAATTACGCACACGAGCACGGCATCGACCGCGATGACATGCGCAACTGGACGTGGACGCCATGAGCAGCCGGCTCGATGGGCTCAAGCAGCACTCCGTCATCGTCGCCGACACGGGCGACATCGATGCGATCGCCCAGTGGCGGCCGCAGGATGCGACGACCAACCCGAGCCTGATCTTCAAGGCGACTCAGAATGCCCGCTACCGGCCGATCATCGACGAGGCGATCGCCGCGACCGCGGACGTTTCAGCTGAAACGCGGCTCGGCGAGATCGTCGATCGCCTGTTCATCGGTTTCGGCAAGCGCATCCTCGAGCTGATCCCGGGGCGGGTCTCGACCGAAGTGGACGCGAGGCTCAGCTTCGACACCGAGGCCACCGAGGCCAAGGCGCGTCGGCTGATCGACCTGTACGAGCAGGCTGGCGTATCGCGCGATCGGGTGCTGATCAAGATCGCGAGCACCTGGGAGGGAATCCGCGCCGCCGAGCGCCTCGAGCGCGACGGCATCCACTGCAACCTGACGTTGCTGTTCAGCTTTGCGCAGGCCGTCGCCTGCGCCGAAGCGGGTGTCACGCTGATCTCGCCGTTCGTCGGGCGCATCTACGACTGGCACAAGAGGTCGCTCGGCGTCGAGGACATCCCGCCCGCCGACGATCCGGGCGTGGCGTCGGTCACGCGCATCTACAACTACTACAAGAAATTCGGCTACGAGACGCAGGTCATGGGCGCGAGCTTCCGCAAGACGACTCAGATTCTCGACCTCGCCGGCTGCGACCTGCTCACCATCAGCCCGGACCTGCTCGCGAAGCTAGAGTCCACCGAGGGCGAGGTGCCGCGGCGCCTGACGGTCGAGTCGGCAGCGGCCAGCGACGCGGCGCACGTCGCGCTCGACGAGGAAGCCTTCCGCTGGATGCACAACGAGGACGCGATGGCGACGGACAAGCTCGCCGAGGGCATCCGGCTGTTCGACGCGGACGCGAACAGGCTCAAGTCGGCGATCGCGACTCTGATGTCCTGATGCGTGTCGCCATGACGCGGTACACGAGGGCGGCAGCCAGCCCTGTCGCGATCAGTAACAGCCCCAGCAGCAGGGCCCGCCGGAACAGGTGATCCACGAGCGCCCGCCCTGCCTCGGCGCCACCTGCCACGGCCGCCGCGACCGGCGTTCCTTCACGCCCGAGCGCCTCGAGCAATGCGGTGAGCTGGCGCGCCGTGCCGGTGAACTCTGCCGCTGCCGCGGTGTATTCGGTGATGTCGAACGGACGTCCCTCCGCCCGCTCCGCGCCGGGCTCGCGACGGGGGAAGCGCGCCAGCAGCCGGTCGAGCGCCTCGACGGCTGAATTCACCGCGACCGCGGTTTCGGAGCCGGTGGCCAGCGTCGTCTGCATGTCGGCCAGCAAGCCGCGCAGTTCGGCCTCCTGCCTCAGCATTTCGCCCGACAATTGCTGGATCAGCGCTTCCCGCTCGCGGGCAATCGCGTCCGGAAGATTGGCGCCGATCGCCGCGTAGTTCTCCATCGCCAGGCTGGCGCGCTCGAGGCTCGCATTCGCACGCTTGACCTGGGGCGCCAGAGTTGCCTGCAGCACGACCCGCTCGGTCTGCAGGTCCAGCAGGTAGGGCGTCCGCTGCATGTAGAAGATCACGCGCTCGGCGAGCAGGCGCGTCTGCTCGATCTGCTTGACCGCCGGGTCGAGGCCGGCGAGCGGATCGAGGCCCAGGAGCCCGAACAGTCCGCCCGGCGCGCTCTTGGCCTCCGGTGACCAGCCGGCGGCCTCGGCGAACTCGGCGAAATGCACGAAGCCCACCAGGGTGACCTGCGGGTTCTTCTCCCTCCAGTCCGTGATCAAGCCTCGCAGTTCGTCGAGTTGCGCTGGGGTCAGCAGGGTCGCCGCGTTGCTCCAGGCCTCCCGCTCCAGGTCGCGATAGACGGCAATGAGCGGCTCCAGCAGGTCGTCGTCGAGCTCGATCAGCGTGTCCTCGACCACCATTCGGCTCAGCGTCGTAAGGACGACGAAATCGAGATGACAGAGAATCGGGCTGGGACCCGTCGCGATCGTGTACGCGGAGTTCAGCTGGGTGATCTGCCAGTAGCTCAATCCATCGACGATCGCCAGATCACCGGACCGCTTCATGATCGGGCTCACGTACTCGAGCACCTTGCCGGCAAACCCGTCCGCAAAGCGCTGGCAGGTCTGCTGGATCTGGCTCAGTTGCTGCGCCTGCTTTTCAGCCCGCTGCTCCTCGCCGGTGATCTTCGACCAAAGGCCGCAGCTCGAGACCGTCGCGGCAATGAATATCAGCGTCAACAGCCGGCGCAACGTCTTCAAGGATTGGCGGTCCAGTGGCTTCCTGCGGAAACTCTAATGCAAGCGCCCCGACGCGACGCGGATCACATGGCTCGCTGCGCCGGCGCAAATGTGTCGGGCGCGGCGAGCCATGCGCGTGTCGGGCTACTTTTTCGGCGCGGCCTCGACCTTGATCGCAAACGCTTCGGTGAAGGTGAGTTCGACCGTATCGCCGACGCTGACGCCCTCGAGCTTCTCGGGGTGCTGCACCGTGATCGTCCGCGTGTTGCCCTGCGGCCCCTTGAAGGTGACCGAGGGCGCCTTGGGATCGATCGCGGTGATGATGACCGTCGCGGTGGTCTGCCGCGCGATTCCACCGGCGGGCCTCGCACCGGGCGCGGCCGCTGCACCCCCGACGACCGTCGCCGGCCCGACCACCGTGCCGCCCTTCTTCACCTCGTATGCGAGCGCTTCCGCGTAGGTCGCGGTCACGACGTCGCCCGGCTTCATCTGGGCGAGGTTCCTGACGTCCTCGCTGGCCACGAAGCTGAATTCCTCGCCGTCCTCCGCCTTGAGCGTGACTTCGCGTGTCTCCTGGTCGACCTTCACCACGGTCGCGGTGACCGTCTCGGAAGCCACCACGGCCTCGCCCGTCGGGGCGGCCGCCGGCGCCTCGGCACGGGCCACGGTCGCGAGGCAAAGGGCCGCGGCCAGGCAGGCGGCGGTCGTCGAGGCTATGAAACTCGTCATCGTCGATCTCCTTGAGCAAACATTGAATGCAGGGTCGCGCGCCAACGCCACACGAACGATGATTGCGTGATTGCGGGTACGGGGACTCTGTAGTCTACTCGACCGCGAAGCCCTTGTTGTCGCGATGGAGCGCCTGACGGTTTGGCAGCTGTCACATCCTCAAAACCGCTCGCTCGGCGGCTGATTTATGATGTTGCGCACAAACACTGGGATTCCATACATGAGCCTAACGACGCACCGTACCCTGCTGGCCGCGGCGCCTCTTGCGTTCGCGCCATTGCTGGCGCCCGTCGCCGCGAACGCATCGATGTTCAAGGGCGAAGCACTCGACACCGTGGCCAACGGGATGTCCTGGGTCGTGCTGATCCTGGTGCCGGTCGTCGTTCTGACCGTCTTCTGGCTGGTACACATCCTGCCGGAAAAGATCGCCGAAAAGAGAAAGCATCCGCAGGCCAAGGCAATCCAGGTCCTCTGCCTGCTGTCGCTGGTGTTCGGCGGCATGCTCTGGCCACTCGCGTGGCTATGGGCCTACTCGAAGCCGGTGCTGTACAAGATGGCCTACGGCACGGACATCGTCGAAGGGCACCACGACGAGGGCTCCGAGGCGCCGGCAGCCGCCACCAGTCCTGAGGCGGCGCGGGAAGAGATCCAGCAACTCAGGGCGCAGATCGCATCACTCGAAGCGCGACTCGGCCCAGAGGCTCGCGGCTGATGGAACTCATCCTGCTGCTGATCTATTCGTTCTTCATCTGGCTGATCTTCATCAAGTTCAAGTGGCTCCCCTGGAACATCGTGAGCCAGGTGATCGTCGCGACGATCCCGATCGTCGGCATCGCGGCGCTCATCCTGCTGCTCAACATCTATGCACCCTCCTCCGCGGACGTGCGGGTCATGAACTATGTGCTGCCGATCAATCCGCGCGTCGCCGGCAAGGTGATCGAGGTGCCGGTCCAGCCAAACGAGCCGATCCGCAAGGGTGACGTGTTGTTCCGGATCGATCCGACACCCTTCGAGATCCAGGTTCGCTCGCTCGAGGCGAGCGTCGAGGCGCTCAAGGCACAGCTCATTTCGGCCAACGCCAGCCAGCGCAACCTCGCGCAGCAGTTGAAGGATGCGACGAGTCGACGCGGCGCGGCCTACACCGAGCTCGGACTCGCGCTTAAGCGCCTGTCGCAGTTCCGGGAGTTGGCGCAGACGGGCGCTGGCAATCGCTTCGACCTCGAGCAAAGCGAGACGGACGTGGCACGCCTCGAGAATGACGTGCAGTCGGCCGATGCGGCCGTGGCACAGGTGCAGGAGAGACTCGCAGCGAAGACGTCGGCGGGCGTGCAGGACGAAGTCGCCAAGGCGCTGGCGCAGATTGCACAAGCCGAGGCACAGCTGGCCGATGCAATCTGGAATCTCGAGCAGACCGTGACCTACGCGCCGGCGGATGGCACGGTCGTCGCGCTGGCGCTGCGGCCCGGCGTGATGACGGTGCCGTTCCCGCCCGTTCCGGCGATGACGTTCGTCGAAAACGAGCAGTGGGTAGTCGCATTCTTCGCGCAGAACGAAGTGCGCAAGGTCGAGGAAGGGAACGAGGCAGAGATCGCGCTCAAGACGTATCCGGCACGCGTCATCAAGTGTGACGTCGAAGCGATCATCTGGGCGACGGCCCAGGGCCAGCTGCCGATTGGCGGCATGCTGCCCAACACGGGCTTCGGTACGGCGCCGGACATGCGCCTCGCCGTCAAGCTGAAACCAGTGGGTGAGGATGCGGAGCTGTTCCTCGCGCCCGGGGCCCGTGGCAACGGCGCCATCTACACCAATCACGGCGAGATGATCCACATCCTCCGCAAGGTGTTCCTGCGCGTCAGCTCCAAGCTCGACTGGCTGGTCCTCAAGCTGCACTGATCGCCATGATCGCCAGGCACGTCTCGCTCGCATCTACGGTCCTCGCCGTGCTGGCTGGCTGCGCCGTCACCGCGCCGCCACCGCCGGAGCAAATCCGGCAGGACGCGTTGCAGGGCACCGAGATCCGCGCCTCGTGGACCGCGGACGCTCCGGCAGCAGGCGCCATCGGCGACAACTGGCTCACGTCGTTCAACGACCCGCAGCTGAATGCGCTCGTCACCGAAGCGATCGCACGGAACCCGGACCTGCGCGCGACGGCGGCCCGCGTGGAACAGTCCGCGGCGTACGCGCAGATTGCCCGAGCGGCCCTGCTGCCGGCAATCAACCTGCTTGGCACCGGCGGCCTGAAGGTTGGCGGCGGTTCCGATCTCACCTCCGCGCTGCAGGGCGTCATGCTCGGCATATCGTGGGAACCGGATCTCTGGGGAAGGCTGCGCTACGGCCGCAATGCGGCGGATGCGACCTATGCGTCGGCCCAGGCAGACTACGAGTTTGCACGCCAGTCGATGGCCGCGCAGGTGGCGCGCAGCTGGTTCATGGCGACCGAGACGAGACTGCAGCTGGCCGCCACCGAGTCCATGGCGCAGTCGTCGCGTGAGCTGCTGCGCCTCGCCGTAGATCGGCGGAATGTCGGCGCGGGCAGCCAGAAGGAGGTCGCGTTGGCCCGCGCGAACCTCGGCACGTTCGAGGACGCCGTCCAGCAGTCGCGCCTCGCACACGAGCAGGCCGTGCGCTCGCTCGAGACACTGCTGGGCCGTTATCCGGCCACGGAACTGCAGGCGGCACCGGCGTTGCCGGCGTTTCCCGGCCCGGTTCCGGTCGGCATGCCGCTCGACATGCTCGAGCGCCGCCCCGACGTCATCGCCGCCGAGCGGCGGGTCGCCGCCGCGTTCGATCGCGTCGGCGAGGCGAAGGCTGCCCAGCTGCCGCGCATCCGGCTGAACGCCAGCGTCTCGGCGCTCGACAGCGAAGTCATCGAACTGCAGGACGATTTCGAGAACCCCTCCGGCGGCGCCGGTGCAACTCTGGTCGCGCCCCTCTACCAGGGCGGTGCGCTGCGTGCCCAGGTCTCGGTGCGCACCGCGGAGCAGAAGGAGGCGCTTGCGCGCTACGCGAGCCAGGTGCTGCGCGGGATCCACGAAGTGGAGGATTCCCTCGCCGCCTCGCGAATTCTCTCGGAGCGCGTACGGTTGCTCGGCCGGGTTGTCGCTGACCAGGAGAAGACGCTGGAGTACGACGAGTCCGCATACCGCATCGGCCGGCAGGACCTGCGATCCGTCCAGCAGCAACAGCAACAGGTGCAGTCGGCGCGCATGGCGCTGCTGCGCGTGCAGAGCGAGCAGCTGATCCAGCGCGTCAACCTGCACCTGGCGCTGGGCGGCAGCTTCGCGGAACCAATGACGGTGGCCTCTACGGCCGCACAGCAGTAACGATCAATACCGACATAGGGATTGAAGGAGTCGGTTCATGGCAGGAAGGACGAAGAAAGCCAAGACGGTTGCCGAGGTTGCGGGCGAACCGCTGGGCAACAAGGAATACGCGAGGAAACTGAAGCAGCTGCCCGTCGAGCTGGTCCAGCTGCAGCAGTGAGTCGTGCATAAGGGACTCAAGGTCTGCATCGTGTTCGAGGGTCGCGACGGTGCCGGCAAGGGCGGCACGATCAAGGCGATCACCGAACGCGTGAGCCCGCGCGTGTTCCGAGTCATCGCGCTGCCCACGCCGACCGAGCGCGAGAAGTCACAGATGTACGCGCAGCGCTACCTGCCGCATTTCCCGGCAGCGGGCGAGGTCGTGATTCTCGACCGCAGCTGGTACAACCGCGCGGGCGTCGAGCGCGT
>Ga0209391_10000705_pt1 | contig 16398 bp, 19 predicted proteins | sample PPLLak3March2015_FD_187246 | JGI IMG/M metagenome (GOLD analysis project Ga0209391, IMG submission 187246) | Freshwater sediment microbial communities from Prairie Pothole Lake near Jamestown, North Dakota, USA - PPLs Lake P7 Core (1) Depth... | ecosystem: Environmental > Aquatic > Freshwater >... | reverse complement strand
CCCGTGGCTCTCCAAGGCACCGGCGGATGTCGCGACGATCCAGGCCAAGATGCGCGCGCTGCGCACGGTCGGCGTGCCGTATCCGGACGACCAGATCGCCAAGGCGCCCGAGGACCTCAAGGACCGTACCGAGCTCGACGCGCTGATCGCCTACCTGCAGGGCATGGGCCTCGCGATGCGCGCGGCGAAGTGAGGGTGGCCATGAGCGACTTCAACTGGATCGGCATTCTGGGCAGCGTCACCACGGTCGTCGCGTTCGTCGCCTTCCTGGCCATCGTGGTCTGGGCGTACAGCAAGCGACGCAAGGCGGCGTTCGACGCGGCGGCCAACGCGCCGTTCGCGCTGCCCGACGACGAGATCGGTGAACGGGGTCAGGGGCGGGAGACACAGCAATGAGCGATTTCACGTCGGGTTTCTGGAACATCTACGTCATTGGCATCACGGCGCTCTCGATCATCGCCTGCGGCTGGCTGCTGTGGGCGCAGAGCAAGACCAAGGTCAGGCCGGGCGGAACCACGAGCGAGACCACCGGGCACGTGTGGGACGGCGACCTCGCCGAGTTCAATAACCCGCTGCCCAAGTGGTGGATGAACCTTTTCTGGATCACGCTCGTGTTCGCGGTCGTGTACCTGGTCCTGTACCCGGGCATGGGCACCTGGAGGGGCGTGCTCGGCTGGACGCAGGTCGGGCAGTACGACAAGGAGCGCACCGAGGCGGCGGCGAAGGTGAAGCCGCTCTACGACAGGTTCGCGGCGATGAGCATCGAGCAGGTGGCCGCCGACCCGCAGGGCCGCGCGATGGGCGAGCGCATCTTCCTCAACAACTGCGCGCAGTGCCACGGCTCCGACGCCGGCGGCTCGCGGGGCTTCCCGAACCTGCGCGACGGCGACTGGCTCTACGGCGGCGACGCCAAGACCATCGTCGAGTCCATTGTCAACGGCCGCATGGGCGTGATGCCGCCGCAGGCGGCGGCGCTCGGCGAGGAAGGCGTGAAGAACGTCGTCGCGTACGTGCGCACGCTCTCGGGCCTGAGCGCCGACCCGCTGAGGGCGCAGCAGGGCAAGGAGAAGTTCGGCCAGATGTGCGCGGCGTGCCACGGGGCCGAGGGCAAGGGCACACCGGCCCTCGGCGCGCCCAACCTCACCGACAGCGTCTGGCTGTACGGCAGCTCGGAGACCACGATCACGGAGACCGTGACCAAGGGACGCAACATGAACGTCTCCGAGGGTACGCTGGCGATGCCGTCGTTCAAGGACACGCTCGGCCAGGACAGGATCCACCTGGTCGCCGCGTACGTCTGGAGCCTGTCGAACAAGGGCGCGGCGAAGTAGCCGCACGGCGGGCGGTGTCGGGGCGGCGCGACAGCGCCCGCCCTCGCACCGCCCGATTCTTTTCCAGAGGTCACGCAGTGAACGCTCCCGACAAGGTCGTCCCGATCGCGCCGGCCCCCGCGGAGGAGGTCTCGCTCTACGAGATCCGCAAGAAGATCCACCCGCGCGCGGTCACGGGGGGGTTCGCGACGCTGCGCTGGGCGGCGGTGGCGTTCACGCAGGTCATCTTCTACGGCCTGCCGTGGCTCATGTGGAACGACCGGCAGGCGGTGCTGTTCGACCTCGGCGCGCGCAAGTTCTACATCGGCGGCCTGGTGTTCTGGCCGCAGGACGTGATCTATCTCGCGGTCCTGCTGATCATCGCGGCGTACGCGCTGTTCCTCTTCACTGCCGTGGCCGGGCGCCTGTGGTGCGGCTACGCCTGCCCGCAGACCGTCTACACCGAGATGTTCATGTGGGTCGAGCGCAAGGTCGAGGGCGATCGCGCGGCGCGCATCCGGCTCGACGCGGCGCCGCTGTCGGCGTCCAAGGTCGGCAAGCGGGCGACCAAGCACGCGATCTGGATCGCGATCGCGCTGTGGACCGGCGTCACCTTCGTCGGTTATTTCACGCCGATCCGGGAACTGGTGCCGAGCATCCCGTTCGGCCTCGGCGGGTGGGAAGCCTTCTGGGTCCTGTTCTACGGCTTCGCAACCTACGGCAACGCGGGCTGGATGCGCGAACAGGTGTGCAAGTACATGTGCCCGTACGCCCGCTTCCAGTCGGCGATGTTCGACAAGGACACGCTGATCATTGCCTACGACACCGGCCGCGGCGAGCCGCGCGGCTCGCGCGGGAAGTCGGTCGACCCGAAGTCGAAGGGCCTCGGCGACTGCGTCGACTGCGGCATCTGCGTGCAGGTCTGCCCAACCGGCATCGACATCCGCCAGGGCCTGCAGTACGAGTGCATCGGCTGTGCCGCCTGCATCGACGGGTGCAATCAGGTGATGGGCAAGATGGGTTACCCGAAGGGCCTGATCCGCTACGTCTCGGAGCACGGCCTCGAGCAGGCCTATGACCGCGCCGCGATGCTGCGCCGTGCGCTGCGCCCGCGCGTGCTGATCTACACCGCCATCCTCGTCGCGATCATCGTCGCCGCCGGGCTTTCGCTCGCGTCGCGCAACCCGCTGAAGGTCGACGTGCTGCGCGACCGCGGTGCCCTCGCGCGCGAAGCGGGACCCGGCGTGATCGAGAACGTCTATCGCGTCCAGATCATGAACACCGACGAGACGCCGCGCCGGTTCACGATCGAGGCCTCGGGCCTGCCAGGGCTCAAGGTCGCGGGCGTCGAGCAGCCCGTCGCCGTCGAGGCCGCGGGCTCGAAGCTCCTCCCGCTGCGCCTCACGGTCGGTGCCGAGGCGGCACCGCCCGGGACCCACAAGGTCGAACTCCACGTGCGCGCCGTCGAGGATGCGACGGTCGCGCGCGACGAGCACACCACCTTCATTCTGCCCAAACCGTGACCGACACCCACCCATGAATATGCACGCCATCGATGCAACCCCGTGGTATCGCCAGCGCTGGCCATGGCTCCTGATCGCCGGTCCGGCGACCGTGGTCGTCGCCGGCGCCGTGACGGTCTGGCTCGCGATCCGGAGTGACGACGGGCTGGTCGCCGACGACTATTACAAGCAGGGACTGGCGATCAACCAGGTGATCGGACGTGCCGACCGCGCGAGGGCGTTGGGCATGTCCGCGAACGTCAGCATCGAGGCCGACGGTCGCGTGCGTGCGACGGTGGACGCCGTGGGCGCGACGGCCGACGCGACGCCGGAGTCGATCACGCTGCTCGTCGTGCATCCGACGCGGGCCGGTGGCGACGTCCGCGGCGAGCTGCTGCGGGCAGCGGACGGCACGTACGCGGGACGCGTCGCGCCGCCGGGACCCGGCCGGTGGCGGGTGATCCTGGAATCGGCGACCTGGCGCTTGCCCGCCACGGAGATCGAGGGCCTGCCCACGACGGTGAAGCTCGAGGCCGGGGCGCGCTAGGACCCCATGCCGCACGACGACCGGGTCACGCGAGAACCCGGCGCGCTCACGCTGGAGGCACGATGACCGAGACCAACCCCTTTGCCCGGCGACTCATGTGGGTGCTCTGGCCGTCGTTCCTGGTCGCGGCGGCGGCGTGCGGGATCTTCTTCACCGTGTTCGACCCGCACGACCTCCACGTCTTCGGCCAACCCGTCGAAGCCTCGCGCGAGGTGATCTACACCGTCGGCTTCTTCGTGTTCTGGGCGATGGCGATCGCCTCGTCGGCGCTCACCGTGTTCCTGGAGCGCTCACCGTGGGAAGTCAACCGTTGAGGGTGCGCACCCTGCCCGGCGCGACCTCTGCGGCAGCCCTCGCGCGAGGGCGTCCGGCCGTGCTACTTCTGGCCGACGAGGTGCCGCATCGCGGCCATGTCGACGATCTTGACCGCGCGGCCCTGCACCTGGATCAGGCCTTCCTCCTGGAACCGCGAGAACAGGCGGCTCACGGTCTCGAGCTTGAGCCCCAGGTAGCTGCCGATCTCCTCGCGGGTCATGCGCAGCACGAACTCCGACGACGAATAGCCGCGACGCCGGTAGCGCTCGGAGAGGTTGAGCAGGAACGAGGCGAGGCGCTCCTCGGCGCGCATGCTGCCGAGCAGCAGCATGACGCCGTGGTCGCGCGTGATCTCGCGGGCCAGGAACTGGTGCAGGTTGTGCTGCAGTTGCGGGACGGAACGCGCGAGGTCCTCCAGCCGCTCGAAGGGCATCACGCAGACCTCGGTGTCTTCGAGGGCCACCGCCTGGCAGCCGTGGCGGTCGGTGCCGATGCCGTCCAGGCCGATGATGTCGCCCAGCATGTGGTAGCCGGCGACCTGCTCGCGGCCATCCTCCGCGAGCACCGTCGTCTTGAGCGAGCCCAGGCGCACGGCGAACAGCGCGCCGAACGGTTCGCCCGCCCGATAGAGCGACTCGCCCTTCTTGAGCTTGACCCGGGTGCCGATGACGCTGTCGACCTGCTTCAGGTCGTCGCTCGACAGCCCGACGGGCAGGCAGAGCTCGCGCATGCTGCACGTCGCGCAGTGCGACTTGAGGTCCCGGATCGAAATGACGGGCGCGGTGTGGCCGGTCGTGTCGGAGCTACCGCCTGCGCGAGGGTGGAGGGGAGTGGTCATGCGCTGTGGCGAGCCGGACATCGTTCGGAAACTTTGATCACGATCAAAATTGCCTCGAATATAAGCGAACTAACCGGGGTCAACAAGGAAGCCGGCTGCACACGACGCGGCGGCGATTGGCCGACCAACGGGGCGCAATTTTCCGGACGCACCGGCACGTGGCTCAATCGGCACTGATCGCGGCCTTTCTCGCCGGGCTCCTCGGGGGCCTCCACTGCCTCGCCATGTGCGGCGGCTACGTTGCGGCACTCGCGGCGGGGCGCGACCAGGCACCGACGCTCATTCTACCCGCTCGCGCGCTGCTTATTCGGCAAATCGCTGCTCATGCCGGGCGGCTTGGCTCCTACGTCGCGCTCGGCGCGCTGGTCGGGGCGGCAGGCGGAGCAGCCCTTGGCGCGGCATGGGTACCGGCGCAGCGAACGCTCTACGTTGCCGCCAACGCGTTGCTGTTGATCCTCGCCATCGGGGTCGCGCGCGGCGTATCGCCGTTCGCCTGGTTCGAGCGGGCGGGCCTCAAGCTGTACATGGCGCTGCTGCCTGCGGCCCGGCCGCTCGCCGGACGGACGTCGGCGGCGTCGCGGTTCGGGCTCGGCGTGCTCTGGGGCTTCACGCCCTGCGGGCTGGTCTACGGGGTGCTGCCGGTCGCGATGCTCTCCGGCAGCGCCGCCGACGGCGCGCTGGTCATGCTGCTCTTCGGTCTGGGTACACTGCCCAACCTGCTTGCCGCCGGCATGCTGATCGGCCGCGGGCGGCGCGTCCTCGCGCGTCCTGCGGTGCGGTACACGGCCGGCGCGGTGATCGCGGCGTTCGCGCTCTACGGGCTCTATCGCGCGCTGTTCGTGCCTGCGGCGCTTGCGCACGGCCCCTTCTGCATCGTCCCCTGAAAGCTGCTGCGGGGTCGATCTGCATTGTTGCTCGGGGACTCGAAATCCTCACGTACGTCTTGGTACGCTGCGGTTTCTCGCCCCCTCGCGCCTCGCATCTCGACCTCCTCGCGACGCTTTTCCGCAGCCTGCTGGTCGCGTTGCAGCGCGTGCGAGAATCGCTGCCCGCAGCCCGCGCGCCGCCGGCGTGCCGACCCGCGCATGATCGAGCTTTCCGACCCGCGTACGTTCCCCGATCCCTCGACCGCGCCAGCGGCCGCCGCGCACGTGCACGCGTTGGCGACCGCGAGCCTCGGCGCCGGCGCGCAGGGCGAGGCGGACGCACGCGATCTCGAGATCGACGCGGCGCTCGCGCGGCTCATTGAGGCGGGCGACGGCGACGCCCTCGCCGCTATGTTGGCGTCGGCGCCTTCGGTCGCCGTCCACCGTCACGTGTGGCGCTCGCTCGCGCGACGCCTCGCGAAGCCCGTCGACGTGGAGACGGGGGTCGGCGTTGCCCTGTTCGCGCTGCCGGTCGTGCTGGTCACCGGACGCCCGGCCGGAGCTACCGGCCCCAGGCTTCCCGGTGTATTGCACGACACCGGTGAGCTTGGCGCACACCTGCGAGCGCACGGGGCGCTCGGAGGCAGCCAGGTGTTCGCGCTCGCCAATGCCCTGGTTGCGGCCATCGGCATCGATGCGCGCGCGTTGCCCGGGCTCGTCGCCGCGAGCCGGTTGGGCTCGTCGGAGGACACCTTCGCGCCGATCGCGCTTCCCAAGGCACCGGTGGACGTCCCCGAGGGCGAGGCGGCGCACCTGCGCTTCGTCGTCGGCAGCGCGCTCGCGGCACCCGGCTTCGACCTCGGCCGCAACGCGGGCAAGACGGCCTGGATGCGGCCATTCGCGCTGTCGCTGGGGCGGCAGCTCGCCGTGCCCGGCGTCTCGGTGCTCGCGCTGCCGCGTCCACCGCAGCCGCTGCCCGCGGCGCTCGCGAGCGGTCGAGCGGCGCAACGGGACGTTTCGGCGCAGCTTTTCGCGAGCAACGCGGTGCGGCAGCTCCGCGCGAGCGTGGGCGAGCCGGCGGCGGTGATCAGCTCGCACCGCGCTGCGGACGCCCCGGGTGGTGGAGAGCTGCGGCTGTCGCTGTCGTCGCCGTTCGAGCCGCGCGACGCGTACGGCTTTCGGTGCCCGGTCTACCCCTGGGAGCGGGTCGTGGACGTCGCGACGATGCTGGTCGAGCTCCTGCACGACTGCCGGGTCACCGACATCCGGGCGGTTGCGGGCGTGCACGCGGACCGCGACGCACTCACCGGCGGGCCGCTGCTGTTCAAGCCGGAGACCATCCCGCCGTCCTTTCCGGTCACGATCCACTGACGCGGCTGGTCGGCACGCACGCCGCCGCCACCTGCCGTGCGGCGCGTGATCTTGCCCGCGCCGCTGATGCGGTCGCGCACGACCGGATCGCCGATGTACTCGATCGATCCCGCGCCGGAAATCTCCGCGTCGAGGCTCTTCGCGACGCGCACCACGGCGCGACCGGCACCGCTCACCGCAATCCTCGCGGTCTGCGATTCGAGCCCCGAAGCGCGGTAGTCGCCGGCGCCGGCGATGGCGATCGACTGGTCGTCGAGCGCACCGGCGAACTCCCCCTTCACGGCGCCGGATCCGGAGAAGCTCAGCGACTGCGCCCGCAGCGCATCGACCTTCACCGAGGTCGCGCCCGACGCCTCGATGGCGAGCCGCTGCGTCTCGATCGAGGCGGCGGCGACCTTGACCGCGCCGGCGACGTCCAGCGACTCCAGGTTGCGGAAATGCACGGTGATCCGTGGCGGACGGGGCGTGCCGGGGGCGAGGAAGCGCCACCACGGACGATCCTCGACGGCGTCGATCGACAGCCGCCCGTCCGCCGAGCGTACCCGGATGCGCGCGGTGGCTCGCGGCGAGGACTCGATTGTCACCGACTCGCGGTCACCCTGCACGAGGACCAGTTCGGCGTAGCCGTTCAAGCCGACCCGCGTGAAGGGGCCGACGGGCGGCGCCTCGGTCGCGACCCGCTCGCCGCCGGCGCCCTTGCCGGCGAGCGTGAACCAGGCCGCGGCGAGCGCGACGAGCACCGCGGCGAGCAGGGCGAGGGGCAGGGCGAAACGGCGCATGACGGGCTCCGGACGGGCGGACCCCCATTGGATGCAACGGGGACCGCGAACGGATTCTCGCCGGACGGCGCGACGGGCGCACGCCTGATTCGACGATCCGCGCCATCCGCGGTGGGAGAGACCCGCGATTCGATAGACTTCCGGTAGCGGTCGCTGGTGCGCGCCCGGCGGTCCCGCGTTGCCCCGGGCCCGCTCCCGACACTCCGATCCACGACGCGAACGATTCCCCCACGACGGCGGTTTCCCTCATGCGCCTGCGTTATCTCGAATTCACCCCCGACCTCGCGACACCCTTCGATCTCGCGCCGATGTCCGCCGTGGCCGGACGCACCACGGCGGGCGCGGGTCTGATCGCGCGTCCCTTCGCGACGCTGCGCGCCGATGGCGCGCCGGTGCGCGTCGGACGCAACGTGTTCTTCGGCGAGCGTGCGACGGTCCACATCGCGCACGACACGCTGCCCGCGATCGTCGGCGACGACGTCACCGTCGGCCGCTTCGGGCTCGTCCACGCGTGCACGCTCGGCGAGGGCGTGGTGGTCGCCGATGGTGCGACGGTGATGGACGGCGCGGTGGTCGGCGGGCACGCGCTGGTCGGGCCGGGCGCGCTGGTGCCGCCGCGCAAGTCGCTCCCCGGGGGCTGGCTCTACGAGGGCAACCCGGCGACACCGCTGCGCGAGGTTGCGCGCGACGAGGTCGAGGCAGCGGCGCGCGCGATACGCGGTGGCCTGCCGCACACGCTCGCGACGTTCGACGACCTGCCCCCGCTCGACATGGCGCCGTTCGTGCCCGAGGGCCCGTTCGAGGGTGTGCTGCACGCGCTGCACGGCCATGCACCGCGCGTGGCGCGCGCGTTCGTCGCGCCGACCGCGGTGGTCGTCGGCGACGTGGCGGTCGAGGACGACGCCGGCATCTACTTCGGCTGCGCGGTCGCCGCGGGCGGCGCACGGATCGTCATCGGCGAGCGCAGCAACGTGCAGGACAACTCGATCGTCGCCACCGATGCGAAGCGTGGCGACATCCTGATCGGCCGCGGCGTCACCGTCGGGCACAACGTGCGCATGGGCGCGGGCCGCTTCGGCGACGGCGCGCTCGTCGGCATGGCGTCGAAGGTCGGCGACGGTGTCGTCGTCGAGGCGGGCGCGTGCATCGCGGCCGGGGCGCACGTCGAGCCGGGCACGGTCGTCCAGTCCGGGTGGATCTGGGCCGGGCGTCCGGCGCGCGCCTTCCGGCCGCTCAAGGACGCCGAGCGCGAGGCGTTCGCCCAGGGCGTCGAGATCTACGTGCGCTACGCCGCGGCGTTCCGCGAGGCGCTGCGCTGATCGGCGCCGCGGTGCCGCCGGTATAATCGTCACGTAACCTAGCATGACCCGCCAACCTCCTGCGTTCCCGACCCGATGAGCCCGAAGGGCCGCCCCGAGGGCGAATCAGGCCCGGAGCGCGCAGCGCGAAGGGTAGTCCAGTGAGCCTCGACCGCGTCCCCGCCGGCAAAGACGTTCCGAACGACTGCAACGTGGTGATCGAGATCCCGATGCGCGCGGACCCGATCAAGTACGAGGTCGACAAGGAGACGGGCGCGGTGTTCGTCGACCGCTTCATGTCGACGGCAATGCACTATCCGTGCAACTACGGCTACATCCCGCACACGCTCTCCGACGACGGCGATCCGTGCGACGTGCTGGTGCTCTCGCCGGTACCGCTCATCACCGGCGTCGTCGTGCGGTGCCGTCCGATCGGCATGCTCAAGCTCGACGACGAGGCGGGCGGCGACTCGAAGATCCTCGCCGTGCCGATCGACAAGCTGTCGTCGCTCTACCGGACCGTGCAGTCGCCGCGCGACCTGCCCGAGATCACCACGCAGCAGATCGCGCACTTCTTCGAGCACTACAAGGACCTCGAGCCCGGCAAGTGGGTGCGCGTGGGCAGCTGGGTCGGTGCCGAGGAAGCCAAGCGCGAGATCGTCGAGTCGATCGAGCGCTACCGGGCGGCGTCGCCGAAGCCCAAGTTCTGACCGCGCACTGCGTGCCGCGCGACGAGCGGGCGAGGGTGCGCGCGCCCGCATGAACGACGCCCGCACCGCGGCGCTGGCGCCGTCGCTCTTCGTCCTGCTCTGGAGCACGGGGTTCATCGCCGCGAAGTACGGCCTGCCGTACGCCCCCCCGCTCACCTTCCTGCTGTACCGCTTCGTGTTGGTGGCGGCATTGATGGCGGTCGTGTGCGTCGTCACCGGCGCGCGCTGGCCTTCGCAGCGCGTCGAGTACGTGAACGTCGCGATCGCTGCCTGGCTCGTGCACGGCCTGTATCTCGGCGGCGTTTTCGTCGCGCTGTCGAAGGGCCTGCCGGCCGGCACGGCGGCGATGCTGGTCGGGTTGCAGCCGATCCTCACCGTGTTTCTCGCCCGCGGCTGGCTCGGCGAGCCGGTGATCCCGCGGCAGTGGGCGGGCCTGCTGCTCGGCCTCTTCGGCGTGTGGCTGGTCGTGCGCCACAAGGTTTCGCTCGACGCCGACCCGATCGCGCTCGCGGCGATCGCCGTCGCGCTCGCGGGCATCAGCATCGGGACGCTGTGGCAGAAGCGCCACGCGTCGCACGTCGACCTGCGCACGGGAGCGGTGATCCAGTTCGCCGCGTGCGCGATCGTCTATCTCCCGCTGGCGCTCGCGTTCGAGTCGCAGTCGGACGTGCGCTGGACGTCCGACTTCGTCTTCGCGCTCGGCTGGTCGGTGGTGGTGCTGTCGGTCGGCGCGATCAGCCTGCTCTACTGGCTGCTGCGGCAGGGCGCCGCCGCGGGCGTCGCGCGCCTGTTCTTCCTCGTGCCGCCGGTCACCGCGCTGATGGCCTTCGCGATGTTCGGCGAGCGGCTCGACGCGGTGGCGATCGCCGGCATGGCGCTGATCGTCGTGGCCGTGGCGCTCGCCCGGCCGGGGGCTACTCGCTGACAACTCGCGTCCGCGCGACGCGATCGTGCAGGAACTGCCGCTCCGGATCGACGAACGCGGCGAGGTAATTGAGCAGGAACAACGGCACCGCGAACCCTCCGAGCCCGTGGCCTCGCAGCAGCGCGTACGCGATGAGCCCCAGCGCCGGTCCGATCCACCACGCCACGTAGCGCGCGAGCGCCGCGCGACGCGGCACCGGCGCACCGTCGCGCGTGACGATCGACAGGTGCCAGGTCTTCATCGGCAGCGTACGTCGCCCTTCGCTCCAGCTCCATCCGTAGAAGGTCGCGCCGAGCAGGAACAGCGCCGCGAACGCGCCGACACGCGCGGGTGTGGTCGGAAGGCCCAGCGTGTGCGTCGTCGCCGATCCTGACGGGGACACGAACGGCGCGAGCGCGAAGCCCGCGATCAGCAGCAACGCGATCAGCAGCAGTCCCTCGTAGAGCAGCGCGAGCAGCCGGCGCCCGATGCCGGCAGGCGCGGTCGCTGCACTACCCTCCGCGCTAACGCGCTTCGGGGCGGATTCGCCCTCGGGGCGGCCCTTCGGGCTCACGCGCGGATCACCGCGCCGGCGGCGCTTCCCCGGGCTGGAGCTGCGGCGGGGGCTTCATCGCCGGCGCCGGGACGCGCCCCGGGGTCGACGGCTGTCCGGGCGCGGGCTTGCCCTGGGCCGGCGGCTGGGCGGCGAGCTCGCGCCTCTTCTCCGGCGGGAGCTTCTGGTACTCCTCCCAGCGCTGCTTGACCTCATCCTTCTTTTCCGGCGGCAGATCCTTGATCGACTTGTACTTCTCGCGCGCCGCGGCGCGCTCCTGCGGGGTCAGTTGCGCCCAGGGCCGCATCTGCTGCTGGACGCGTTGCTGCTCGTCGGGCGACATGCGCGGGTAACGCTGGGCAATCGCGCGCCACTTCTGCTTGCGCTCGGCGTCAAGCCGGTTCCATTCCGGGGCGAGCGGCGCGAGCACTTGCCGCTCCTGGGGGGAGAGGTCCGTCCACCGGGGCGAGGGGAGGGGCAGCTGCGCCGCCGCCGGCAGGGCGACGAGCGCGAGGGCCGCGGCAAAGGCCGCGACCACCGTCAGTCGTCTTCGTGAGAGGTCGAAAGCCAATTCTGGAATCCCCTGTCCAGGTAGGCATCGATCGGCAGTTCGGAGGAAAGGAGCTCGGCATCGAGGTCGCCCGTCTCCTCGGCCGACGTCCAGACGGACCACTGTGCGTAGCCGAAGGCGGCGGCGGCGATGACCAGGATGCCGATCCAGAGCCGGGTGTGGCCGAAGACCGACCGGTGCGGCCGCGGCGTCGTCCCTAAGCTTGCCCCGCCACCGGCAATCCCGTGGGCGCCGGCAAGCCCGCCCATCGGCACCGTGCTGGCGCTGCCCTCCAGCCGCGCGAGGGCTTCCGCACGGGCCGCCTGCAGTCGATAGGCGAGGCCGGGCCGCAGGTCCTCGGCCGACCGGTCGAGGTGCTCCTTGAGCTTCGCTGCGACTTCCTGTTCCCGGCTGCTCATAGCGTGATCCCTCGGGCCGACAGCATCTCGGACAGGGCATGGACCGCCCGCGAGCAGTGCGTCTTGACGCTCCCCTCCGAGCAGCCCATGGCGGCTGCCGTTTCCGCGACGTCGAACTCTTCCCAGTAACGCAGCAGGAACGCCTCCCGTTGACGGGCGGGCAGCTTGGCGAGGGATTCCTCGATCACGGTCATGATCTGCCGCTGCTCGAGCTGGTCGGACGGATCCGACTTGTCGTTTCCGTCCGATTTGGCAGCGATCGTCTCGAGGGGGTCGAAATCGTCCTCCTTGTCGTCCCGTGCCCCGAGCGCCGACAGGAGCACGGTCCAGGTCGACCGCACCTTGGAGCGCCGGAAATGGTCATGGATGGCGTTCTGGAGGATGCGCTGGAAGACCAGCGGCAGCTCGCCGGCCGGCCGGTCCGAATATTTCTCGGTGAGCTTGAGCATCGCATCCTGGACGATGTCGAGCGCGGCATCCTCGTTTCGCACCGCATACATTGCATGCTTGAACGCGCGGCGCTCCACTGCCGCGAGAAAGGCCGAGATTTCCTGACGGGTAGCCAGCGCGCATGTCCCGGACGAGGTGGGCGGCGGGATTATAGGGTGATTTGCCGAGCGCATGCCTTGGCGCCCGTTGTGCGCCGTAGCAAAGACTTGACCCAACCGGGGCCTTCCGGCTACCTTTCGCACTGCGGGTCGTCCCGCATGCTGTACTGCAAAAACGGCCGTTGGCGTCCCCTTCGCCTGCGTCACGAGCGCGGACGAAGCGCCCATTCGGGACGCGGCGGAACCGGCTTGACACCCTTGAGCCTCACCTCGGCGCCCATACCCCCGGCGTCATCGGTTTTGCAGGGCCCGGAACGCGCACGTCCATCGTCGGCGCTCGTCCGGGCGGCTCGCTTTCAACTGCAAGAGGGTTCGCCATGCAACAGATCACGGGTGCGGAAATCGTCGTGCGCTGCCTGCAGGACGAAGGCGTCGAGTACGTCTTCGGCTATCCGGGCGGCGCGGTGCTCAACATCTACGACGAGATCTTCAAGCAGGACAAGTTCAAGCACGTGCTGGTCCGCCACGAGCAGGGGGCGGCGCACGCGGCCGACGGGTACTCGCGCTCGTCGAACAAGACCGGCGTCTGCCTCGTCACCTCGGGCCCCGGGGTGACCAACGCGGTCACGGGCATCGCCACTGCATATCTCGACTCGATCCCGATGGTCGTGCTGACCGGCCAGGTGCCGACGCATGCGATCGGGCAGGACGCCTTCCAGGAGTGCGACACGGTCGGCATCACCCGCCCGTGCGTCAAGCACAACTTCCTGGTGAAGGACGTCAGGGACCTCGCGACCACGATCAAGAAGGCCTTCTACCTCGCGCAGACCGGCCGGCCCGGTCCGGTGCTGGTCGACATCCCCAAGGACGTCACGCAGGCGAAGACCGAATACAACTACCCGAAGACGGTATCGCTGCGCTCGTACAACCCGGTGACCAAGGGCCACGCGGGCCAGATCAAGAAGGCGGTGCAGCTCCTGCTCGACGCGAAGCGCCCGATGATCTACAGCGGCGGCGGCGTGATCCTCAACAACGCCTCGTCGCAGCTGACGCGCCTCGTGCGGCTGCTCGGCTTCCCGTGCACGAACACGCTGATGGGGCTGGGCGCCTTCCCCGGCACCGACCCGCAGTTCACGGGCATGCCGGGCATGCACGGCACGTACGAGACCAACATGGCGATGCAGAACTGCGACGTGCTGATCGCCATCGGTGCCCGCTTCGACGACCGCGTGATCGGCAATCCGGAGCACTTCTCGCGCGCCGACCGCAAGATCATCCACATCGACATCGACCCGTCGTCGATCTCCAAGCGGGTGCGCGTCGACGTGCCCATCGTCGGCTATGTCGCCGACGTGCTGGACGAGATCCTGCGCATCATCGAGTCCTCGCCGCAGCGCCCCGACCCGGCGGCGCTCAAGGCCTGGTGGGCGGAGATCAAGGAGTGGCAGCGCAAGGACTGCCTGCGCTACGACCGCAAGAGCGAGCTGATCAAGCCGCAGTACGTGATCGAGAAGCTCTACGAGGTGACCGGGGGCGACGCGATCATCACCTCCGACGTCGGCCAGCACCAGATGTGGGCGGCGCAGTACTACAAGTTCGACAAGCCGCGGCGCTGGATCAATTCCGGCGGCCTCGGCACGATGGGCTTCGGGCTGCCGTCGGCGATGGGCGCGTTCCTCGCCAACCCGGGATCGACGGTCGCGTGCGTCACCGGCGAGGCGTCGATCCAGATGTGCATCCAGGAGCTCTCCACCTGCAAGCAGTACCACCTGCCGATCAAGCTCGTGAACCTGAACAACCGCTACATGGGCATGGTGCGGCAGTGGCAGGAGTTCTTCTACGGCAACCGCTACGCCGAGTCGTACATGAACGCGCTGCCCGACTTCGCGAAGCTCGCCGAGGCCTACGGCCACGTCGGCGTGCGCATCGACAAGCCCGGCGACGTCGAGGGCGCGCTGCGCGAGGCGTTCGCGCTGAAGGACCGCCTCGTGTTCCTCGACTTCATCACCGACCAGACCGAGAACGTCTTCCCGATGGTGCCGGGCGGCAAGGGCCTGACCGAGATGATCCTCGCGGAGGAACTCTGAGATGAGGCACATCCTTTCCATCCTGGTCGAGAACGAGGCGGGCGCGCTGTCGCGCATCTCCGGGCTGTTCTCGGCGCGCGGCTACAACATCGAGTCGCTGACGGTCGCGCCCACCGAGGACCCGACGATGTCGCGGATGACGATCGTCACCAGCGGCTCGGAGGACGTGATCGAGCAGATCACCAAGCAGCTGAACAAGCTCGTCGAAGTGGTCAAGGTCATCGACCTGACCGAGGGCAACCACATCGAGCGCGAGCTGATGCTGGTCAAGGTGCGCGCCGCCGGCAAGGACCGCGAGGAGATGAAGCGGCTCGCCGACATCTTCCGCGGCCGCATCCTCGACGTCACCGACAAGAGCTACACGGTCGAGCTGACCGGCACCTGCAGCAAGCTCGACGCGTTCCTGCAGGCGATCGAGCCCGGCACGATCCTCGAGACCGTGCGCACCGGCGCGTCGGGCATCGGGCGCGGCGAGCGGATCCTGCGCGTCTAGCCGCCCACGAACTTCCAGCACTCATTCAGAGGGAGCGACATGAAGGTCTATTACGAGAAGGACGCCGATCTTTCGCTGATCAAGGGGAAGAAGGTCACGATCGTCGGCTACGGCTCGCAGGGGCACGCGCACGCGCAGAACCTGAACGACTCGGGCGTCAAGGTGACGGTCGGCCTGCGCAAGGGCGGGGCGTCGTGGGACAAGGCGAAGAAGGCCGGCTTGAAGGTCGCCGAGGTCGCGGACGCGGTCAAGGGCGCCGACGTGGTGATGATGCTGATGCCCGACGAGCACATCGCCGCGGTTTACAAGTCCGAGGTCGAGCCCAACATCAAGAAGGGCGCAGCACTCGCCTTCGCGCACGGCTTCAACATCCACTACGGCCAGGTGTCGCCGCGCGCCGACGTCGACGTGATCATGGTCGCGCCGAAGGCCCCGGGCCACACGGTGCGCTCGACCTACGCGGCCGGAGGCGGCGTGCCGATGCTGATCGCGGTCCACCAGGATGCCTCGAAGAAGGCGCGCGACGTGGCGCTCTCCTACGCCGCGGCAATCGGCGGTGCGCGGGCCGGCATCATCGAGACCAACTTCCGCGAGGAGACCGAGACCGACCTGTTCGGCGAGCAGGCGGTGCTGTGCGGCGGCACGGTCGAGCTGATCAAGGCCGGCTACGAGACGTTGGTCGAGGCGGGCTACGCGCCGGAGATGGCCTACTTCGAGTGCCTGCACGAACTGAAGCTGATCGTCGACCTGATCTACGAGGGCGGCATTGCCAACATGAACTACTCGATCTCCAACAACGCGGAGTACGGGGAGTACGTGAGTGGGCCGAAGATCATCACCCCCGAGACCAAGCAGGCGATGCGCGAGATGCTGACGCGCATCCAGACCGGCGAGTACGCGAAGGACTTCATCCTCGAGAACCGCGCCGGCGCGCCGACGCTCCTGTCGCGCCGCCGCATCATGGCCGAGCACTCGATCGAGGTCGTCGGCGAGAAGCTCCGCGCGATGATGCCCTGGATCCGCAAGAACAAGCTGGTCGACCAGAGTCGCAACTAGCCCCGGATGCGAAAACCGCGCAGCGAGGCAGGGTGGGGACTGCTGATCGTCCTCCTCGCGCTCGCGATCGTCGCGTTTCTCGCGCGTGATGCGCTGACCGCGTACCTGGGCGGCGCGTCGCGCACGGCCACACCCGCGCCGTCCCGCACTGCGCAGGACCCGCACCGCGAGGCAACTCCGTCCGAGCCGTCGATGCAGCGACCGGTGGAGCGTGCCCGCGGTGTCGAGGATACCGTGGCGCGCGGCGCCGAG